>Ga0247742_10002577_pt1 | contig 11799 bp, 9 predicted proteins | sample UWRJL208509C2_FD_180944 | JGI IMG/M metagenome (GOLD analysis project Ga0247742, IMG submission 180944) | Plant litter microbial communities from Arlington Agricultural Research Station in Wisconsin, United States - UWRJ-L208-509C-2 | ecosystem: Environmental > Terrestrial > Plant litter >... | reverse complement strand
GTCGCCGGAACGCCCGGATCTATCTGTGCGCCGATTTTCAACAGCTGCACGCCAAGGGCTTGAACCACTGCGCCGGAAGTCTCGCCGCCGGCGACTACGAAGCGACGGACACCGGCCTGCAGCAAGCCGTGGGCAATCTGTCCCAGTGCGTCTTCAACCATGGCGCCAGCGCGCTCGACCCCAAGCTTCTGCTGCACGGCTTTGACTTCGTCCGGCGAGCTGGTGGCGTAGATCAGTACGGTCTGCCCGGCATCGCGAGCAAAGGCCAGAGCCTGTTCAACTACCGGTTGACCGTCGGCCAGAGCCAGTGGGTCGATGCGCAGGGCCGGGCGATGGGCGCCAAGCCAGGCCGCAACCTGACCATTGGTGGCCACCGAGGCGCTGCCTGCAAGTACAACTTCACCGCCGCTGATGTCTGCGAGCTTGGAAGCATCAATGTCACGCAGCTTGCCGGCTTTGCGGAAGTTGCCCGGCAAACCCAGCGCCAGGCCTGAACCGCCAGTCAGCAACGGCAGGTCGGCACAGGCAGCGCCGAGGGTGTAGAGATCAGCGTCCGACAGCGCGTCGGCCACGGCCATGCTCACACCGTCAGCGCGCAATTCGGCAATGCGCGCGCGTACTTGCTCAACGCCTTGGGACACGCTGTCGTAGCGCAGCAGCCCGACTTTGAGCTGGGTTTGCGATTGCAGCACGCGCACCAGATTGGCGTCGGTCATCGGCGTCAACGGGTGGTTTTGCATGCCGCATTCGTTGAGCAGTTGGTCCTGCACAAACAGATGGCCACGGAAGATGGTGCGGCCGTTTTCCGGGAACGCCGGGCAGGCCAGGGTGAAGTCGCTGCCCAGCTTTGCCAGCAGCGCTTCACTGACCTGGCCGATGTTGCCGGCGGCAGTGGAATCGAAGGTGGAGCAGTACTTGAAGAAGATCTGCTCGCAGCCTTGCTCCTGCAGCCATTGCAGTGCTGCAAGGGACTCGGCAACGGCGTCGGCAGCCGGCGTAGTGCGGGACTTCAACGCAATGACGATCGCGTCGGCGTCCATGTCCTCCAGGCTGTCGGCACTGGGGATGCCGATGCTCTGAACGGTACGCATGCCGCCGCGTACCAGCATGTTGGCCAGATCCGTGGCGCCGGTGAAGTCATCGGCGATGCAGCCCAGCAATGGGCGAATGGTTGCGCTCATTACAGATTCCTCAGGCTTGGTCAGGCTTGGCGACAGGCAGCGTGATGCCCGGGAAGATCTTGATCACGGCCGAATCGTCTTCGCGGCCAAAGCCTGCAGTGGAGGCCTGCATGAACATCTGGTGTGCAGTGGACGACAGCGGCAGCGGGAATTTGCTGGCGCGGGCCGTATCCAGTACCAGGCCCAGGTCCTTGACGAAGATGTCCACGGCGGACAGCGGCGTGTAGTCAGCTTTCAGAATGTGCGGCACGCGGTTTTCGAACATCCACGAGTTGCCGGCGCTGTTGGTGATCACTTCGTACAGTGCATCGGCGTCGACGCCTTCACGCAGGCCCAGGGCCATGGCTTCGGCGCTGGCAGCGATGTGAACGCCGGCCAGCAGCTGATTGATGATTTTGACTTTCGAGCCCAGACCGTGGACGTCGCCCAGGCGGTAGACCTTGCCAGCCATGCCGTTGAGTACGGCGTCGGCTTTGGCGTAAGCATCAGCCGGGCCGGAGGTCATCATGGTCATCTGGCCGGAAGCGGCCTTGGCTGCGCCGCCGGAAATCGGGGCGTCGAGGTAAAGCAGGTTTTCTTTGGCCAGACGCTCGCCCAGTTCGATGGCGAAGGTTGGCGCGACAGTGGCGCAGCCAATGACCAGGCTGCCGGGACGCAAGGCGGCAATCGCGCCGTTGTCGCCGAACAGGACGGTTTCAGTCTGTTCTGCGTTGACCACGACGGTGACGATCACATCGCACAGCGCTGCCATGGCGGCAGGGGAGGCGCAGGCAACGCCGCCTTCAGTGGCAAATTGTTCGGTGACGGCGGTGCGCACATCACAGGCATGGACGTTGAAGCCGCTGCGCAGCAGTGAACGGGCGATGCCTAAACCCATGGCGCCCAAACCGATAACGCCGACGTTCTTGTTATTCATGGTGTGTCTCCTGGGGTCGCACGCCGAAATTCGTACACCGGCGCTCGAATGTGTTGTTCGAATCTGTGAAAACGATAGTGAACCTGTGATCGGATAATGTGAAGTGTTTTTTCAAATTCACAAAACTTAACATTGACGCCAGATCACAGGCACAAAAAAGCCCCGGACGGTCCGAGGCTTTTGACAGTGGTTTGTGGGCGCGGTCCTCTGTCGGAGCCAGCTGTTGGCGAGGCTGGCTGCAGTCTGTCAGGCGCACCGCCTCGCGAACAAGTTCGCTCCTACAGGATCGAGGCGCGGTCTACGCCTTGCCACCCACCGACGCCAACATTAACTCCACGCCCTGACGCCGGATCGCCTCCGCTGCGGCTTCGGCCAGGTTTTCGTCGCTGATGATCGCGTCGAACTGCTCCAGCCCGGCGACTTTGTACATCCCAAAGGTGCCGTATTTCGAGCTGGTGGTCAGCAGCACTGAGCGCGAGGCCGATTGCATGGCCGCTTGCTTGACCTCGACCTTGAGCGCCGATGGCGTGGTGGTGCCCCGCTGCAGATCCCATGAGCTGGTGGACATGAACGCCACGTCGGTTGCCAATTGGCGCAAGGTCGCGGCGGCAAGACCGCCCACGCAAGAGCGGTTGGGGTGGTCGAGCAAGCCGCCGGTGTGGATGACTTCCACATGGGTGGCATCGGCAAGGGCATGCACCACGCCGAAGTCATTGGTCACCACCGTCATCCCGGCCAGCGCCACGATGTGCGGCACGATCTCCAGCGTGCTGGTGCCGGCGTCCAGATAAACCGTCATTTCCGGATGCAGAAGGCTTGCCGCCAGACGTGCCATCGCCTGCTTGTGCGGCAGTTCGATAACGGCTTTGGATTGGTGGCTCGGTTCGCTGTGCACCTGGCTGGCAATGCGCACGCCACCGGTCACTGAATAGGCACGACCGCTTTGTTCAAGCAGCGCGATGTCGCGGCGAATGGTCATGTGCGAGCAGTCGAACATCTCCACCAACTGATGCACGCTCAGCACCTGGTGCTTGCGCAACTGACGCAGCATCAATTCCCGGCGTTGCTCGGGAATCATCGGTGCTGCGCCGGTGATCGCAGTGTCCTCATTGCTAACCATTGATACTCCTGGGCCTCGTGACGGCCAGCTGGAGCTGGCGCTGGTGGCATCTTAGCCAATAGCGCCAGCCCTGACAGCAGATGTTGCGGCCTCAATGCGTCGTCACAGGTTCGGCCGTCGCAGGTTCGCGGGTCACAGCCTTGACCAGCTTGCCGATGCTCAAGCCCTGCAACAGGATCGACGACAGCACCACAATGTAGGTGATGCTCAGCAACAGATCGCGCTCCGGACCCAGCGGCAACGCCAGCGCCAGTGCAACTGAAACCCCGCCGCGCAGGCCACCCCAGGTCAGGATGCGAATGGTCCCGCGCGGCACTTCCCGCCAGCGGCGCATCAGCAAAATTGCAGGCGCCACGGTCAGCAGGCGCGACAGCAGAATCGCCACCGCCAACATCCCTGCCGCCAGCAAGTGCAGCCACGAGAACGGCAGCAGTAGTAGCTCCATGCCGATCAACGCGAACAGCAGCGCATTGAGCATGTCATCGAGCAATTCCCAGAAGCCATCCAGATAGCGGCGAGTCATGTCGTTCATCGCCAGGTTGCGGCCCAGATTGCCGATGATCAGACCGGCCACCACCATCGCAATCGGCGCCGAAACATGCAGTTCGGTGGACATCGCCGAACCGCCAATCACCAGCGCGAGCGTCAACATCACCTCGATCTGATGCTGTTCGATGCTCTTGATCATCAGGTACACCGCGTAACCGATCAGCCCGCCGAATAGCGCCCCGCCAATGGCTTCATGCACGAACAGCATGGCGGTTTCACCCACGGTCGGCGTTTCGCCCAGTTGCGCGATGCCCAGCAACACGGTGAAGACCACGACCGCTGTGCCATCGTTGAACAGTGACTCGCCGACGATGGTGGTTTTCAGGGGTTTGGAGGCATTGGCCGTTCGCAGCACGCCCAGCACCGCGATCGGGTCCGTGGGCGAAATCAATGCGCCGAACAGCAGGCAGTAAAGGAAGCTTACGTGCCAGCCGAACATCGCGAAAATCCAGTAGGCCAGGGCGCCGATCACCGTGGTGGCGATCAGCACGCCAAAGGTGGCGAGCAAGCCGATGGGCCAGCGGTAGTTTTTCAGATCGGAAAGATTGACGTGCAAGGCGCCGGCAAACAGCAAAAACGACAGCATCCAGTTCATCAGCAGATCGCCGAAATCGATCTGCCCGATCAGGCTTTGCACGCGCTCTTCCATGCCGGGAAAACCCAGCAGGCTCAACGATTGGAGTATCAGTGAGAACAGCAGTGCGGTGACCATCACGCCGATGGTGGGCGGGAGGCCGATAAAACGAAAGTTCACATACGTGAGCAGCGAAGTGAGGCAGATAAAAGCAGCGGCGAGTTCAAGCATTCGAAGTCCTGTGATTACGATTCAAATCCCGCACGGACGACCTGGCAGTCGAGCGTCGTGCAGGGGTTTGATGAGCCGGCGACAGATGCAGGCACATCTTTCGCAGGCCTTGGTTTGAGTGAGGCATTGACCACGGTCCTGCTCATGGGTTGCAAATGCGTGCCGGCTCCGAACGCATTTGCCGCGTGCGCGGAGTGTCAGGTAGACCGAGGTGTCGGCTTCGCGAGCAAGCTCGGCTCCAACAGGACCGCGTATGGCTTGGGGCGCACGACTTGTTGGAGCGAGGCTTGCCCGCGAAGCTAACGACGCGGAGTGTCAGGCGGACCGAGGTGTCAGCTTCGCGAGCAAGCTCGGCTCCAACAAGACCGCGTATGGCTTGGGGCGCAGGACTTGTTGGAGCGAGGCCTGCCCGCGAAGCTTACGACTCGGAGTGTCAGGCAGACCGAGGTGTCAGCTTCGCGAGCAGGCTCGACTCCAACAAGACCGCGTATGGCTCGGGATGCACAACCCGTTGGAGCGAGGCTTGCCCGCGAAGCTTACGACTCGGAGTGTCAGGCGGACCGAGGTGTCAGCTTCGCGAGCAAGCTCGGCTCCAACAAGACCGCGTATGGCTTGGGGCGCAGGACTTGTTGGAGCGAGGCTCGCCCGCGAGGCTAACGACGCGGAGTGTCAGGCAGACGGAGGTGTCAGCTTCGCGAGCAGGCTCGACTCCAACAAGACCGCGTATGGCTCCGGGCGCACGACTTGTTGGAGCGAGGCCTGCCCGCGAAGCTAACGACGCGGAGTGTCAGGTAGACCGAGGTGTCGGCTTCGCGAGCAAGCTCGGCTCCAACAAGACCGCGTATGGCTTGGGACGCACGACTTGTTGGAGCGAGGCTCGCCCGCGAGGCTAACAACGCGGAGTGTCAGGTAGACCGAGGTGTCAGCTTCGCGAGCAAGCTCGGCTCCAACAGGACCGCGTATGGCTCCGGCACGACTTGTTGGAGCGAGGCCTGCCCGCGAAGCTAACGACGCGGAGTGTCAGGCGGACCGAGGTGTCGGCTTCGCAAGCAAGCTCGGCTCCAACAAGACCTCGTATGGCTTGGGGCGCACGACTTGTTGGAGCGAGGCTTGCCCGCGAAGCTAACGACTCGGAGTTTCAGGCAGACCGAGGTGTCAGCTTCGCGAGCAAGCTCGGCTCCAACAGGGGATCGGGTTCGGCTATCCTCGTCGGCCTCGCTTTATCGTCACTGGACATTCATCGTGGCCTGATGGAGCAGACACCTCCCTCGGGCTCATAAGGAGATCACGTGCTGGCGACAATTCTGGTCCTGATTGCAGCGGTGTTGCACGCCACCTGGAACACCTTGATCAAGTTCAGCGGCGAGCGCCTGCTGGTGATCGCGAGCATGGACATTGTCGCGTTCATTCTTGCCGTGTTTGCCGTGGGTTTCGTTTCCCCGCCTGCGGCTGAGGTCTGGCCCTGGCTGATCGCCTCAGCACTGTTTGAACTGTTGTACCGCGCGCTGTTGATCCGCGCTTATCGAGTGGGTGATCTAGGGTTGGTTTATCCGCTGATGAGGGGGTTATCGCCATTGGTGGTGCTGGCGCTAACCCTGTCGTTCGCCGGGGAACAGCTCAGTACCCAACAGATTCTCGGCATTCTGCTGATCCCCTGCGGGATGATTTGCCTGCTGTGGCAGGGCGGCGGCGGTGACCGATTGCCGTGGTCGATGTTGCCGGTGGTGGGGCTGATTGGCCTGTGCATCGGCTGCTACACCTGGATAGACGGCCAGGCGCTGAAGCTTGGGGTGGCGCCGCTCAATTATCTGGTCTGGCTGACGCTGGTCAGCGCCTGGCCTTTCCCTCTGCTGGCGATTGTGGGCAAGCGCCCGGCATTCACGCTGTTCTGGCGCGAACAATGGAAGCTGGGATTGAGTGTCGGTTTTTGCGTGTTGTTCAGCTATGCGCTGGTGCTGTGGGCGATGCAGCTGGGGTCGGTGGCCGAGGCCGCTGCATTGCGCGAGGTCAGTGTGGTGCTGGTGGTGCTGTTCGGTATGCGCTATCTCAAAGAACCTTTCGGTCGGCCCCGGCTCTTAGCCTGTGGACTGGTATTACTCGGGATGCTTCTGATGAAGCTTAAATTCTAAGAGAAGGATGTAGTTATGACCGTTGCTTTCTGGTGCGTGTTGATCGTGATTCTGTTGCCTCTGGTGTGTACTTCCATCGCGAAGTTCAGCAGCGGCAAATTCAGTGCTCGGCAGAATCATGACCCCAGGGACTTTCTCGACCGCCTCGAAGGTCTCCCACGCCGCGCTCACAACGCGCAGCTCAACAGCTTCGAAGCGATTCCCGGTTTTGCCGCTGCCGTCATCATTGCTCACATTGCCGGTGTTGCGCAGTTGGTGACCATTGATGTGCTGGCCGTTTTGTTCGTGACCACGCGCCTGCTCTACATCATCTTTTATCTGGCCGACTGGGCTGCACTGCGTTCGCTCGCCTGGCTCGCAGGCCTGGCGTTGGTGGTGTCGCTGTTTGTCGTGTCGGTTTGATCCCTGCGTATGACTTTCAAGCATGTGGGATGTGTGGCGCTTGCCTGTCTGGCGCTTAGCGCGTGCGGCGGGGTCGATCCAGACTCGCCGCTGGGGCAGCGCAAAGCCATCTTCAAAGAGATGCTCAAGACCAGTGAGGAAATGCGCGGCATGCTGCGCGGTCGTGTGCCGTTCGAGGGTCAGCGTTTCGCCGACGACTCGATCAAGCTTGACGGTCTGTCCCACGAGCCGTGGAAGCATTTCCCTGCGGTGCGTGAGGCCGATCACACCAGCGCCAAGGATGACGTCTGGCAGAAGCAGGCGCGTTTTCAGGAATTGGCGCGCTCGCTTGAATCAACAACGGGCGAACTGGTGATTGCCAGCCAGGTTCGACCGTTTCGCAAAAGCGTGCTGGACCCCGCGTTGGCGAAGGTCGAAGGCGCCTGTGATGCGTGTCACAAGGAGTTTCGGGATCACTGAGCCTGTAGGAGCGAACCTGTTCGCGAGACGTCCTGCATGACACACCGCTTCAACCGCCTCGCCAACAAGTTGTCTCCTACACAGTCAGTTATTCATCATCCTGATCCGGCTGAACCTTCTCCAGCTCAGTCTGGGCGTCCTGCAGTTCTTTGCGCGATTCAGCGAGTTTGTCTTTGCGCTTGTCGATCTTTTCCGGATCGCCCTTGCTCATGGCTTTGTTCAGGTCGGCCTGACGGCGACTGACTTCACGCTTGGCTTCAAAGACTTTCTGTTCCTGTTCCTTGAGCAAGGTCGCGTCGTTGCAGTTGGCGGAGACTTCGCTAAGCGCCTTTTCCAGCCCGGCCTGTTGATTGCTGTTGCCTGCAGCTTTTGCGTGTTCAATCTGGGTACTGATGTCCTGGCGTTTGGCTGCACATCCACTCAAAGCGGGCGCAGGATCAGCGGCGAAGGCGGGGGCTGCGAGTATTCCGAGGGCGGCGAACACCATCAGCGGTGACAAACGTTTCATAAAAGCTCCTTGAAAACACAGTGGCCGGACGCTCAACACAATCATCCGGCGCAAATAAAATGACTAAAACCCGTCAATCCCATGGCCCCGCAACTGTGCGCTCAGTGCCTGAATCTGCGGGTCCTGAAAAAATGCCAGCAATTGCCTGGCACGGCCTGGGCCAATGCCCGGCTCAGCCTGCCACTGCTCGGCACTGCGCGCTGCCAGTTCATCCCAGCGATTGCCCAAGGGGGCGCTTCCGGTAGGCGGTAAACCAATGGCCTTGAGCCATACCTGAAATGGCCGTTCCCGGGCGCTCTGAAAAGTGCTCAACAGTTTAGCGCTGCTGCGCTCACCAAAGCCTGGAATGTTAGCAAGCTGTGCGCTGTCCAGGGTCATCCAATCGAGCAGGCCTTCAATTTTTGCGGCTCGGATCAGCTTGTCCCAAGTTCCCGGCCCCACGCCGGGCAGGTTCAAACCCTTCTTGCCGCTGAGCCAGATCAGTCGCGCGCGCAATTGCTCTTGGCACGCCGGGGTGATTCGCAAGCAGCTCAGCGCGTGATAATCGGCGGTTTGCAGCGCATTTAATTGCGCTCGTTCAACGCTGCGTGACACCACGCCGTCCAGCCTGGGAATGGTCAAACCCGCCAGGCTGACGGCCACTTGGTCCCCAGGCCGGATGTCCAGTTCCTGCCAGCGCTGCAACGAGCCCACGCTGAGGCGGCTGATTTTGCGGTCGTCCAGCTGCACCGGTTTAAGGTCCAGCACCGGCGTGATCCGCCCGCTACGGCCTACGTTGAAATTGACTGTCCGCACCTCGGCCAATACCTGGGCAAAGGGGTATTTCCATGCGGCGATCCAGTACGGCGCCTTCGCCTGCCAGCGCTCGATGGGCGGACGCTCGCTCTGGCGCATCACCACTCCATCGGTGGCAAACGGCAGGGGCGAGCGGTACCAGTGATCGCGCCATTTCTGCGCCTGGGCGAAGCTTTCCAGCGGCTCACTGAAGTCCATGCTGTCATCAAAGCCCAGTGCGCGCAGACCCGCCAGCCGCTCTTTCATGGTGTTCGGGCCATCCGGCCAGTCCCATACAAACAGCCCGATGTTCGCGCCTTCCTCAGCGCTGATCGAAGTGCGCGCCAGCAGCCCGGCGACTTTGCTTCGAGCATTCAAGCTTCCGGCCAGCGCCTGGACATGGCCATCGAGCTTCCAATACAGCTCGCCCTGCAAAATCAGGGTCTTCTTTTGCCACGGCAAATGCTTGGGGATTGCTGCGATGGCCTGAGCCTTGCCGCTCCAGTCCTGGCCTTTGACACCGTTGCCCCGGCTGATGACCTGAGTCAAGTGGCCGTCTTCGTACACCAACGTCACTGCAACGCCGTCCACCTTCGGCTGAATCCACAGGTCAGTGCGGCCGTTGAGCCAGGCTTTAACGGCAATTTCATCAGGTAATTTGTTCAAGCCGGTATGGGGAATAGGGTGCAGCTGAGGCCCGCCAGCGGTGATCAAAGGATCGTCGGCGGCAGTCTGCGGAGCAGAGAAACATCGCCTCAGATGTGCCAGGCGCTCAATGGACTGGTCGTAAAGCTCATCGGCTACCAGCGACACACCTTCGCGGTGATAGCTGTCGTTCCAGCGCGTGACCTGGTTGTGCAGTGAGGTGATTTCCGATCGGGCTTTGACGGGTGGCCAATCCGGGCAGGGGATTGCGTAAGAAGAGAGGGAGTACAGCGCAATAAGGGCGCAGCTAAGCAGGCGGAGGGAGAGCAGCATCGAAGCATCCTTGCTTGTAGGTATGCAAGCAAGGCTAAGCGGGTTCAACGCAGCACGGGTGCTGTCAATAATTGCCTGATGTGACCGAGAACCAGCAAGCTTTCGTAACTCGCTGGTGCCCGGCAACCATCGCCGTAGGGATAATCTACGTATTTCTATTGCATGAGTTGTTTGATCGTCTGAGTAAATTCGGCCCCTCCATCCACGGCGCTATAAACAACATGAACCTGAATATTCTTGACCAGCGTCGAACTCCCGTTTGAGCTCAAGAGTGATTTAACAAAGTCCCCGTCAGGGAAACTCAACTGCCAGCGTGATATCGCCCCCGTGCCTTCGAACGGCAGATAGCGACCATCATGGAACATCAGCTCATAGGCCCAGTCAGCTTGGCCAAATCCCAGACCGTCATCGGATTTCGATGTAGACAAAGCAATTTGCTGATTCGCGCGCAGATTGTGTTTGACACATGTCGGGGGGGTTGGGGTGCGTCCGTACAGGAACTTCGCACCATCAGGGTCTGCCTCGACCAAGGTACTGCTGTGGGTTTGGGTCAGTATGGCGCTGACATCTTCTAAGGTCGCATCGGCGCCTGACCCCAACACGAACGACACGGAGACATGCTTGAGTTGACGCAGGAAATGGCCGGGGTAGTTGCGGTCGAAATCGGCAGACTTTAATTCAAATTCAAGAGGTTTGGTCGCAAGACCCTTAATGATGTCGAGCCACTGGGGGTCCGTTTTTGTTCCTTTCAGACTCACTGTTTTTTTGATGCACAAGCGTCGTTCATTAGCTTGCAGGTATGCGTTTTCTATTTCTTGCAGGTCCACAAGCAAAGCCTCACCTGCCAACATGCCTTTGTGAGAGTCATTCCAGGCGCCGGTCTTGATGAATGCACTTCTTTTGTAGTCACCAATCTCATAGCGCCATGCTGCTTCGGTGCTCAGGCACAGAGAAAGCACTGCGTCATACGCTGGTCCGTAGAGCAATTCCTGACGAGCGACCAGCCAGTTGTAAACCGGGATAATCGTGAACCCGGTAGTCATGGCGATGTGAGCTTCCTCCAGATTTGCGCGCTCAGCCCGAGACTCCTCAAGGCTAATGGTGGACGCATTGAGTTCGATGTTGGTTTCAGCTAACTGAAGCTCAACTAGCTGAATCTCCATTTCGGCTTGCTTCATTTCGAACGTCCACTCTTGTGCTCTACGTTCGTAACCGGACTCGACCAGCAATTGATCCGACGTAAATTTGCTGGCCTCTGCCAGGCATTCCATCACCAACGCTGTCTTGGCCATAGGTGCGTGGGGTTTGTTACCGCCAAAAGCCAAGCCGTAAATGGTCGGGACCAGACCTTCAGTTATGCCAGCAGTAATTTGAAACGGGGTCGACATGCTTTTCAGGACAACAGAGCTCCAAAGAAGCCCGGTCGCCGCTTCCTCCATTGGGGACCGGCCTGTTTCGATCAGATCAGAGTAGTAATCCTTCCTGTAAATGATGGCTTTCTTGCTTTGCTCTAATCCCCTTTTTTTTGCTTTTATCGAGTTGATGCCTTCCTGCTTAAGTTTCAATGTGAAATCGGAAATTTTGATTTCCTGCTGCTTGAGGAGCACCGAAAAGCTGGTGTTGAACTCGTCTTCCATTAGCTTCATGTAATGACGACCCATGTCCTGTAACTGTTGTACCGCTGCGCGCGTAATCGGTATCAATCGGCGAAAGCGGTAAGCAGGGATTTCGGTGCGGTCGCTGTTGTAGGTACTGATAACCTGCCCTACACCCCGCTGGGCAAAGTCGAACGGGTTTGCTCCTTCTGTGCGCCAGTCCATGATGGGCAAGGCTTTGCCGTCAAGGGTAAGCCCGTGCCGCAGGTTGTAGAGACGATGCTCCAGGGTTTTTCGGGCTGTCATCACGCGCTCGTTCAATGGCGCACGAAAGCTGTCGGGTGTCAGCCTTTTCAAAGGGATAGGCTCCCAGCGAGACACCG
>Ga0247742_10002576_pt1 | contig 11800 bp, 10 predicted proteins | sample UWRJL208509C2_FD_180944 | JGI IMG/M metagenome (GOLD analysis project Ga0247742, IMG submission 180944) | Plant litter microbial communities from Arlington Agricultural Research Station in Wisconsin, United States - UWRJ-L208-509C-2 | ecosystem: Environmental > Terrestrial > Plant litter >... | reverse complement strand
GCTCGACTCGAGCCCCACCTGGCGTCGAGATCGAGGGAGGGAGGAAAGAGGCGACTGTGACGTTACAGGTCACATCGCCTTTCCTAATACGAAGACAGGGCTCTAACCTTCCCTCGTACCTCACTACAGGTAGAGCTGGAAGCTTTCTTGAGCATTTGTTGAATTTGCATCTGCTGCTCAAGCACATGTGAGCACTGAATCTAGCTTTGTAAGAAAGCCTGATAGAAATTAGTGAGGTGAGCACAACCAGGTGTCAAGCAATGTACCAGTCAATTTTGCGTCCACAGAGCTTTCGTGCTCAGAGACCCGTGTACTAATAGTGTCCTGTCAAAGTCACATCGTTACGGTAAGTGCACTTGCAATGTTAAAAGTACTGACATATTTCCTGGACAGGTCTTTTGAGGCCTCCTGGGCAGCACTGGAAGCATTTAGGGCTTTTCGAATGTTTTCGTCACGAGCTTCCGTATTTTGAGTATGGTCTTTCATTGCCAAGTCAACCTGGCTACAGATCTCTTGCATTATTGAGGATGAGGATGGGCCACTATATTGGCCATCCATGTCAGTAGAGTTTTGATCTGTTTTCTTTTCCAATAAGAATCTTTTTGTAGGACACCCGCAGAGACTCACCAAGAGACACCATGACATGCTGACTATCGCTCTAGCACTTGAACCTTGGGTGGAGAACCAGTCTCAGCAGAGGATGGATGATGAGAGATGAGCAAGGTGATGCCACTAAAAATTTCTGCATCTTGTATGAGAGGCCCTCACGACTGACAATCATAATCACCATGAACAGCAAGGAGGAAAGTGTTTGTTCTTTGTGTGCACATCGGCGATGCCACACAAGAGAGACATGTGATCTATATGTTATCTTGGAAGGTCAGTGGCGTCGACTCTTCTTCACGCTATCATGTTGCATCTGCTATTCTCCGCTTTCTCTGACAAAGTCTCAGGCGTTCAGACTGGAAAATTCCCCCATGAGGCCTACACAAGGGCAGGAACCGTTGCCCGTGCGCCTGATCCCCAAGCCGCCAAACAGAGAACTGCTCGAGGAATGCCTGGAGCCACTGTCGAGGCACCCTGACCTCAGCATGCCATAGGCAAGGCCCTAACCTTGTTCTTTACCATGGCTTGTCTCTTTGTCAAAGTTTGGATAGTTGTTCTTGTGGCCACCGACCTCTCAAGAAGGATGTGTTTCAGTGGCCTCGACATTCCGTTACCAAACGTCGTCTGTGATAACCTTGGTCCCTCAACCTCCCAATTCCTATGCTACTTTTTCAGTGAACAAGTTGGTGACTCCAAGAGTCTAATATCTCCCCAAGGGATCAACTTCTATGCCCACTGCCTCCAGCAATACATTCAACATCCGCCTAAGCTTTTGGAGCGGGATTTTGACCTTAGAGGCGCAGGCGCTTACATATTTTGGACGAGTGGCACCTCACCATTTTCCGCAGGTCGACAGGCAACATATTCTGAACAAGTGGCAACATGCTCGTTCCTTGGAAGTTGGGCAAGCGTGATCCGCAAGGGAGCATATATCATGGACAACTGGAGTTCTTGGTCGTTACTGCTGAAGAGCCTTCAAACATACCATTACCATATTCTTACCATATTCTGAGCTGATGTGTGCACCGGAATATGCGGTCACCATATTCTGAGCCAATGCTGTGCACCCAAATATGCAGTCACCATATTCTGGCCGTATTGTGTACACAGAATAGGATCAGATAATGGTGAAAATTAGATTACCATATTCTGACCCTATTATTAGCCCAAAAATAGTGTCAGAATAAGTAACCATATTCTTTATCATATTCTATTTCCGAAAGTGGTAAATATATACCAAAATTTCTTAGCATATTGTCACAATATTAATTTGCCAAAAATGGTCCCATGCAGGCAGTGTTAGTATCAACACTGGCATCAAACCCTCATTTGCAATGAGGTGTTCATTGGCAATTGCAAGATGTAGATCGACATGTGGCTAGAGTTGAGGAGACTGTCAGAGTGTGTGCCGACAAGGATCCAATCCTCATTTGGAGGCGTATATTCAGTTTTATCTTGTCAATTTCTTTCAAAGGAAGTGGTCGGTGCTGATGACCAACTGCGAGCTCGCATTTGGCACTCCAGACATCTCCCTATTTTGAGATCATCTTGTTGGGCAGATTACTTTTCTGGTACATTCTCGTCTTTTCATTCATCCTCTCGATGTTTACCCCTCCCTTCGCTCAGTTTTACTCTCTCAAGCTTGCGGTGTAATGATGGACTGAATGTACCGTCTGTGTTGTTGTGCCAGTGTTGAGTTGCAATGAATATGCTGCCAGCTTGTTTATCTTGATCTTTCTCTTAAGGCTCTTCAATACAACTCCAGTGGCTACGGTCATGGAACATCTTGTCACCACCCATTGACCCAAGATTGGAAACCGATTCATCTATATTCCACTACTCGCAGAAGCGGCAAAGGCATTTCTGGTGCGGCCTGCCCTTCACGTTACAATGATGAATGTCACTCCTTCCTTTGCGTCGACTTGAAGGTAGATTGTATCTGGATGTCTGGACCATTTGCACAATATAATCATTTATTCAGCTACCATGTTTATCCAGTTGTTTAAGTTAAATGATGTGGGCTTTCCCTCTCGCTTATGGTGCCACCCAGCCTGCAAATGACAAAATCTCAAAGCATTTCTCACAAGTATCAAGTTACAGATATTCTCTAGCTTTTGAAGAATTCAGAACCTGGATTGGGAAGTCTCATGAGAGACTTGGTTGGATTTTGTGGGACTTTGAACTCTACTAGACTCATCTCTGAGTCGCTTCATGAGACTGGATGTTGGACACCTATATAGTCCTGGCATTATATAATTCTTCTTCTCCGCTCTCCTCACGTCCAAGCTCTTTGGCTCATGGCAGATTGGAGCATCTCTGTCTTTCAAAGTTACCAGCTTTACATAGCCCCTGCCTATGTTAAATGTAAACACTCTACCGTCGTCTTTGGGAGCCCTTTGCTGGATTACTTATATAATGCCTGGATTTCCTTCAAATTCCCCATTGCGCCTCCATTTTATTTCCTTATAGGTCCTGTTTCACTTCCCGGTAACATTGTTTCGCATTTCTTTCAAGGAACGCAGTATTTAACAACACTTTTATATCGTTCTCTGAGGTTCGTAAGCTAGATATCAATGATGACACCGATGCCTATCCTGAATGGGCCCTAGTAGATGCGGACGACCATCCCAACCATTCCATATACACTTCCCTGTTGAAATCAGCTAAGCAGTTGACAATGAATCAACACAAGAAAAAAGGTGTATTCCGGTTGACCTCGGTGAGCTTGTGAGGCAAACGGATGGGGAACAACATGCAATGGTAAACTACTTATATACGAGAAACTGTACCTATGAAAAAATACTTACTAATAAGAAGTGAACCAAGAGTTCATAAGGTAACTGACAGGCGAGAAACTAATTGAGACACATGGAATGATATCGACGCGATGCGCGGCACATCGCACACACTCGTATTGACATCAAATATTCCAACATTCCCTGCTCAAACTCCTTGACGCCTCACGTTCATATTTGCGCTGGTCGTGCATCCTGTTGTCATTCCCATTTGGACACACCAACGACCTTACACCACCTGGGCCAGGGCCAGGAGTTGGCAGGCCAGATATGCAGCTCGTACTCAACAGGGAGCCTACATGTCCGTGGACCCTCGTTTGCGGGGGTACTTAGTTGCGGAGCAGGGGGACAAAATGTGTTTGGCCATTGACTGTGATATTGATATTGACGCTTACATCTCTCTACGTGATCGTGACTTTGAGGGAGAGTACGAATAACCGTGCAACTTGGACGACATAGGCCGACTGTCCAAGTTCATGTTGAACGGCAGACAGGCTGTAGCGTTAACCGATTTCCTGTATAGATGGTAGTTAGCATTAGTGTTCGGGTTTTGAGGAGGTAAAGAAATGGGTATGATGAAAAGAAATAAAGTGGTGAGACAGTGTTGGAGTGAAAAAAGGATGGAAACAAAAAAGAAATGTAGAAACGATGGCAGGGCGTAGCGCGTTTATACAAGCCATCAGCAGTGGTATTGGCAGTGTGGTATGGCTGCCAAAGCAAGGCATAAAGCTCAGAGAAAATAGCACAAGCAGGAAGCAGGAAGAGGCCCGAGCGAAGAGAAAGCAGTCAAGATCGACATAGAAGTGGAAAGAAGATGAAAAATGAATCTCAATAATGACAGGGATCAGGGTGAATAAGAATATGAGAGAGAATGAAAGATCTGGATTTGAATGAACATGGATACACACTCAGGCTGTGAGTTATGAGTTGGCAGATAGGACACTATTGTGCAGTCGCAGCTTGTAGGTGATTGCTGTTTGGGAGAATAACTTTAGATGTTCTCAATCACGTCCAGTGAGAAAGCGTATCAGTGTCAAGCGCTGTGTCATTGTCATAAAATTTGACCATAGAATCTGACAGGAAAGAGGCCAAATGAGAAATGTTGGGTTTATGGTCGAGTGGGCTAGAATAAGAGACGTCCGAGTCGGGTGTACAGCAAGGCGTAACTGGAGTGGATCTGGAGTAGAGGTCATTGGTGGTGTGTGGTGGTTGTGCTGGACTGATAGACGGACAGATGGGTGGCAAACAATGAAAGGCTCTGGGGACAAGGTTGACGCATGCGCATAGGCATAAACATAAGCAGAGTCGTGTGAGGTGAGTAGATCGTTGTCTCGTGCCTCCAGGGGTCCAATGACACTCGATGCTGGCTCCCTAACACCTGTCTTCAAGCACGTTCAAATCCAACGACCACAAGAGTGATGTTTCAGCCTGGATGAGGCAGGGCCTAGTGAGAGGACAATACTGCAAGCCTAGGTGCCAGTGGAACATAAATGAATATGTTTTGAATCTTGGATCATTGGGTGGTGCCAATATCGGTGATTTAGTTGGCAAGATGTACCATGACCGTGGCCACCTGTGTTGATGAAATTATATTGACAAGACTCAAAAGATGGTCAAGATAAACAAGCTATGCTGGCCCAATAGAGCAGCCACCGCAGACTTGAGAGTAAAACCTGAGCGAAGGCAGGAATAAACAGTGCAAAGACGAGAGAATCCACAAGAAAGGTAACATACATGTGTATGTCCACCTAACAAGATGGATCTCAAAATAGGGAGGTGTCTCAAGCGCCCAACGTGAGCTCGCAGTCGGTCATCAGCACTGACGTACTTCTTCCAAAGAAATCAACAAGAGAAAATCTGATACACAGCTTCAACTGAAGACTGGATCCTGGTCAGCGCACTCTCTGACAGTCTTGGCCGTATACTGACCTACCCCGCTGACCACTTCCTGCTGAGGAAAATGTTTTGGGAAGATTCCGCTCTCAACAGTACGAGGATAAGATGAATTCAATTTATTTCCAGAACAGAAATATTATACTTCTCTTCTATGGAGGTAGAATTGAGAGCGTATATAAAGTCCAGTGGTCCGAATGGTCGATCTGACAGCCTCACTTATGCAGATGTTCGGCTTGATAGAAAGTCTACCATACCTCATTACTACCCCACGCGATGGGTTCTCAGGACTTGAGGTATCGGAGACCTTGAAAACCTTGAAAGCTGGTAGCAACTACACATGTAGAACAGGAAAGTTGTGAGTTTTACGCCAAAGGTTTACATCAAATACATTGCAACAGACCTGCATACCAAGCCAATATGTTGGCACTGAACCAAAAAAAACTTAGCTGAGATCATGCCGTCCTTGACGAGCTGTGCCTCTCGAGCAGTTAGACCAGCATCAGCAAGCAGATGTCACAGAGAGAGGAGTGTCGGATGATCTGATAAAATCCTCCTCTCCCATGTGGCTAGTGAGGTGCAGTCAAAAATTTCGAAGCTTCATTCGTAAAGTGGACCTGTATGCATGGTAATAGTGTTCCATGCCTATAGTTCTGAGCATCAGTTTATGCTTGCTAACGCATATATCCACCAAATGAAAAGAGAGATAGAGAAAAGGTAACATACCAAAGCACCCAACGGCAAATTACTCATTCTTCATCGACGCAGACTAGGCCCTGCAAAAGAAACTGAAGATGTGGTACCTAAAGACACCTCCAGTGGATATGGAAATATCTTTCGACGACTGTCTACTGTTTGACCAACTTTGAGGACCGACGCGTAGGAGTATCCGAGCAGGGGTGTCAATGTTGATGTTCGCGTGATTCAGCAGCTATCAGATAGGTCAAAGTTTGAATACGGACATGACCGTGCTTCGACGTGATAGGCCAGGTCCTGGTTGTCTTCGCTTCCAAATCTCTCCTTCCGCCTGTGTACTTTGTCGGAAAACCGTAGAATGCCTTACAATGCCAAAAAGGCCAAAAATGTGTGGCTGTCATTGTAAGGCATTGCAATGTGGGAGTAAATTTGGTATGATGGCCGCCCATCATTGTAAGGCCGACCGAAATTATAAGGCAGCCCAAAATTATAATTTATTTACTGACATACAATGTGAAATGGTAAGTAAAAGGCTGGCAGTGGGTTACAAGGCTGGTTTCCTTATTCTTTTCGAGCGGCTTCCCCACTCATGATCAGGCCAATTTTGATGTGTTGTTTGAGATACAGGTATAACATAGTGCAAATGGAATATGTAGGTACTCATAGAAATAGTCTATCTAGCTCCTGATCGATCTGTGGTGTTCTTGACAGTTGTCCACGAAATTTACTGAGCTACCCCGCAACGAGGCACGAGTGCAGGGTTAGAATCCTGTCTTTGTGTACGCGTACCAGTCTCGCTGAGTCATCAACTCCTCTTGACTCGCGACTACGACTTGGACTGCCAACGCGTCGTGCCGTCCTCACTCTCGTTGTTCTCTTTGCTTTTAATATCTACTGTTTCTGGCAACGTTACCATCTACGTTCACTACATACTGTCGTTCGTCAAAATAAATCTAACAAATGTCAAGAATTACTGTCGATCCAACGCTGACTGAGGCACCCGACTTCACAGCGGAATGCTATGCTACGGTGGTCCAAGCCCTAGCAGCAGCACAAGGAATCACAGAAGTGGAGGCAGCAGGCAGCATGACTGCAGCCTGGACGGTCGGAAACGACCTCAAGAAGGCTGCGTGGCAAACCCAGCTTGACGCGGACCGTGTTATCGAGGAGGCGGCACAGCAGGCCAGACTGGACCAGGCCGAGAAAGAGAGGCAGGAGCGAGAGAAGGTGAAGCAGGAGGAGCAAAAGGAGAGAGACAGGAAGAAACCAAAACTCAATGCGATGACCCCCAGTAAGCAGATAGACTGCGTCATCAAACACCAACCTTCCAACTTTGCCCTCAAAAAGCTCCAAGACCGTGACTATGTCGAGCTGTGTTACTTTACACCAGAATTTCGACTAGAAGCCTCGCTGAATGACCACACAATTGCTGAACAAGCATACACACTCGCCGAGGTCAACAGTACCCTAGCACTTCAACCAATGGGAGCCTACAGTGCATCGAAGAAGGCCGTCCCCGACGAACAGCTCACCTGGCTCCAAATGACGAGGGCAAAGACAAACCTACTTGAATGTATGGTCGACGCCGGATGGGAGCCTCAGTACACGCAGGCGCTGGCAGAATTCTATCTAAAGATCGAGAACCATCCTCGCTTGCAAGACCAAGGAGGCGATGCTGTGCTCATCGCATATCAGGCGCAGGCTAGGCGTCAATGGCACAAAGCACTGAAAGACGTGAGCGGCGACGCAGCGTTTGACATTAGCAACATTAGCGAAGCGCTTATTACCAATATCGACAACAAGTTGATCCGGGAGGCCAGCCAAACCATGCTCACAAGGTCAGTAACCCCCTGTTATCTTCAGCGTCAAGCGTTGAGCTCATCATTTCTCCCCACATACTCTGTCCATAATAACGTCTGCTATGTGCCGCTCCCTGCGATGATGCTATGTGCCGCTCTATGCAATGACGCTATGTGCCGCTCTACGCGATGATGCTACGTGCCGCTCTATCGCGATGATGCTTCTCGGACACAAATAACTGCCATCCGTATTCTTATACGTCAGGCTCAGCATGTATGACCGAGAACTAGCCAAACCGGCAGACGTCGCCCGAGTGGGACGAGACCCCAGCTCCAGCTCACATACCTCCCCTCGCCGCAGCCGCAAGCGTAGAAAATCAGAGTCACCCTCTCCTGCAAAGGATACGAGGGCTGATTCACCCAGCCATGACGCAAAGCGGAAGCGCCTCCCCTCTGGGAAGCAGGGTTTTCGATCAGGTGCGGGTACCAGCACAACGACCTACCCGGCATGCACCAACTGCCTCGGTCGTCACCCCCACCAAGTTGCAGCGTGCGAGTCCCCCACTCTATGGGACAAAGTCACAGCTTCTCACTGCACCAAGAACAAGAACGGTCGCCCTGTCAACCCCAAAGGCATTGTCCTCTGTTCAGACTGGAATCGTCCCTTGGGATGCAGCAGTACAAGCCACGACTCAAAACACGAGTGCACAGGATGCGGAGCGACGGATCACGGAGCTCAGCAATGCCCTCGAGGAGAAAAGGCATAATGCTGGCTCGCCGTACCGACCAGCGGTCTGGAAAGAGCAGCTGGAGCGAGCAGGTCTCCTTGACCAGTACCCAAACCTGCCAGCTCAGCTTCAAACCGGATTTAATGCGGGCATCCGTCCCATTTTTGAAACCTATACACCTCCAAACAAGCCTTCAGTTGTCGAATACATCTCCGAATTCAAATCCATTGTCCAGAACGAGTTTAAACAGAACCGGTATATTGGCCCTTTCTCCCGCTCTGAGGTCGAAGACCTCATCGGACCCTTTCAGACATCACCACTCAGTATCATACCTAAGCCCGGAAAGCCGGGAAAGTTTCGCCTCATTCAAAACCTATCATACCCTCATATCCCACGTAATCATATTTCCTCTATTAATTCCACCATCGACTCTGATCAATACCCTTCTACTTATGGCACCTTTCCTGTCATCTGCCTTCTCATCTGGAACCTCCCCCCAGGGTCGCAGGCAGCCATACGAGACGTCAAAGAGGCCTATAGGACCATCCCGCTCGAGCAATCGCAATGGCCAGGACTGGTCGTACGCCTCCAGGATGATTCATACGCAATTGACACCTGCAACTGTTTTGGCCTTGCATCAGGCGGAGGCTGCTACGGGATTGTGGGGGATGTCGGAGCACAACTCACGCGAGCACGAGGCATTGGCCCTCTCTCAAGATGGGTTGACGACCAATTCCTTGCGCGAATACTCAGGATCCACCTTGAGAAGTTCAACGAGCAGCGCAGAGCGTCAGCAGCACGAATTGCCAAGAATGGAGGACGACTCCACAATGGCGGCAGACTATGGTTCAAAGGAGAAGTCATGCCCAATGACCATCACGAACAGTTCGACGAGGACTGTGCAACACCCATTCGGGATCTATCCACACAAAGTCCGAGATCAGACGAGGATGCCAAATTCACGTACTGTATATCAGACGTTGACGACATCTCACACGAGCTTGGTATCCCATGGGAACGTAGCAAGGACATCCCCTTCGGCACAGAGGTACCTTTCATCGGTTTCCTCTGGAATCTTGAGTCCCGCACGGTATCGATCGCGGGCCCCAAGAAGGCAAAGTACCTCAACGCGATCTTCGCATGGGAGAAGGAACGCACACATGACCTCCAGGATGTGCAACAGCTTTACGGAAAGCTACTCCACGCGTGTCAAGTCGTTCCAGCAGGGAGAGCTTACCTCACCAACCTGGAGAAGTTCACTGCACTCTTTGGTAACAGTGCTTTCATGCCACGCACTGCCCCCCGCGGCACTGCTGGCGATCTATTCTGGTGGAAGAAAACCCTCTCTCAGCCAATCCTCTCTCGACCAATTCCCGGACCACACCTTGTCCTCGACAGCGCTGCCTACTCAGACGCCAGCTCAGAGACAGGGATTGGGATCATCATCGGCAAGCGATGGCGAGCATGGCGACTTCTCCCAGGCTGGAAATCAGACGGTCGAGACATTGGCTGGGCAGAAGGACTTGGATTCCTCTTCCTCGTCTTCACAATTCTGGCAGAACAGCATCAGGAGACACATCACCGGGTCTACGGAGACAACCAGGGCATTGTTGAGGGATGGTGGAGGGGACGAAGTAGAAATGCCCCCACCAACGAGATTTTCAAACTTGTTCACTCCGAAAACGACCACCACGGTACCACCTTCTACACGAGATACGTCGCCAGCAAAGATAACCCTGCAGATGGCCCCTCACATGGTATATACCCACCCAGAGCACTCCTCCTCCCCCCCATCACAATACCAAAACAGTTCCAACACCTGGTTGTTGACTATGACGCAGAGGCTCAACCCGATGAAATACACTGGAAAGAGCGAGGTCGAGAGCCAAAGCCCTTACCAAAGGCTGCTCCCTCACCGTCTATCCGAGAACGAGCTGCAATCAATGGTGAGCTCGAACGCAGAGCAGAAGAGCTTTTCGCGCAAGCGCAAAGCTGGTGAACAGGATCTCATAGTAGCCACAACCAGCATCGGAAGCCACTCAACTCGAGCAATCAGACCAGCACCATTTTCAAATGCTCTCCGACGTCAAACGACATCGATCCTACGTCTGCATGTGCGGGCTAGAGAACGACTCACAGCATGGAAACCCACGTCATCCCGAGACGCGCTCGATTCGGAAGGGAGATCAACCAATCTGGTGGTAGCTGATCTCTCTCGAATCAAAGAGTTGATCTCTGGCTCCTATGAACTAAGCACCCTAGAGTCCTACGGCTCGGGTCTTCTCATTTACCATGTCTTCTGTGACGAAAAGCAAATCGCTGAAACCCAACGTGCACCAGCAAGCCCAGTTCTGATGGCATCGTTTGTGGCAACTATCGCAGGCGCTTACTCTGGCAGCACCATACGAAACTACTTCTATAGTGTGCGTGCATGGCATCTTGTTCACGGCGTTGTCTGGAACATGAACGACGCCGAGATGGAGGCACTCTTGAGGGGGGCCGTGAAGGCTGCACCAGCATCTTCGAAACGCAAACAGAGGGTCCCATACACGCCAGACTTTATGATTGCGGTTAGAGGACAATTAGACCTCACCAAGCCCCTCGACACTGCAGTTTACGCCTGCCTCACAACAACGTTCTATGCGGCGGCTCGGCTAGGGGAGTTTGTTGTGCCAACTCTAAAAACCTTCAACCCGGCGCTCCACGTGAAACCGTCCGATGTCAGGACAGGTAAGAGAATGCATGGCAAAGGACTGCAGCCCGTGCTTATCATCTTTTGCACACAGACGTGGACCGTAATGGCCTCCGGTCAACCGTCTTCCACATTCCTCGGACAAAAACATCTGTACATGGCGAAGATGTGTCATGGTCGAAGCAGAATGGACTAACTGACCCGCATGCAGCATTGGAGCACCACACGGCGGTCAATGGCCCACCAGCAAACGGGGCTCTATTTGCGTATAGATACAACAACGGGCACAGGCCACTCACCAAGACAAAGTTCTTACAGGTTGTTGCAACAGCAGCTCGAGCAGCAGGACTTGAACCACGTCAGGGACATGGAATCCGAATTGGGTCCACCCTCGAGTATCTTCTACGTGGTACCCCATTCAACCATATAAGCTATTTGAAGCCTTCAAAGACAGGTAATAGCCTGTCAAGCTGAAACCATCCAGGCAGGGCTTTGCCTGTCACAGGGGACTACCTGTGGGCTGCTGTCCTATGCTGTAGGGGGTGGTGGGTGGCCGTCGTTGGGGGCGGGGGTATGTAAACATATACAAAC
>Ga0247742_10002575_pt1 | contig 11800 bp, 8 predicted proteins | sample UWRJL208509C2_FD_180944 | JGI IMG/M metagenome (GOLD analysis project Ga0247742, IMG submission 180944) | Plant litter microbial communities from Arlington Agricultural Research Station in Wisconsin, United States - UWRJ-L208-509C-2 | ecosystem: Environmental > Terrestrial > Plant litter >... | reverse complement strand
GCTTCAAACTCCGAATTCGTCACGGCAGCCATGCAGACAGCCGTTACCGCTCCATCTACCACCACCACCACCCTCAACGCTGTCGTCGTCATCGTCGTCCCCATTTTGCCGCTACTACGACCACCTCTTTCTCGTTCACCAATGACACCATCCAGTTGATGCCAGCATCAGTCCTCGAGGACTGACAATTTAATACGACGACACCTTGCTGAACACCATCAACACCAGTTCGTCTATTCCCATCCACCAGCCTGCTCCCCCTCATTTAACATCACCACCGCAACCGCCACACCCTTCCTCTTCTTTACCAACCCTCCTAATTACTCACCTACCTACACATTTCCCCATTGCCCGTGCCTCTTCACGGATGCACTATGTGTTCCCCACTGTATTACTTCGTTTACAACCTTGCATCGTAATTTCTCGCTATCGCTCGTTTTGAATGGAAATGAAAAGTGTTGCACAATCATATTACGTGTTGAGTCGTGCGGTAGCACCTCTCGATACTCAAGTAACAAGACTTAGACAGTTGGACTTGGTATAATTTCCCCGAGTACAGTGCCGCGAGCCGCCTTCAAGCACTATCACCAAGCTACAGTGCTCCCGAGCGGAGCTGGAAGAGTGCCGTCCACGCCGAAAGGTCTTTTTTATTTTTTATTCTCGTTTTTCACTCATTTTTGGCGTTTCTGGAGGAGGTAAGACTCATAGCAGCCGTTTTTCATCATTTTTGATGGTAATTTTCATTCCATTTTTCCCCGCCAAATGATGAAAACGCCCGCCAAATCTCGCGAAAAACGGAACGAAAAACGAAGCAAAAATAGACGAAAAAAGGCTACCGTGAGCTACCCTATTGTAAGAATCGTCGTGCCCACTAGTGGTCCCATCCTTCCTCTTATGTCAAGTGATGCATATTTTATGGATATCTACTGATTTAACGACCGGGGAGTCGGAGGGTAGATTACAACAACTGGACGACTCGACGGTACAAATTTATCAGTGGCAGTGCTGAACTTGATGTCGCCAGATAGTCAACACTGCCACAATGGGAGGAAAGTAAATCCCACGGACGCCAATTTGCACCAAATTAATCACGATTACAGATAAGTAGAGACGCTGGCTGGTGATATTGCTTCTGTTGGAGTTCTCGCTGCCTCTATTTTACTTTAGTTGGGGCCTCCGGTACTAAACATTCCAGCAGGAATTATACCGATAACCCAGGGTCATGGCCACCACCTGGTGGTCAGATCCTACGCTCATTGATACCGGTATTCATGGTTGACCGATAATCATGCAGTGACTGATTTTGAGGGTAAACTCATACTTTGGTATTAACAGCAATTATACTATAAAGGAAAGCAACGCTGGTATTTACCCCTGGTCTTATATAGATGATAGTCCGTGTATTTACAGAAACCATACAGGTAGGTGACTATCAAGTCGTCTGGGAAGGTGGGGGGTTCTGAATCTATAATGATTACATCCTCATCCGATCCTCCATCAGGGTATACCTCAACATGCCGTATATTCTTGGCATACTCCATTCTTCCATGAAGCATGACCTTTGCTGCAAGGCTGTATTGCTCCGCTGGGGTGGGGATGATATATGTCTTCATGTTGGGATAGAGCCGGAATGTGTCAGGAAATTCAACTGGGAATCGAAATATGTTTCCAGAGATATAACATTGGAGGTTTCTGTTGGCCGAAATGATGGGCACAAGAATTTGAATCCTGGATCGTATTGACGAGGGTGGGATATAGTCTTCATCGAGGATGGTATCCGCTCTAGGCCGCCAAACAAGATCATGAAGTGAGGGACATTCAAGATGACGAAGTATGACGAGTCGAGAACTGGAACTTTGGTGAGACGGAGGATATATGACCAGCTTCTTTAACGCCGGCATGTTAACGACGAAAGATACGGTTGGCCCACATGTGTTCCCCAGCGACCCTTCGTACACAAAATCCTCAAGTGACTTCGATATGGATTGGAGAAGCCTGAGAAGCTTACGGAGTGAGGGTTCCTCCCATGGTCGAAGGACAAGGTGAGTGAGCGACTGCGGAAAGTAGCGTGGGCACGCAAAATTTTCAACGATTGCTCTCGTTAGGCATGTGAATTGGCTCGTCTCTGAGAAATGTGCGTCTCGAGGGGCACAGTCGATATCGGGATCCAATCCAACAAGGAGGGTAGAAGTGTGCAGCATTTTCAGCCTATCTGGTTGAAGTCCAAGGGCGTCCATGAATTTGGGTAAGCGAATATTGGATAAGAACGGCTGTGACGAGAAGTAGTAAATCTCTATTTTCTGAACACCTCCTCGAGAAAAGAAGGTAAACGCATGTTGGTCTGGGTCCTTCATTTTGTCGTCGATGCTGATTTTGAGCCAAAGGCCTTGGTCTGATAAAGCCACTTCCCTCCAGGTCTTGCAAACTTTAGAAACATTCGCCCACGAGAGGCGGTATTCCTGTTTCTTAAAAAAGTAGCGAGGCTCGGATTCCCAGTCATCTCTGAGGGCCCGGAAAACGCGAGACATGATTTCAAAGCCTGTTACACTACAGCCATGGTTATAAGGATGAAATACATATATTACTTATTCTCTTACCTGAGACCATGGACACGCTTATTTTGCGGAGGAAGCATTTTGGACTTGAAATGCGGAATTCCACTCGGTGAAGTGAGATAACTAGAGTGTTCGTGGTGTAGAGAACCGACTATCCTCTGATCTCTTATATTTCACACGGCAGGTTAACCACTCAATATTCTTCATCACGTTACCAATAAAAATTGCTGTCTATACCTACTGCGTACTTTCATCTCCTATGGGTTGCAGTTTTAATCACTTATTTCATTCTAGGGCCTCTGTTTGACAGTTGCTACGTAATGATATCATTATACGATTCCGGTCAACATGTCGTAGTCTTCGTCAATTCACTCTTCCTAACCAGATGACATGCGATAACGTAAGACATATTGGGTATCGAGGAGACTGATACTCGTGCTCCTCGCAGTGATGGTGTTTTCAATCAGGTATTACAATAATATTACGCCCCTCTTGCTGAGCGTAACAGTGTTGTGAAATCGAATCTCCCTCTCGAGGGTTGGTGTCGTGCCCCTCCGGCCATGTATGTGGTAGTTAGTTGGGGGTGAAGGGCAGAGGGTGTGAACCGTGTCTCTTCAGGGCGTAGGGCGATGGAGGTGCTGGCGGATGACCCCACAAAACGCCGCCCAGCTGACAGCAATGCAATCGGCTCGCCCCCAAAAGCGGTGTAAGTAATCCAAAGCTGAATTTAATACACATGGTAGAACACACCATGTGAAATTAAGAGTAGAACCCGCATATATATATCATATAAGACGTGACAGTTGATATCGTCGTTACAGGATGTGATAGTGGATATCGTCATTAAAGGTCAGTTCTGTTAATCATCGTAGGGAACATGGAGTGGATATTGTCGTTATAAGACAGATATGTTAATTGTGATTCGTAGTAGGGGACGTGGTGGGGGATATCGTCGTTATAAGACAGATATGTTAAAACGTCGTAGGAGACGCGGAGTGAATATCGTCGTTGTAAGACAGATATGTGAAAACATCGTAGGGACGTGGATTGAATATCTCCGTTAAAAGAAAGACATGTGGTATTGGATATTGTCGTTGAAAGACAGATATTATCTTCGCCTTTGGTAACGGTTGTTGATACGACGTCGGGATAAAGGACATAGAAAGTGGATACATAGTGCGATGAGGTTTGAAGGGATGAAAAGAAGGGTCACTCACCACGTCGACTGGCGTTGGACGTTGCGAGGACACTTGGCGTCTACTCGAGCAACGATCCTCTGCCATTGGATTTGAATTGTGCTACCAATTCGTCTCGATTAGGCAAGGCGCATGCGATCGTCACACTCGAGAGAGAGATCAGTCGTTAGTTGACAGTGCCGTGAGTAAGGCCGGTTGGCATTCGTGATATGGCCGTGAGGTGGGCAGACTCGAATGATCCTGCGCTATCAGTCGGTTGGTGCAAGTACCCGGGCCGGAAGTTTTGTATGTTGAGGCAGCGCAAGTCGTTTGTATACGTGGCAGAGTGGTAGAACGGTAGCTGACAGAAAGGATGTGCGGATACTACGGATAGAAAGCTCGATTCTGACGAGCAGCGAGGAACCCTAACCCTCCGGATTGAGGTGGTGGTATGAACGACTTAGATGTCGTGTGATGGCTGCCTATGTGGCAACTCCTTCCCACGAGAAAACGTACCCGTCGGCTGCGCCTCCGGATACTTCACTCAGCCTTGAATGCGCCGCGCTGTGGGGACGCAGATTTGGCTCCCCTGAATCCAGGAATTATAGGAAATTAGTAAATATTGGAATTTGTAGACTTGTGCGCTTGGGCTACCAACCCATTTTTTAAGTTACTGTTTAATTCGGTCAATCGTACTTGAGCTACTCATGGGCTTCTCGCAACCAAGAGAATTCAATTAAATGATAAGACTAGGATTCATGATAGGCGCTCATTGCCTGTATCTTCGTCTTGAGTGCATGAAGTAATCTTCTGATCAAGCAAAGGCGCCAATGTGCGAAGATGATGTTGGTAGGAGGAGAAACCCAGAGAGTATATCTGTGGCGGTCGCAACAGTTTAGTCCAGGAAGATATTGGACCTAGACGTCTTGAATGCGACGAAGTGTGGTCGACGTATGACAGTCAGTCAGGAAATAAATCTTGGCGTACAGATTAACCACCTTTGTATGTATGATCCTACACGCATCCAGAACAGCGGCGGATCCGGAGGCGTACAATCAGACCAGAGTGGCATGTTTTGGATCGAACTTCCCTGAGCATATGCCGTACAAGGATCAAGGCAGCAGAGAGTGATCTGGCTGACACTCTCAAGCTTGCATTAACTACAGCAGCTAAGTCTCTTTTCCTTGACGACGCTACATTATGGCCGCTTAAGTATAGTTTATACTACCTAGGACATCTCCCACCCCTCGATAATTGGATCAACCCAGAAACACTCTCAGGCGAAGTCAGACGACAACGACTGGCAACCAGCATCTCCTCTGACTGGCACATCCATTCCATCAGACTTGCCGGAAGAATCTTTGGGGATTTCCAACGACGGATGGCATTCTTGAATGGTTGCAAACGGAGATCATAGCCTACATTTTCATTTTCTTACATATCTTACATATCTATGGTCCATCGAGGATAGCCTTATTAGTTACCCTTAGTCTTTACCAGACGTAGATGGATTTCTTATTGTAACAATTGTAACATACTTATGCCTCCTTAATCTGCCAGCCCGGGCCGTTCTGTAACTCGTGAGATACTTCGGACAAACAAGTGACACGCCATCGGATGGTCCCGGGTGATATAAACCAGCGAACTCAGTTCCTGGTATTTCACTTCAGCATTCGGTGACAATTGGTCAGTCCAAGATGTCGGTCCGTAGGTCCGGTCGACAAAGAAATCCTGTGGCGTTTGAACCCGATTCCTGTTATCCTGATGCCCCGCCATCCACCGAGTTCGAGAGGATCGTTGCCAGGCTAGACCTTGAAGCATTCCCATCCTCTAATTTTGCACGTATCGACGACATTTTAACATATGCGTTATTTGCTACCAAGCGATCGCCTCGAAATTATAGGGCACTTGTCCCAACCAGAGCGTTCTTGGAAGATCATCCTCCGCTGACGAAGACAGAGGCGTTGGATATAAATAACTTCTATGCTTCGCTCCGTGATTGCCCGGAAACACTCACAGTTGCGGCACAAGTTACCAAGTATTTGAAAGACAGATACCCATCCATTATAATGGAGGTCGCCGACGAAAAGGCCGCAAAGCAGTAAGCCTAATGCTGATTCATGTCTTCAACACTGTTTAACGGAGCTCCCAGTTTAATCTCTAGATATCACCTCTTACACCAACGACAAGAAAGCCCACTCACCCTTGAAAAGGTCAAATTCTACGTGGGAGGGGATGGTACAATCACATGTGGCTTGAAGGCAACACGGTTTATTCCTATCGCAACGTTTCTTCTTTCTGCTGGAGGCTCCATGTCGTCAGATCTGGTCGAGGGGAGGCCCGCCATATCAATAATTGAATCTTCCACACGGCAGAAAGGTCCACATGGGCAACGACTCCTTTTGGGCCCATTTAGGTTTGCCAACCATGATTGTAAACCCAACTGTCAGGTAAGAGTCTCATCGTGAACACCGAATATTTCTTTGCTATATCTAACTTAATCTAGATTACCCCGATAGCAGGCACGCATGCTTATACCCTCTGCACTATCCAGCCAATATATGCGGGGGATTCTATCACTGTTAGCTACGCAAGAGATGGATCATACTTCACCAGAGGCACTTGCGGATGCGCCTCATGCAACCCAGAAAATCCGCCAATCGCTCTCAAACGAGAACCGAATTTGGGCTGCGTGAAAAGACGTAATGAGGCCTCGGATTCTGAAGGACGGGCACCAAAGAAGAGAAGAGGTGGTGAAAGAGCAAGGAAAAAACGTCAGCGTTCAGGAATCAATCAACCAGTACAATAATATTTATCACTTTCAGTACTGGCCCAATGGGACTTTCACGTATTCTTTGGTCAAAAACATAAACACGACTAAGGTATTTCTCAAGTAGGTACTGGCTGTGAATGACATGACACACACTGGCAGTGGAGAATTCAGTGCTTGCGAGAGACCATGAGCATGTGTAGCGTAGCGTTATGACCAACTGAGCACTGCACAGCTCGAGCCACAGCTCTGGCCTCAAGCACGGCATCTGAAGAAAGCTGCGATACTGACGAGTCCAACGACGCATCAAGCGCGCAAGGATACCCGAATTCTATGAGTTGGGACTTCACTTCAAGAAAATTGAAGTACGGCCCACGGCAATGGCTATTTATCGAGATACGAAGTGGTTACATGAGTTGCAGTATTAAAGTATTAGTGACGTACTAAATAAACAGCCAGTTTTGATTTAATGACAGTGAACATCTTTCTATGTCTCAGCCCATCGGTGAATACAGACCAGGCGTTCTGGGGAACGGCATGTTTCTGTTCGCGGTGATGGAGCGCTGTCAAAGAGAAAGCGCGAGGTTCTGCTGATGACCTCTCAAAAAGGGGCGTACCGAGGTAATTATGTCGCACGTAGAGAAGACAGAGAATATGGGGCCATGACGGCGGGGTCTGAGGCAGCAGAGAGAAAACTCAATGCAGCCGAAAATGATGATTCGAGGTTTCTCCCTCAGCCTGCTGTGGACCAAAGTCAATTTCGTAACAGTAAACCATGCCGTTCGTGGAGGAATAAATAGGGTTACTCACAGTAGCTATTTTCGAGCTATTTTCGAGTTCTATTCTCGTTCTATTCTCCCGCAAAAACTGTTCCAATGGCGGTAAAAGTGAACGAAAATTGAAACGAAAATTGACCAAAAATGACCGAAAATTGGCTACTGTGAGTCAGCCCCCCCCCCCAAATTCTCGAGAATTGAACGAGAATTGGACCTCTTTCCTATTTTCTCACCTTTCGGCTCGTTCGGCAGCTGTCCAGTTGGTTGTAACTCAGCCGCGCGTCAGTACGCCCGTGGTAAGGTGGCCAATTACGCGTTCGCGACCGTCAATGGCGCCCTCCCTCACTGAGATGTGTTTTCACCTACGTAAAGCAGGCATCATGTCATTTTGAGTAGTTATAGGCGACCTCTGGAAAAAAACAAAAAAGGGACAGTGCCATCGACTGCAGGAAAGCAGTAAGTATTGCTCAACTCAAACTTCATGTGTCGTCCACCTTCAAGGACTTTGCAACGACAGACCGCCACATGTTGAAGTAAGTCACCTCCGACATGCAAGAGAACAGTATCTGGTCAGACTTATATATGACGTGGGGGTGTATATCGAACAACGAGTCTGTCAAACATATGTTATAACTATCCTAACTACACATTTGACTATATCTGAGATCCAACAGCCTCCAAAAACTCCACGCTAACCTCCCAGAACATGAGCTTGGACGCGAGTGGAGCTACGACGTCCCCCGAAGATATGCTTGTGAGGGACGGTCCTTATCTGCAGCTATCTGGCCAAGTGCAAGGTGCTCCGAGACTCATGGGGTGTTAGAAGGTGGGCAGGAGGAGGAAGGAACGTGTTGCTACAAGGATCCGGGCTTAGCATTCCCCGACACGATTGCAACAGCATACTCCGCTCTTTGCTCCTCAGTTTCCCCCACTCCCGTCGACGATGTTGGTGTTTCTCTGGAGGCGCCTGGTGCCACCAGCTAGGGCTCAGCATATCGAGTCTTCGAGGATCCGCCCCTGTGCGACGCGGAGGACGATGGTGGTGGAAGGGATAGCGGCAGATGGAAGGTGGTAGACGGTGTGGTGGATGGTGGTGGTAGGAAGCGAAAGACGCGATGTGAGGGAGCCCAGTACTTTCAACTTCAACCTCCGCCCAAAGAGGGCGATGCAAACATGAACGCAAAAATGAACGCAGAATTGGAACGGGTTCGAAAAATGACCATCTCGGCCATTTTGAAAAAATGGATACTGTGAGTAACCCTAATGCTACAGTGAATGCGGGAAGTGAGACAGACTCGTTGCTGGTCCAGGGCATTGCTCGAGAGGCCTCAAAGGCTCTAACATATAGTATATATATACGGCCAACAGCTTAGATATAAGAGGATGTAAGTCCTTCGAATCCATGTACCCAGAGGTGGCTCCATGACCCGGTCACACATTAGACCTCTATGCCGGACTGCCATACTCGAAGTCAGACACGGCTGGTATCTCCCAGGTCATTAGAAAATTTGGACCTCGAATACCTTCAGAATAAGTACAGTGTAGGTAAGTAGTTTAATTTATTGGGACATGACGCTGCGTCTATCTTTGATGGACCCGCTCTACTACGTGTCGTGTACGCGTGATGTACCTCTCACTGTCAGTCCAGATGAGTCCCCCGTGATAAAAAATAGGATCTATCGGTCAAAGTTGAGTTAGTCTCTGTAGGCGCGACTGAAATCTCCAAGCCGTTTCGAATTTCCACGACAATCTTTGACACCTTGGGCTGACACGCAAAATCATGAGCAGAGAAGCAGCGGAACGCGATCACGAGCTTCGGGCAACCTGGATGTGCGACATCTTATCAATATACACTGCGGACCAGCTCATTGTTCTGGATGAGTCAAGCAAAGAAGGCCGAACCCTCATTCGTAAATATAGTACGGCATGTATCCACATACCTTCCTGATACGGCTCATCAGAGAACATGTACTCCTCCTGCTCGAAGTCAGAGGGGTGAATGTCATACTGATGAAAGAACTCGAGTAACTCGGTCTACCACTGACCTTCGTTTTCAGCAGGCTCTGACTGGCCGTCGTAGTTGCCTTCATACAGCTTTGGGGCCATGTTTTCTTGGTCTGATGACGGGAATATCAATGTTTCTTCGTCAGAATAGTCTGAAATAACTGTCGCAGGACGCCCACCATGTTGTAGAGGGTAAGAGAACGAAGACAAGCGGTGGAAAAAGACCGTACAGATATATTTTGATTTATTGAATTATTTTATTTATTGCGATTTTTGAGTTGAGGGAAACGCCGTGGACAGGCAAATCCGAAACGGCTGTATTCACCATCAGACCTGGTAGGTCATCCCATATATAATCGATAGTTTTGATTGGTAGGACTGTAATATACTTTCAGCACGCTGGAGACCACTTGGCAGTTATGATTCACGTTTCTGTGTAGCCAATAGTGCTCTACTTGCTCCGTATCAAGTTGAAAGCCCAAAATAATACGCGGGGAAGGCCGTTGTAATACTGATGGTCTGTTTCTGGTGTAATTTGTGCCAATACCCTCTTTTCGAGTCCCTCTCCCTTCCAACTTACCATGACCAATGCCACCATTAATATAAATCACACACAGCCAATTTCTGTGCCGAACAGCGAGAACATCAACATCGAGCATTAGCATTGTTCAAGGTGAAAACTGGCTAGTGACTCCTAGTGAAAAGTCCGGTGGGCCTGGTGGAGTTTGGTTGAGTCTGGTTGGTTGAAAACGTAACCATCAAAATCGCTCAACCAAGGCCAACGCCAGCCAAAAAGTGCAACCTCCGCCCAATGATGGAATGGGCATGGTTGGGTGCTATTGGCCTTGATTGAGTCGTCGCTCACCTTTACCCAATATCGCTCAATTGACTCGCACGTCCATCGAGCTCAGGTGGGCCTGATTGGGCTTCATTGGTTTGGTCAGGAAAGAACTCAATTGAATCAGATTCATTGTCGCTAAACCAGGGCCAATGAAAAATTGGGCGCTATTGAGCATGTTTGAGCAAATAATATGATATTAGAGGGTTTAAAATTCTAATCTAGTCTATAATATCGTCATCAACGCGCCGACGCCAGCAAAATACGAAATAATGCAAATATGGAGGCTTGATATGGTCGGGCAAGTCTTTATGCTGGGCCAAATGGGACAAAATTCCTGCGCACAAATACATGCCTAGTGCAAAAAATATTTTTGTGCAAGCTACCAACCCACCTGATTCTAGGTAGTTCTACCAGCTTTAAGGTAAGAAAAGGGTTAAATTCCATAGTTTTTGAGAGCCTAGTAAGCCAATCGAGATTTTTGTAAGGGATCTAATCGGACACGTGACTAAGGCCAGATAAGATTAATCAAGATAGACTGGCTTGCACGCATACCATCATGAGATATGAAGGGAATGATTGTAAAATGAATATTTATTGCTCACCTATTGCCACTTCTCTCATACTGGTGCAAGCGAGCCTTGTCGAGTGGATTGCTATATCGGGCAATCGGGAGGCGCGCGGCGCATGTGTCGTTTTTGGACATCACGTGGTCTCCCGACGATCCGACGGCTCTTCATCTCATCCTCCTCGGGGCTTCATTTTCATTGTAAAAGGTTCAGTCAAGGCGGGGGACGCCTAAATAATGTTTCCGTCTGTATTTAATGGGTTCATTATCAGTAAATAACACGTATATCAAAGTTTAACATTTATTTAATTGCGCACAATGCTTGAAATTGCGCTCGCGGCTACGAAAGTCAGTGAACACGGTACTATACCCCGGAAGAGGTGATATTTATGCTGTTATAGCTAAAAAAAGGCCTCTACAATGTTGCGCTAAGACATACTAATTGCGCGGGAATTTTGTCCCATTTGGCCCAGCATAAGTCTTGTGGCTGGAGTTGGTGGGTTTCCTAGAGGGGCTACCTTCTTCTCTTCAGTTTTCTCCTTTGACAGGTAAATGAAGCACTGCCCGCCGCAAATCAGTAATATCCGGCTTCCCATTGATGAGATCCTCGTCTGTACCATTGACAGTAGGTCATTCCTAGGACTGGCCCTCCTTCGACGCGAAATATACGACAAGCGCTCGGGACTCCACCAGTTACCAAGCTCTTACCCAGAAGACATAAAATGCTGTATCAATGTGAGTAAATAAAAGTGCGGGAAATCACAGCGCTCGCTAACATTGTTAATGCCGCTCTCCTCTGAGTCCTATCTGAACAGGTGTAGCTACTGCGTCCGCTGACTTGAGACGTAGAAAATGAACCAAAAGGCTGACACCAGGTAGAGTAGCCAACTGAGCCTAGAAAAGCATAGCCTTCCGTGAGGGGAACATATATGTGCAGGAGGAGGGACACGGAGGAGGGAACGACGAAAAAGCCGAAGTTCCCCAATGACCTGGCAGTCTACAGGTTTAGGGCAGGTTATGTGAACTTAGCGCCTCAAATCATTGATCCTTTCTGGAGACATGCGAATTTCCAACGATTCATCTGAAATTGCATTGAGCAGAGTTGGTCCTTGTT
>Ga0247742_10002574_pt1 | contig 11805 bp, 12 predicted proteins | sample UWRJL208509C2_FD_180944 | JGI IMG/M metagenome (GOLD analysis project Ga0247742, IMG submission 180944) | Plant litter microbial communities from Arlington Agricultural Research Station in Wisconsin, United States - UWRJ-L208-509C-2 | ecosystem: Environmental > Terrestrial > Plant litter >... | reverse complement strand
GAAGGAAGTTATTTTTAGAACTAAGTACTGTTCTCACATTTGAGCCTTGGATCGACGCTTCCAGTGTTATCTGCACCCCACGCACTACCTATAATTACAATGCTTCGCCTAACCTTTAAGTATATAAATCCGGAACTAGTCTCGAGTATTAACGGCTACCACTAGAATAGGCATTTCGGGAATGCTCGACCATAGTCTCCGGTCGCTTGTCTCCAGACTGCGTGCTCACATTGCTTGAGACGTCTGCCTCGGTCAACATTGTAGCCCCGCCATGACCATTCTCTGCAGTCACAAGACCACCTGCATCGTAATCATGCAGATAAAAGTATGCCGCGGGTAGGGCGACTATCAATGCGCCAACGATATTTCCAAACAATGCGGCAAAGAGGGACCTAGTAGATGAAAAATGTGTCAGTAGGAAGGTCTGAAGGGATACAAAACCGAGAGATTCATACTTGCGAATGTACTCTGCGACAGTCAGCTACATCTTTGGATTAGCAGGTAGTACGCGGTGGAAAGCAATAGTAGCTTACTTTAGCCCCAAACATGATTCCCAACGGAACGGAGAACATGTTGGCGACGACTGACAAAAATAAAAGCTGTTAGTCAAGAAATTTTGTCCGAGGGAGCGTCTCTGACTGACCGTGATCAAAGCCGCACGCGACGAAAATCTACTCTCGAAAATTAGCGACCTATTAACAGGTGAACGTCCTTCTCAATCAAAACATACCCAGATAGGAATCCAAATGGCGAAGATCTGTTGAAAAGATATCGCTCAATCCAGACCCTTGATCAGCGGAAAGAGTGGCCTTACTTTAGATATGGTGTCCCTGGCTCCAGCTGCTTGCTATAATTACATTTCAGGTCAGCTGTTTGCTGGGGTAGTAATCGACAAGGCCTACCCAAATTGCTACAGACACAAGCCAATTGCAACCGATGCCTCGCAGGAAGATCTGATGCCAGTGAGGGTCACCAGCCTTATGGCTTATCCAAAGTCAGCAACAGCATGGGCAAGATAACAAAGAATTCTGAGGCTTACACAGCGAAGTTTTTGATAAACGTGGCGTAGGGCTCTGCTGAAACAATGCCAGAGTCTAAAGGCCATTTTTAGTTGATTTGAATGTTCACAGTTTCTATCCATACATACAATGCACGAGAACAGCGGCGAAGAAAAGGCTCCCAGTAAGGTTTCCGAAAAACACTACATAAGAGGGTCAGATAACTCCGTAGGTGATGATAAAGCAAGCTTACCAATGATCCAGTTCACGGGCAGACTCCACCACGGTATCGCACCCTTCAGCATGGCAATGGGGAATATCTGCCCCTCAGCATACATTAGCATCCAGCAGCCACAAGTTGTAGATTCTCATACCATCATATTACTCGTCAGTAGTTCTTGTCCCTGCAGCACGATCCTAAGATAGTACAAAGGCTATTAGTTGATAGCTTCTTCGGGAACGATGCAGGGTTAACGCACATCACCAAACCAACTGGGAAGACAAAGCCGCCTAATATTTTCACGATGCCTGGGTTGGCAGAAGTGAGCCCTGCGGCGCCTCCTTGCAGAATCTCAGATAGCAGTCCTCCGAAAGAGAGCATTGCACCAGCCAGGAACTGTTGAATTGTTGGGCCATTGAATCATGAATGGGTAGGTGCTTTGCGTACCGCTTTAAAGAAGAGGTTCTCGTAGCGATCGTTATGCTTTTTAACCCCAAGCCTGACCATTGCGTGGGCGACCTCATCGGGCCTCATCGTACTGGGAGGTTCGATAGACATGGTAGATGGGAGGAAGGGAAGGCTCCCGGGATTCGTATCAATGATGGGTGTGGACGAAAGCAAGGTATACCGCGGCGTGGGGGTGCGTTATATATGCGATCGAGCTTATGGGGTTCTTTGTTGGCGGAAGAAGCGTCCATAACATTTTTAGCCGTCTTCGGCAACGGAGAACATAAGCTGCCTTGGTGAAGCGGCCGGGGATTGGTGCCAAACAGCGCTCAAGTTAGTGTCAGATCCGACCTTGAGGGGATGATCTAATTCGTGGGCATCATCCGGCTCTTGAGTGCTGCAAGCAATACCCTTCCAAATTCAAGTTGCAATATCTGGAGGTGTGCACATGGCAGAAGAAGACACGGGCTCGGAGGTAGATTAGTGTTGGCAAAGACGCTTGTTCTGGCCCCACAGCATCATTGAAAACTCCGACCATTGTGAACCCTTATCATAGATTGGTACATGGCAGAATTTAGAAAGAAGATGGGTTTCTGGGATTGTATGGAGAACTGCGGCTGCAAGGCAAAAGGTGATGGGCGTAAGCAACGGGGTTTCGCTGTCAGGTTATAAATAAGCGCCGTTACCATTTATGGAAAACCGGTCGGTCTGGGCTTTGCTTGGCAAATTATAATCTAGAGAGTTATGTAGTAGGAATGGCTGAAAAACACCTAACAAACAGACAATTAAATACAAATGACCAGACTCCCTGGAATATCTGCGAAATATTCATTCGATTTATGCTTGACAGGCCTTACATGTCTAGGAAGGGGATGAGCATCCGGCCTCCTGAAGTCCGTCTCCCAGGCTTGTTGTCGGGTATAACCCAAGGTGGAGAAGTATATGTATAACTAGCATTAGCGCTCCAATTCTTCCACCCAAGGTGAGTGCTCTCCGCAGTAGCGCGTGCATGAGGCAACTCGGAGCAGGCACAAATGTAATCTCTATGCTAGTGGACCAGTATATGAGTCGACGACGATCAGGCAATCGGAGTCCCTGGATTTGACCCCTGGTTTTTATATTGTGAGGCAAGTCGTCATAGTCATAGTCAGTAATGAAGAGAATCCAGTGCCCTGGCCTAATCGATAAAATCGTACAGCCAGCTCGGCAAATGGCGTTCGTGTGGGTCTCCATATCTCACAGTTTGTGGCTCGTAGTAGAATTGGTCGGGCTCCCGATGTTCCTTTTATTTCCGCTACAAGAGGGCCCTACCACTGGCATGTGTTCCCCACTATTGCTACTCGAGCATGTAACGAATGGCTCGGAGACTTGTTCTCAATCAGTAAGCTGAATCTATAGGTTTCGCCAACGTGAACTTTGAAGATGACAAGAATAGATCTTACGAGTCACGTGCAAGGTTCTTCAACCAGTCGCTTCGCAAATTGAAAAGGATACCTATTCGCTGCGCTTGTGAAGTTCGATATGCGGGGTGTGTTACCTGCATTGGAGTGAGATGTTTAGATTAGTACTTAGCTTCTATAAACGTCCCATCCATTGCCATTTCGGAACATCATTCTATAGCCAAGCGTCTTGGCTTGTACTCGTGATCGACTTGAATCATCTCAAACCATGTGCCTATGAATGTGATGGCTGTGAGAGGAGGTGTGGGATGTCGCAGAAATCTATTCACTACCGTCGTATCAGGTGTCGGGATGAGAACAAGCAGACGCTGGAAAGTGGAATAGTGCATCGTGTACGTGATACCTGCAATACAAAAAGTCCGACCATCACAGTATCTTTGAGCGCCTAATTGTATCGTGGCATAGCCACAAAGCGCTCAGTCTTGCGGGGCTGCTGACAAGTGTTGAGACTTTGACACCTTGATTTGTACCGAATGTCCATCCTATCGACGCTCGGGCCTAAGTTAGGTTTCAGAAGGCCCGTGTTCGTACTAGCAGTAGCCTAAGCACTCAAGTCCAGGCCTTCCGCACAAAGCCGTAGTAGAAGAGCTTTGGCAGACATTTCCCCTCCCACAGCGCCTTCATGAGTCTTCTGAACCGATAGCTGAGAAACGTGACCATTTTCGCCAATCAATGTCTAGGTTTGGTAGTCTGAATATCCGTGGAATGATCCTCCAGGTTCATCGCCGAGGAATCGGAAACAAGCAATATCGATGAAGAGATGTTTTAGACGTTTGATGCTCATCATTGCGGGACACACATTCGCGAGATCACAGGTTCGTGCATCGTTAACCGATTTCTGAACGATAAGGTTGGTGTCCCGAAGGGTGTTCGATTACAAGTGGAGATGTCGATTGGGCACGTTGGTCCGTCGGTGGGCGAGGATGACGACCACCGTGATGAGCCCCAGAGTGAGCTGAGTGGTGTCGTCGGGATGGGCCTCCCGCTCGGACATGATGAGTGCGACGAAGGTCCGCCGTGAGTCGTGTATGATGCAAATGCCTTGATGCTCCACCAAGAGCCTGCACGTATGCAGGATCTTTGGATGGGACAACGGGTGGGTCATGGTGCGAATCGTAACTGGATACGCGAGGGCGTGCGCTTGCAGTACTGCCGTGAGCGACTCGAGCAGCAGTAGGATACAATTCACCATCCCCTAGCGGCGTCGGATTTAACGAGTCGAGGTCGCAGTCACATGATTGTCGATCGCGGCTGTATTCTGCTGGGTCGCATGCAAGTTCATTCTACAATTTCAAATAAAGGGGATCATCATGAGAATGCTACCCAAAGCAACTAAAAACTCACCTCTTTAACAGGTGTGAATTGGACACCTTCTAAAGCTTTATCTTCACCGGAATCAACGCATCGGGCAAGGTCGCCTCGATCACGGGTGCGACGTCGCCCAAAGATTCGATGCAATAGTGGGGCCATTTGCGCGTGTATCATTGGGGTATATAGCGTAGTATGGAGAGCCGGGTTATCGTAGCGAGCTTCAAGCTTTTGTCCACCGTAATCAGATTCTTCAGAGTGAACAATGGCTCGGGTAAGCTCGTCGTGCCTTGGAAGGAAGTATTGATATTCGTTGGCGAATCTCCTGTTCATGTAGTACTTGAAAAGGAACTGCACGAAGAGAGGAGGAATTGTAGCAAGAAACTGCAAGGATCGGAATTGGATTTGTAGGCCAATTGCTGATGAGATATTGTCAGCAACGAAGTCATGGGGAGAGCTGTGGATTCACGGACTAAAGACCATAATAATTTGCATGAATATGGTGGAAAATAATAGGCGATTGATAACGACATTCCAAGACCTCTGTGAGCTCGTGTGAGTGCCAGATGAGACTTGCGATATTTGGAACTTGCCCCTCCGCTCTCTATGTGGGTGATGAACATGAACATAAGCTGGTACTTGTACACCCATGAGCAGAGCCAGAATACAAGGGCTGCGGCGAGAGTGACTAGAGGCGCGAGAGGCGCGAATACAAGTCCGACAGCACCCATGAACAACTATGGGAGGGGTTTTAGTGGCACACATCCAAGTAGTGCGCAAAATGTGCTTACAAAGTTAGAGCTGTTTGAGGGTAAGATAAGCAATGTATTTAAGAATGAATAAGGGATGAAAACTTACTAATGCAAAGGGTATTCGAAAACGGGTGGTTTCGTCCACTCACGAATTTCTCGGGGAGTACGGCCAAAATACCTAGGTGATCACTTGTCAGGTCGACGCAGACGGTGTCCCCCCTGCGAACTTACTTCGTTTTCAGGCGGACCAACATTAGATTGGCCAACTGGGCAAGGTCAAACAAGACCAGAAAGCCTCTCAAGCTTCGAGAAGATAAGGAATCAGCTCGGCCACATTAGTAGCTTGGACTATACATACGGGAACCACTTCAGCCAGAAGGCTGACTGATCAACATATGTGCGAGTTATTCTTGCGGGGAGTTCTATATGTCTACATAAATGGCTCGCATTTCCAATAGAGAAGTGGGTCTGCTCACCGTGGAGGTGGTCAAACACGAGTTTGAGAGTAACGGTCTGAAGTTCTGCAGCTTGAATTATCTCTAGAATCGACTCTGAAAAGGCATACCAAGGAAGTCAATGAAAAATAATGGAGTCTAGAACAGGACGCACGAAAAATGACGCCAATAATCGTGAAAATAATCAACTGGCTGACTACCATAAAGGTGAAGTATCTCGCCACGACTACTCGGTCCAGGCTGGTTGTCGTGTATGCACCCATGTATTTGGACAACCAGCGCATCAGTCGAGGTAGAAAGTTGCTGAAAATGGCAGCTACTGCAGGAGGAACGATCCCTGACACGAGAGTGTAAGTCGCAGGGGAGACAGAAACCCAGGTTTGAAGGAAGGGAATGTATCCAGACTGGGCAAGCTGTGTGGAGACGTCAGGAAGGAAGAATAAAAAATAGACTCGAGGTATTTACAGCGTCCAAGTTAGCCAGTGAGGCGATTGGAAATAATGGCAAGAGACTCAAAGCACAAAAGAAGACTAGTAAGATGAAGCCAGCTGCCCTTCGAAATCTTCGATGTGGCCTTGACAAACCAATATTCTTCCAAAACTGTCTGCTGTTAGAAGGAAATTCGATAATAGAAGACTTGTACTTACGATATCTTTCGGATTTGGCGCGAGCTTTATGGTTAGTCCTTTTGGATGCTCGTTCCTCAGCTCATACGCGGCACCATGGGCAGCAGGGATGGAGGCCATGGAGACAAAACCAAAGTTTTCTGGTTTATGCGTATTGAGTTGAGAGCGGTACTGTTGAACAGAAGCTTCCGTATGTTTGAGTTTCGTCCTAATTATAACCTCAGGCAATTGTCCACACTGAAGTGAAATAGAACTTACGTGTAATATTTCGTCGCGTCTTGTTTTCTCCCTCCAAGCCCACAGATCCCCCCAACTCGTATCATGGGCCGGGTTTCCCCAGAAGGATCTTTCTTTGCATGTTTGGCGAGGATATCCTCAAATTCCTTCACTGTATCGTTGTGCCTTTCGACCAGTTCGGGCAACACCCCAACATGTCTGCCTATGTGCACCGAGTTCACTTGGTATGGGAGTTTCATGCCGGTGAAGATCCTCTGGAGACCCTGGTCGGACTGAAACCTTGGAGGTATATGTGTGACTAGGAGAGTGCGAGGGTAAAACGCGTTCTGGTATTCGGATGACCTGAACCATTTCTGCCTGAGTCGATACATCGCGTACCAATGGTGATTCACCAAAAGTATAAGAAATAGGGTTATGAGGTATGTGAGTCCAATATGAGCGTAGAGGCGGACACCATGAACGTCGCGGATGGTCATGGCGCTGAGGAGGTCGTACTCTGCCGGTTTATTTGACAAGGTATACATGAAATCGATGGGTATGAGTGCCCCACAGCCAACCAGGGCCGTAAGAGTGAAGAGCCATCGCATCAAATGCAAGAATCGTAGAAAGGCTATAGCATCTAGGCCAATCCTATTGAAAAGCTCGGGTTCGCGGTTGCGACACAGCGGAGGAATCCAACCGCAGAATGAGCTTGATATGCGAGGAGGTTTCTTTTCTGGGGCGTGATAGGTCATCTTGGGCTCGTAAACAATCTGTGGGGCATGCTTCAGCTCAACATTTCCTAGAAACCCCGAGATGAGGCACCTTATTTCTTGGGCGTAACATGTTGAACGTGATAACGGTCAAGATCTGAGGATGATTGAGAGAAAGTCAACATCGAAATTCCATAAACGAACAGATAGTGCAGTCATGACAGAAGCCTGTATAAGAACAGACTTTGGCTCTAGGCTTTGGCTTGCATCGAAAAGGTGCTGAATGGTGCCCGGGTCGAAAGCTCGTGCTGTCAAAGGCAAGGCCATTCTAACGCGTTCTGGCGGGATGATGGGTTTTGGTCACTTCCTTTTTATAGCCCACATCGCGCTGGGAAGACGAAAGTGAACCAGAGTCACCTGTAATGGTGATGGTGAAAAGACGAACCACGCGCCACTACGATACCAGAATCCAAATGAGGAGCGGCAACTAGCGGTCCGTGCATAAATGAGGAAGTCACGTGGGTCAAATTTGGTCATGGCACCCATGAGTCGAGTCTCTCTGTCTTGACTTCGTCGATGTCGATTTCTTGCTCTGTGGCCAAGGCACTCCGCTAATCTTGGACAGCTCTTGTGCAAGGCCATCGATTCTCCTTGGTCCAAAGCTTGACTGCTCTGCATCAATGTCGACACCATATCATTACACCCCGCGAGTTCCTGCTCCGCCGCACCCTACACCTTTTTCCACTTCGTCGCACGCGCTTGTGAAACCCAAGACATCGCGTGCACCAATTCAAAATCCTTATGAAAAGTTTACGCAGCCAGAATTTGACGCCTGGATTGGTGGCATCACCGGCGCGCTTCGACGCGCTTTAGGTGAAGACGAGCAATTGCAATTAGAAGGACCAAAGAGGCTGGACGCTCATGGTGGCACTCTACCGAGATACTCCCAACTGGAACTTGGCGACGAAGCTGACGAAGTAGCTGACGATTCGTTCGCCGAAATCAAGGCACGACGCGCTGGTAAGGGCAAGGCACGCGATCCTCGTGATGGTCCTGGCTTCGGAAATGGCAATCGCGTTCAGCCAATCGAAATTGTCTCCTCGGACGAGGAAGATGAGGATGAAGTCCAAGAACTAGCGGTCAACCTGGAAGGCGGTCTGGAAGACGAGGAGGAGGAAGAGGTTGAGCGCAACAACGATGACGATAGTGACGAGGAGGACAACTTTACAGATGAGAAGCAGTCTTGGGATGCTGGAGAAAGCTCCTCATATGCTCTATCACCGCCTGTGAAGATAGGGCCCCCCAGGAAAACCAAGCCAAAGCAAGTCGAAGAAGAGGACGAGAAGGAGGACGAATACGAAATGGAGTACGAAGAGGAGTATGATGAGGAAGATGGCGAAGAATATTACGACGAGGAAGATGATGAAGAGACCCAATTTGCGACAGGCGGTTCTCCAGAAGTCATTGAGCTCGTTTCAGACGAAGAGGAGGAGCCACAGCACGAAACAAAAGCTCAGGAACTGGCGAAAGAAGAAGACGGAGACGGGGATGGAGAGCTAGATGAAGAGTATGATGAATACGAAGAAGAAGATCAGAATAACGTCCGTGATCTAAACCAACCCGGGCGATCCTTCGAGACTTTGGTGAAACCCCGGGTTGTGGATGGTGGTCAGTACGGACTACAAGAGGAAGAGGAATACGATGAATATGAAGAATACGACAGGGATGATTACGAGGTTGGTGAATACGGGGAAGGCGATGAAGAGGACGGAGTACTTGAAGAGAACGAGGGCGTCGAAGACATGCAACCGCTACAAGACGACACATGTAAGTCTTTATCACCATTTTTTTCATCTCCGTCGCTCAATTTCCTTCAGCCTTTCCTCCTCGTCGTGGTTTACCAGATTCTTGCTCACAGGCACCACCCGACATCCATGACCCATGGTCCGGCCCTCGAACATATGCTGAAGATTTCTACTCTGGAGGAGACATTGGATTCCAACCTGGCACTGAAATAGACCCGAACCGACTCAGCTCCTTGGACGGCACACCTGCCCATGAACCCCAACTTTATGCCCCAAAGGAAGATTTCAAGATCCTGTATGCCGATGAAGAGGAAATATACTCTGAGAGTCAACCGAAAGACATCGATGATTTGCAACCCTTGAATCATGATACTTGTAGGTTTACCTGAACTCTACCTCGGCTGTTACCCTGATATTCACGACCCCAAAGCGTTCCCACCTCATGAGGTTGACGAAAGTGGTCCAGTAGACATCCCAGACGCATGGGAAGGTCCCGAGGTATATGCACAAGATTTCTACTCTGGCGGTGATGTTCGTACCCTTCCGGGCATTCCTATTGACCCAAGCCATCTTTCTGGGACTGCGGATGAAGATAGTGGCATTGACGCCTTTCTCACTCCTGGTGGTCTTACTCCTATCCCAAATGATTTGCGCTCTGACCAGGAGGATGAAGAGTTTGAAGATGATCAGGAAATTATACCGCCTAGTCATTACGTGCCAGCAACCTTGTCAAAGCGGGATTCACCTATCCCAGCCGACGCTGAGATATTCACCATCGACGATTCGGACGAAGACCAACAGAAGGAAAGGGAGCAGAGTGTAGAGGAAGAATTCGATGAACTAGAGCATGATGACCAGATGGAAGCTCAAGACCCAAGAGGGATCTACGGGAACGTGGATGAGGAGGCGGACGTTGAGGTTGTTCTACCCTCGGACTTCACAGGAGATGCGGTTCCTGACGATATATCTGTGGCCGAGCCCAATCAAGCAGAGCGACCACATATTTCGATGCCTGGTTTGCAATATTTCTTAGTTATAACGTCCAGGTTGCTCACTCTCATTGTTTCCAGAATCTCACAGGACACAAGAATCGAGCATTGTGGAACATGTTGAGGATGCGCCTCTTGCTATTCAAGTTGACAATCAGGCAACGAATGGCGGTCTCGGCACAGGTTTTCTCAACAACGAAATGCCTCTAAATGACCTTCTCCAGGATGCCACCACAGTAGCCGAGGATCCACAAGCGTTGGCAGACAAAATACCTGTTGATGCTGAGTCTGTTTCGGTGCCCCTCATGGAAAATATTCCTCTTGAAGAAGAAGATTTTGATGACATGTATGCAACGCCTGCACCGGAGGCCGCGTCCATGCATAGCGACAAATTACAGACGTCGACGGAAGAAGTCATTTCAATTATGCAGGACACAGACACAATCGAATCAGAAGACAAGTCTACCGATGACGCGGTCGCTCACTGTTAGTTGTATCTCTCGTTTTCCTGATATGCGGCCACTAACTGTCTCCCATTCAGTGCCAGCTGAGGGTTCAGGGCTTCCCGATGCCGAGACAAGCGCCGGTAGTGATGCCTCATCCGCTCCAGACCTTGGAGAATCAGCACCACAACCGGCACTGGTGCTGGCTGCACCTGCTCCTGCCCCTCATCCAGTCGTCAATAATTCCTCTCATGTGCACGATTCTGGACAGCTACCGACCCCACCTTCAGAGGGGGTACGGTACATCCCATTGCCTGAGATTCGCGAAAGTCCTGAGCCCTCGTCTGCAACTAGCCAGCAGGTGGAAATCGAAGAGATATCAGAGGGTGATAACCACTTGACTACGCGACCAGCCAAGGGAGATCGGATGAATTTCGGAGGGGAGATCGATTCTGGAGTAGGGGATGTTGTCGTTGAGGAGGAAGACGGTAGCGAGACCTATGAGACCCATCTTGTTGAAAGCCACCACGACGTGGATGTGGAAATACTCTCGGTTGTCAATTCTGAAGATGGATGGCCACTAATGGACGTCGAGAATCATGAGGGCGGCTACGTAGTAGAGGAACCACTGACCGAGGGCCGTCTGACTGAGGTGCGTCTCTTCTCTTGTGATTCTTCGGGGTATTTAAACCAACATTCGTTAGGAACCTGACGATCGTGGTATGACTCCCGAGGCAAGCGGCGTAGCTGAGGAGGCTACTATGCACGAATCCCGAATCGAATACGAAGCTACAGTCGTCGAAGATGTATCTGAAGGAAAGGACAGATCCGACCTCGGCGAATTTCAATTGGGAGAGGAGGATTCGCAGACGGTGGATATATTGCCCGCTGAGGACGAGCCCACTTCGTCTCCGGTCACCCAGCAAGTTCCTATGCCCGTCACCGCTAACGCGGAGGTTGCAGATCCTACTGATCAGCTACCTACTCCATCTCGCCGCCAACCCAATTTCATCATCAACATACCTGGAACTCCTAAATTCATACTCAGTCCAGTAAACACACCTCGGCCGGCTGGAGAAGTCATTCCTGTTTCAGTCTCGCTCCCTCCTTCTATTCTGCGAGCGTTAAAGCAGCAGCCTTCTTCTCCTGGTCCATCTCAGATACTTGCACAGGCGTCTGTGGCGTCTACACAGAGTGATGGTCTGTTCACCCCAGCTGAAGCATCCAGGACGATAACGCCATCTGACCCCATTGAAGACCCTCATCGGCAAGCACTGGATAAACTAGCTGAGGTACTTCTTGGACATGTTCCTGTATATCCCGAAGGCGAATCGTCGGCTACAGCATTACGAGAACCTTCTCTACCAGACCTA
>Ga0247742_10002573_pt1 | contig 11809 bp, 9 predicted proteins | sample UWRJL208509C2_FD_180944 | JGI IMG/M metagenome (GOLD analysis project Ga0247742, IMG submission 180944) | Plant litter microbial communities from Arlington Agricultural Research Station in Wisconsin, United States - UWRJ-L208-509C-2 | ecosystem: Environmental > Terrestrial > Plant litter >... | reverse complement strand
CGCTCAAGACCCTGATCATCGGGTGCGTGGATCCCCGCGTCGATCCCATGGATATCCTGAAACTGCAGCCGGGCGAAGCGGCGATCATCCGCAACGTCGGTGGTCGCGTGAACCCTTCCCTGTTCGAAACCCTGAAGATCCTCAGCACGGTGTCCAAGGCAGGCGGCGTGGAAGTCGACAAGGACTGGAACCTGGTCGTTCTCCAACACACGCAGTGCGGTATCAACGGTTGCTACCACAACGCGCCGGAACTGCTCGCACCGTATATGGGCGTGCCGCTGGAACAGCTCGACACCAAGGCCATCACCGACCCGTACAAGGCGGTCGCGATCGACGTCGATGCCCTGCGCACCCATCCGGTCGTGGGCAAGAACTTCACCATCTCGGGTCTGGTGTACGACGTGGCCACCGGCCTCATCGAGACCGTCGTGCCACCTGCAGCGTGAACCACGGTGAGGGACGCGCGCGTGGTGCCAGGGGACAACGCGCGTTCCAATCCTTCAATCGATGAACGGGGCGGCTCCCTAACCTCGGCATACCGCGGGCATCGGCCCGTCATGCCCTCAGGAACCGCCCCATGCACCGTACACGCACGCTCATCACCGCCCTGTCCCTCGCCGTGGCAGCCGGTTCCTCCTTCGCCGCACCGGCGGCTACTCCGGCGCAAGACGTCACGGTCGTCCTGGTGCACGGCGCCTGGGCGGACGGTTCCAGCTGGAACAAGGTCATCCCTCTGCTCCAGGCCAAGGGCATCAAGGTGCTCGTGGTGCAGAACCCGCTGACCTCGCTCGCCGACGACGTCGCCGCCACCCAGCGCACGATGGCATCAGCCAGCGGCAAGGTCATCCTGGTCGGCCACAGCTGGGCAGGTACCGTGATCACGGAAGCGGGTAACGATGCCCGTGTTGCAGGCCTGGTCTACGTGGCGGCCTTTGCCAACAAGGACGGCCAGTCCGCCGGCGAACTGGTCGGCGCGTACCCCAAGACGCCCGCCCTCTCGACGATCCGCGACGATGGTCATGGCTTTCTCTACCAGACCGCCGAAGGCGTGCGTGACAACTTCGCGCCGGATATCCCGAAGGCCGACGCCGCCACGCTCGCCGTCACCCAGGGCGCGCTGGCCCAGTCCACCTTCGGCGACAAGGTGACTGTCGCCGCATGGAAGACGAAGCCGTCGTGGTACGTCGTCTCGGCCAACGACCGCGTGATCAATCCGCAGCTCGAGCGTGATGTGGCCAAAGCGATGAACGCGAAGACCACCGTCCTGCCTTCCAGTCACGTCTCGCTGTTGTCGCATCCGCGCGAAGTGGCGGCCGTGATCGAGGATGCGGTGAAGACCGTCGGCAGCGCCCACTGATCGACGACGCCCCGCCGGGCAAGGTCCGGGCGGGGCAGGATCAAGCATGGCAACTTATTCGTTTGCGCCGCTTCTCTCGTCGAACCGCAGCAGGCGCCCCGCACTCGCCAACACACCGAACGCCGCACAGTTCTGCAGCACGGCCACCGTCAATGCGCCACCGCTGCCACCGCCGCCGACCAGCGCGAGCGTGATCAGCACGACCGTCCAACCGGCGCTCAGGGCGAGATTGAGCTGAAGGGTGCGGCGTGCACGACGACCGAGGCGAACACACGTCGCCACGCGAGCGAAATCGTGCCCGGTAAGTACGATATCCGCCGAGGCCATGGCGATGTCGCTGCCCTGCCCGCCCATGGCGATGCCTACCGCACCCGCTCTCAACGCCAATGCGTCGTTGATGCCGTCGCCAACGACGATCGGTCGCCGGCCGCTGTCGACCAGCTGACGGACAAAGGCCAGCTTGTCGTGCGGCAGTGCGCCGGCAACGACCTCATCGATGCCGACCAGACGCGCGATGCGATCGGCTTCGCTGGCCCGGTCGCCCGTGAGCAATGTCTGCCGGCCAAGGCCGAGGTCGCGCAGGCCATCGAGTGTCGCCGCGACACCGGCTCGAAGTTCGTCGGCAAGCAGTATCCAGCCGAGAAACTGTGTTCCTTCGGAAACGCCCGCCACCGGGCCGGCGTGCAAGGGCGCGGGATCGCACGCGATACCGTGCGCGATAAACAAGGCTTCGCGGCCAAGCAGCACCTCGCCTTGCGCGGCCATCGCCACCATGCCGAAACCGGCTTGCTCGTGGACCTCAGCGAGAACGACATCGTCGTCGCCGGCAAGGTGTGCCAGAGCGCGTCCCACGGGATGACTGCTCACGCGGCCCAGTGCGCGGGCGAGCGCGCAGAGATGGTCGGACGACACGCCAGGCTCGCACCTGACGTCGACAACGCGGAGCTGGCCGGTCGTGACGGTGCCCGTCTTGTCGAGCACAAGGGCGTCCGCATCGGCGAGGCGCTCCAGGAAGACACTGCTCTTGAGCAGGATGCCATGACGCGCCGCGACGCTGACCGCCGCCAACGCCGTGGATGGCGCGGCAAGCACCATGGCGGAGGGACACGCGGCAACCAGCAGCGCGAGAACCGCGGCCGAGTTCAGCGTGGTGAACCAGACCATGGCGGCGAGCAGGATGACCAGCATCAGGTACTTGCCCGCGTAGCGTTCCAGCAGGCGCGTGACCGCCGGCTTGCTGCGCTCGGCCTCCTGCATCAGGGCCACGACCCGGCCCAGCGCGCTATCGCCACCGACACGCGTGACACGAACACGCAGCACCCCGTTGAGGCTCACCGAGCCACCGAGCACGGTTTGCCCGAGCGTCGCCTCCATGGGCAATGACTCACCGGTCAACGACGCGGTATCCAGGCTCGCGACACCATCGACGACCACACCGTCCGCCGGCACCTTGTCGCCGGCACGCACTTCGACCACGTCGCCCGGCCGAAGCGCCGCGACATCGATCGACATCACCACTCCCTCGGCGTCGACGCGTCGGGCGACGGCCGTCGTGAGATTCGACAAGGCCTCCACCGCCTCGCGCGAGCCCAGCAAGGACCGATCCTCGAGCACGCGGCCGATCATCATCACCACCGGCAACAGCGTCGCCGTGACGAAATCCGCCGAGACCCAGCACGCGATCACCGCCAGGGCGACGAGCTGATCGACGACACCGTGGAGGTCCGGCTGGCGGAGACTGCGAAAGGCGGCGGCCATGACCGGGCCGCCCATCAGGACCGCGGCGAGCGCCGTCAGCAGTTGCCGCTCGACGGTCATCGTGTCGGCCGCTATACCAAGCAGCCATGCCAGCCCGAGCAGGCCCAGCGACCACAGGACCAGCACGATGCGTAGCCGCCAGTTGCGGCGCTCCCGTCTGGTAAGCAAGGCGGCCGGTACGGGTGAGGCATTGACGACCGCGTTCACTGGCCCACCCCCGGTACGAGAACCCGGCCACTGGCACCTGCCGGCACGGTATCGACGCGTTCAGCCACATCGAAGAGCGACTTGATTCGCTCCCGGTAAACCTGATCGAGCACCATCGCATGACTCATGGTCGTGTCCTTGCCGAGCGCTAGTACGAGGGCAGAATTGCTCTTCGCTGCACTCACCGTTTCCTGCGCCCTGGCGCGTGCTTCGTCGAGCGTCTGCTCACGCATCTGTTCGGCCGACTGCCGACGGATTTCCGCGGTGGTGCGCGCCTGCGCGAGCGCACGCTCGACCTGTTGCGAGACCTGGAGCACGTTATCGAACGACGCCTTGGCGCCGGCAGGGATGCTGGCGACGACATCGGTGCGGGCTACCCGGATACCGAGGCCCTCGCGTGTCGAGCCCATGGCATCGAGACGCTGGTTGATCAGAGCCACCAGATCCGTACGAAAGCGTTCCCGGCGCGCCGCATAGGAAGGATCGTTGGCCCGCTCCGGGCGCGCGACGAGGATGGAATCCATGTCACGGCTGGCGCACACGCTGACCGCGGCGGCAACCACGGCCCAGCGAAGCGCTGGCTCCACGTGGTCCGCGGAAATGACGTAGGCGGTCGCATCGGTGATCTGGTAGAACACCGTCACGCGCAGATGCACGATGCCGCCATCGCCGGTGAGGAAGAACCAGGTGTTCTCTCGCGCCTCGTCGTTGACGATGTAGCCGGTGGACAACTCATCGCCCGGCGGCGGTAACGATCCACCGATTTCCAGTGCCTCGGGCGAGAACTGTACCTGCCGCCCCGGTGATGGCAGGACGATGATGCGATCGATCGGCGTCGGCCAACTCACCAGCAGACCGGGCCCGCTTTCACGGATGACCTGACCAAAGCGGGTGACGACCGCCTGGCTGTCCGGTGCCACACGCGACACACCGGTCACCGCCCATGCCAGCGCAAGCAAACCGACCAGGCCGAAGAGCAGGCGAAACGACCACTTGAGCGCATCGCCAAGGAGGGACACCGCTGGCGTGGCGCTCATGGCCGGGCTTTCGCTGGCGCGGCGCCGTGCGGCACCGGTCCATCGACCAGCAGACGGAACGGCGCCGCGTCCGTGCGCAGGACAAGGCGCGTGCTCGGCGTGATCGTGGCATCAAGCGTGTCGAACGAACGCAGCAGCGTGTACAGCGCCGGGTCGGACGCATAGGCCTGCTGGTACACCGACGCCGACTGGACCTGCGCATCCGCTTCGATCGACGACGCCTCCGCCTTGGCCCCGGCGATGGCGATGCGTGCGTCGCGCTCGGCTTCGGAAACGACTTGCGCGGCCTCCCGCTGCCCTTCCGCCGAGCGCTGGGCCGAAGCCGTGTCGCGCTCCGCCTTCATGCGCTCGATGGTTGCCTGCAGCGCTTCAGTGGACAACGTCAGGCGCTCGATGCCTGCCTGCTCGACGTCCACGCCGTAAACGGTTCGTGCCTGCTGGCCAACCAGAGTCTTCAGGCGGGCCTCGAACTCGGCCAGGCGGACCTTGGCGGGATCCGTGTTCACCAGCTGGGCGAGGTCGAAGCTGCTCGCCGTGATCTCCAGCGAGGAAGCCATAAGGCTCCGGAGCTGTGACGCAGCGACGTCCGGCTGGTTTTGCACGGCGCGCAGGTAGCGCTCGACGGCGTCGGGATCGTGGGGAACACGCCAGACGACGTACGCCTGCACGAGTACACGAAGGCCGTCACGGGTACCGACGTCCTGCAGGCCGCTGGACGTGGTGCGAAGGCGCAGGTCGATATCCGTCGTCGCTTCGATCGGTGCCGGCCACTTCAGCGCGCCGCCGGCATCGACCAGGACGCGCACCGGTTTCCCCAGCCGGGTGATGACGACGCCCTGCCCCGGACTCACCACGACGAAGGATGCTGCCGCAACGGCGAGGACGACGATCAGGCTGGCGACGATCCAGCGGGACACGTGTCGCAGGCGGGATGCTGGCGGCGAATCGTGCGGCACGGTAGCGGGGTCGGCGTAATCGGCAGGCGTGTTCAAAGTGTTCCCCCTGTGGATCCTGCGAAGGGTCGCAAGTCCAGCGTGGTCTGGGTGCCGTCGATGCGATGGTCGACGACGGTGAGGTGGGCCTTGCCAAGGTCGTTGCGAAGATGGGTGAGCCAGCTTTCGAACACGAAGACGTCGTGTCCGGCGGCGAGACTTCGCGTATCGGCTTCGAAGGTCGTCCTTGTCGCGGTGGCGGACGCGAGTTGCTCCGCAGCGCTGGCTTTGGCGAGATTCACCGTGCGCAGCGCGTCCTGACTGGCGGACCCACGCAGTGCGTAGGCTCGTGCGCGACTGTCGAAACGCATGGCGTCCGCCCGAATCTCCGACGCCTGGACGTTGTGGTACGCCATGGCCGCGCCGGGCGGCGGATGAATGGCCTCCACGACAACGCCGACGATGGCGATACCGGCGTGGAAGGCGCTGACGTTGGATTGCAGGTCCCGCCTGAAGCGCTCGACGAAGACGCTGCGGTTTTCACCCAGCAGCTGGTCGAGCGTCGATGTCGCGAAATGAGAGACAAGAAGGCGCCCTGCAGCCACACGTATGAGTCCCGCGGCATCGGAGCTGCCGTATACCGACTCGAGCACCCCGTCGTGATTGTCGGGCACGCGGAACATCACACGCAGGTCGACGTTGACGATCTGGAAGCCCTCGCGCCCGCCCGTGCTGCTCGCGATGAGGTAGCTCGCTTCGCCGGGATGGCTCGCGTCCCACAGTCGGTCCGCGGGCGGTGCGGGAATGGCTTCCGCATCCATGCCGGCGTCGACATCCGCCCGACCCGCACTGGCGAGCTCAGCCAGCAAGCGTCCACCCGGTCTCGCCGAGAAGACGATAGGCATCTGGTGCACGGCCCCGAATTCGACGGTGCGCGTGCGTGCAAAAGGCCACGGCGCGTGGAGGTGCAGGCCCGGACCGACGAGCCCGACCGGACGACCCATGTGTTCGACCACCGCACGCTCGTCGACGCCGAGCACCGTCACGCCCGTCGCCAGCCAGGTAAAGACGGCTAGCGCGGCGGCGACGGGCAACACGGCGCGAAGGGCATAGGCGAGTACCCAGCTCTGCGAAAGGTCGATGCCGTAGGCCTGCCGCAACCAATCGCTCCCGCGCGACACCCGTGGCCATTGCAAACGCAGCAGGCTCGCCGTCCAGGTCAGCGCCGCCGAGGTTCGTTCGGCAAAGGGACGCTTCGGAATGAACAACAAGGCGCTTGCACGAACCATGGCCTCGGCAGCGGCGAGCGACACCAGGACCAGCGGCACGAGCGCGAACCACTCCGCCCAGATGTAGCCTAGCGAGGCGAAGAGCGTCGCTGCGCCGAGGACGAGACTCGACACGAGCGGAAGCCGCAGCACCGTCTCCACCGCCGGACCCGACCCCGTCGCACGGGCGACGAGGAGGCGCTGGAGAATCAGCAGCGGCATGCCGGCGACCAGGAGGATCGCCGCCGAGTAGGTGGCCGGTGCACCCATGGCCTGGCCGACCGCCTTGAAGTGCACGATCGCGACGGCAAGGCAGAGGCCGCCACCGCCGAACGCGATCAACCCCGGGAGCCAGTCGCCCACCCAATCGATGCTGTCGAAACGACGACGCGCATCGCGGGCGGTAAGCACAATGCGCCGAAGCGCAATGTTGGCGGGAAGGCGTCGATACACCATCGCCCGGAACGGCCCGACCCATTCCGCTGGGCGACCACGCACCTGGGCGGTCACGCCTTCGCTGAACAGGCCGGTGGCCGCGAACAGGAGCGTGAGTCCCAGCACACGCAACGGCACACTGGCCGCCGCGAGACACGCGATAGCGCCAATCAGCAGCACCGCACCCAGCGCGTGGAGCGCCCAGGCCGGTGGAGAACGTTTGATGCTCATCCCTGCTCCATGCGTGCAGCCAGCCACATGACGAAGAAGCCCGCACCCATGCCAATGGCGGGGGCGGCTCGTTGATTGGGTGCCAACCGGGCCCAGACCCCGGGCAGGATGTCCGCGAGTGCGACGTAGAGCACCGTGCCCGATGCCGCCGCCAGCGCCAGCCCGAGGCCGACCGGTGTCAGTGGCACGAGTTGCATGATCAAGGCACCGAAGGGCACGCCCAAGGCCATCGCTAGTGAAAGCACGAAGGCGCGTCGCGGTGGATAACCCCCGGCGACCAGCACGCTGGCGCTGCTGAGCTCGCGCGGCACTTCATGCAGGGCAATCGCCAGCATCACGGCGATCCCCGTGGCTTGTCCACCGATGAACGCTGCCGCGACGATGACGCCGTCGACGACGTGGTGAACGAAATCGCCCGCCAGGTTCATGCGTGCAAAAGGCGTGCGCTGCGCACCCTCCTCCGTCGTCGCGCCGGGTGTCCAACGAATCCAGCACTCGACCGCGACCAGTACCAGTGCACCGGCCGCGAGCGCCACCATGACGCGCTCGAACGGTTGCCCGCTTTCCACCGCTTCCGGCAGGACATGCAGCAATGCGTCACCGATGAGCAGCCCGACCGCCAACGACTGCAACCAGACCAGCCAGGATGACAACATCCCGCCGGGAAGCCAGACGACAAGGCGCGACACAAGCGATATGGCAGCAAGGAAGCAGGCGGCCAACACCACTTCGTCGAGGTTCTTGTACGGGATCAAGGCAGGTGTCCTGAGGTTGAGCGGAGTGCGAAAGAAGTCACTGGCACGTCGAGGGAAGTCGCATCACGACGTCATGTATCTGTTGGGCGGCGGCGTCGGCCGAGCCGCTACATAGCGCGCCGATGTGGCGGCGCGCTTCGGCGCGAAGCGCGGTGCACTGCCATGCGCGCGGCGCATCGAGCGGCAGGACCGCATAGGCCACGCCGTTGCACGAATCGCTGGCTCGCTCGGCGAGCGTGCGACCCGCGAATGCTGCCGGTGCGGTGGCTAAATCCGGTTCGAAGTAACTGTCGGGAAACGAGGCGGCATAGGCCTGGATCGTCACGCGTTGGCGAAAGGGCCCGATCGACAGATCGAAGGGCCCGTTACAGGGCACCCGGACGGCCAACTCGCGGATACCGGCAAGCAAGGCCGCCCGACTGCCGGTATGCGGACCCAGCACGCTGGTCAGTCCCGCCAGCACCGGCAGTCGGGCACGTGCCGCCATCGCACCGAACTCGTGGGCGTGAGTCGGCGCGCAGCGCCCATACGCTGCCGCCACGGTGAGGAACACCACGTCATAGGCGGCCTCCGGCGTGGTGACCAGCGAGGGACCGATCGCCGTCAGCGCGTCACCTGCGTCGATGTGGGGGACGAGGACCGCGGCCGTGCCAGGGGTCGATGTCGCCGCGCGCGGCGCCTCGACCACGGGGCCCGCATGGTCGAGGCCATTCGGTACCCTTCTCGCAACGAGCACGAGTGCGAAAGCGGTCAACACGCCCGCAAGCAGAAGCAGCCGCCGGGGATGGGTCAGCAAGGCACGCACCGAGAATCAACGCTCCGCCAGCGACCACGAGGGGAACGGGTCATGTATGCGCTGCCACACCTCCGGTCCATGGATGAACTCGTCATCACGCAAGACGCAGGCATCGAGCGCCTTCCGGATATCCGCTTCCGGCATATCGACGCCGATGAGCACGAGCTCCTGACGACGATCGCCAAACCTCGGCTGCCAGATGTCGAGCAAGGCGCGACGCTCACCCTCGCGGGGCAACTCGTCCGCATCCGGTGCGGCAACGCCAAGGTCTGCCAGAGCGAAGGGCTTCTTCAGCCCCTCATTCACGCGATGACGGCTGGCCCACCAATGCCCGCCCGCCAGAGACTCCGTGGCGCCGCCGGCGATCGCCAGGCTGCCGACCCAGTCCATCCGGCTGGCGAGCCAGAAATAACCCTTCGCGCGCAGCACGCCGGGAATCCCCGCGTTGAGGATGTCCATGAAGCGTTCGGGATGAAACGGCCGTGTGTTCCGGTAGACAAAGCTGGTGATGCCGTACGCCTCGGTCTCCGGCGTGTGTTCGCCCATCAGCTCCTTCACCCAGCCCGGGGCCCGCTGGGCACGCTCGTAGTCGAAGCGTCCCGTCGCCAGAATCGACGCAAGGTCGACCTCGCCATGTTCGGCGTCGACCAGACGCGCGTCCCGATTGAGGGCGCGAAGCACACGCCTCACTTCGTGCCGTGCGTCATCGTCGAGCTGGTCACATTTGTTGACGACAATGACGTCCGCAAACTCGACCTGTTCGGTCAACAACGTCACCAGCGAGCGTTCGTCGCCCTCGCCGGCGACTTCACCGAGTTGCTCGAGACTGTCGCTCGAGCAGAAATCCCGGAGGAAGCTCCGGCCGTCGACGACCGTCACCATGGTGTCCAGCCGTGCGACATCGGAGAGGGAAAAGCCGGCTTCGTCGCGCACGTGGAACGTCGCCGCCACCGGCAACGGTTCGGAAATGCCGGTCGATTCGATGAGCAGGTAGTCGAACCGGTCTTCCGCCGCGAGACGACGCACTTCCTGCATCAGATCGTCGCGCAGCGTGCAGCAGATGCAGCCATTGGAGAACTCGACGAGCTTCTCCTCCGTACGGCTGAGTTCCGCGCCACCGTTCCGCACCAGACCAGCGTCGATATTGACCTCGCTCATATCGTTGACGATCACGGCGACGCGAAGGCCCTGGCGGTTACGCAGGACATGGTTGAGCAGGGTGGTCTTCCCCGCGCCAAGAAAGCCGGAAAGCACGGTCACCGGTAGCGAGGGTCGTCTGGCGAATTCAATGTTCTGCATGGGAATGTCCTGCGGTTGAACGCGACTACTCGAACGCACGACGAAGGCGGTCGTCGTCGGTGTTGCTGTAGGGCTCCAGCGTGCCGTCGTCCACGGCATAGGCCGAGGCAGCCAGCGCGTTCTCGGTGACCTGGATGTGCATCACACCCTTGAGCGTCAAAGGGTCGTAGAGGCTTGGCGTGGGAATCCCGTGGGACAGCCGCACATGCACGAGCATGTTCGGCGGCGGCGGAGGGACATGGATGCACGCGCCGTAGAACGGCACGAAGAAGAACTCCACCATGTTCCCTTCGGCATCGGATTCGAGCGGAACGACATAGCCCGATAACCGAACCTTTGCGCCATTGAGCGCATCGACCGTATGCAGCGTGCCGATCTGCTTCATGCGCTGGTTGCCGACATGCAGCACCGGCGGCGCATTCTCGAGCGCCTTGAAATCCTCGGCGGGCACCATCCGCGTCCAGTCCAGATCGGCAAAGCCGTTCGCATCGGGAGGACCCAGGAGATCCGCGTTCGCTGGCGCTGCCGCTCTCGACACACCATGCGCTGCCGCGAAGGCATTGGCCGCGGCGATACCGGCCGCGCCCGCAGCCGCTCGCTGGGCGCGGACTTTATCGGCTTCGGCCTGCGCCTGGGCGAGCGCGCTGGTAGCGCCCGACGCCGGTCCACCCGCAACGCTCTCGCCGGACGACCCGGAACATCCGGTCAATAGAACTGCCAACAGCGCTGCCGACAGCACGGCCCGCAACACCGCCGCATGGATCCTTCCGGTCACGACGCCGCGCTTCACAGGCGCACCTGCAAGCCATCGACGAGCGAGCGTCGGTAGGCGATCGCGCCGGGAATCGCGCCGGCGAACACACCAAGGACAATGACGGCACCGAGTAGCCACCACTCGGTCGCCGACGGCGCCAACTCGAGGACGAGGCCCGCATTGGCCAGCAGATAGTCGTGCCCGATGGCGACGACACCGAACAGAAGCAGACAGCCAAGGATCGCGCCAAACGTCGTCAGCAAGGTGCTTTCGATCACCAGAAGCGCGAAGACGGTGCGCGCCGAAGCACCGACCGCCCTGAGAATGGCCATCTCACGGCGGCGCTCGTTCAACATGGCCAGAAGCGCGGTGAGCATGCCCGACATCCCGACCAGCACGACCATCACGCTCACCGCCCGCAGCGCATTCTCCGCGGTGCCGATCAGGTGCCAGAGTTCACCGAGGGCGACGCCAGGCAGTACGGCAAGCAAGGCCTCATCGGGGTACTCGTTGATCGCCCGCTGCACCGCGAACGACGAGAGGCGTGATTTGAGCCCCACCAGGCACGCGGTGATGGCCTTGGTCGTCAGGTCCATGTGGCGGGCGGCCTCGGCGCTCGCTTCCATGCCTGGCAGGCGGATGCCGCCGCGCCAGTCGACATGGATCGCTTCGATAGCCTCGAGGCTCACGGCGATCGTGGCGTCCACCGGCGTGCCCGTCGGCGCGAGAATGCCCTTGATGCGAAAAGGTTTGTCCGCGTGGAGCGTACTGGCGGGACCGCCAAGACCATGGGCGAGCACGATGCTGTCACCCACCGAGTAATGCAGCTGGCGAGCCACCTCGGCACCGATCACCGCGTCATAGAGATCGGAGAATTCGCCGCCCCGGGCAAACGCCAGGGCCTGCTTCGCCCCGTAGTGATAGTGGGTGAAGAAGTCCGTCGTGGTACCGACGACGCGAAAGCCGCGGTGCGAATCGCC
>Ga0247742_10002571_pt1 | contig 11816 bp, 8 predicted proteins | sample UWRJL208509C2_FD_180944 | JGI IMG/M metagenome (GOLD analysis project Ga0247742, IMG submission 180944) | Plant litter microbial communities from Arlington Agricultural Research Station in Wisconsin, United States - UWRJ-L208-509C-2 | ecosystem: Environmental > Terrestrial > Plant litter >... | reverse complement strand
GCGCCGTTCTGGCCGAATCAAAAGCGGAGGTTGCAGGCTGGTGATGATCAAGAAGTGAATGAGGTCCGCTTCTGCCGAAGGCGTAGGAGTCCGGCCGGGCGGCGTTCCGTTTGCCGACGATCTGCTGGGAACCGGCAGTAAAACCTGTGTATGCGGTGTGCCTGTCAAACCCATATGGCATCCCAAGGCTGTCGCGATATTTCGCGAAATACCCAGGTGCCTGGGTTGAGGACTGCTGCGCCCATCGCCTGCAAGCAAGGCTCCTACGGCCTTCGGGCAGAATCAAAAGCGGAGGTTGCGTACCGATGCGATGCGCCGTTCGGTCCGAATCAAACGCGGAGGTTACATACCGATGCGACGCGCCGTTCGGTCCGAATCAAACGCGGAGGTTGCGTACCGATGCGATGCGCCGTTCGGTCCGAATCAAACGCGGAAGTTGCATACCGATGCGACGAGCCGTTCGGGCCAGAATCAAAAGCGGAGGGTGCATACCGATGCGACGCGCCGTTCTGGCCGAATTAATAGCGGAGGTTGCAGGCTGGTGATGATCAAGAAGTGAACGAGGTCCACTTCTGCCGGAGGCGTAGGAGTCCGCTGCCCGGACAGAAGCGGGGTTGGGACGGGGCAAGCTTTTGATCCCTATCGGAGGCTCTGAGGGATGCGGGCTCTGGTTAGGCCCCCGCACCCCGCGGTATCAGGCTACTTTCGAGGTGACGGTCACCAACCGCACGGTGGCGGCAGCCAGGGATTCGGCTTCCAGTTTGATGGTATCCAGCGCCCCGCGGATGTCGTCGCCTTCCCGGGAATCCAGCCGCGAATCCACAAGCAGGGTCATCTGGTACAGCGCATCGATGATGCCATGCAAATTGCAATGCAACTGACGAGTGACCTTGGCCAGGTGTTCGTACATCGTGGGATCTGCCACTTCGAACGCATAAGCGTCGGTATGACGGGGGAGGGGGAGATGAACCGTTCGATAACCGGTGACGACGTAACTGATGTCCACGCCTGCGGTGGCGATTTTCTCCAGGTACGACGCTTTGGGGGACCGGCTGCCACTTTCGTAGTTACCCTGGGCATTGGTCTCGACGCCGCCGATTGCGCCCAATGCGCTCTGGGACAGCCTGAGCCGATTACGTTCTTCGCGAAGCCGTTCGCCAATCCTTGTCATACATGCTCTCCCTGCCAACGCTTTCCTGGAACAGATGCCACGACAACTTAACGCGGATTGAAAAATGGTCTGTGCGTTTCAAAACAACGCAAACTGGCGGCAAGTATTGAGCATATTTGAACCAAATACGTAGGAGTATTCTTAAACGGTCGTATGACTCAATGCAAACGGATGACATTGCAGCGTCGCGGCTCAAAAATGTAGCGGCCGCGGATAGGTTGGGGCGCGAAGACCGGAGTTCAGTGCAGGGCCGAATGACCCTTCAGCCCCCGCCATGTCTTGGAAGTTATCGCAAGGAGACCGGGCAGCGGGCGCTGCCCTGACGCGCCCAGTCTGTGGCAGTTTTGGCGACAGTGTCGGCCAGAGCCGAAACCGCCTGTTGATGAGCCAGCACCAGATTTTCCATGCCAAGACCCGCAGGCTGGCGGATGACGCTGCTGCAGGTCAGGTTCTGGCGTTTGGCGCCGTTACCGGCCAGGCTCAGATTCCACACCACGTCGATCAAGGCGTACTGATCCAGTATCGACTCGAACCGCCGCACATCCGTGCGCAGCGACAGCACCGGCTGATCTGCCTGCTTGGGCAAGCCAGCCAGATCACGGGTGTTAAAACGCCGTTCCAGCTGGCCGGTCAGCGCATCGTGAAACTCGTCCCCCAAGGGCGCGCCCCAACGCTCGTTTTCCAGAATCGCCAGGCTGCCATTGCCCTGACGGATCACCAGCGGTGGCTGATCGACCTGCACCGGCATCAGCACCGGCAGCATTTCGAACTGGAACGGCGCTTGCGAGGTCGCTGCGGGGGCCGACGTTACAGGTGCGATCAACGTGTAGTAATGCGTCGGGGTAGTGCTGCACGCGGCGAGGCCCAAAGCCGTCGCCAGAACCAGAAGATGAGTACGCAACATCATTGCTGAGGCTCCAGATCGATTTGACGGGAAGAGGACGAGCCTTGGTAGGATTTGGGCGCGGCATCGCCGGCACGGCCACGAATCAGCGATTCCGGATGGCGGCTGAGGAAGTCAGTCAGCACACGCACCGAGCGCGCCGTGCGTTGCACTTCGTCCATGGCCTGGCCCAACTGCACCCGAGCCGGGGAGTTTTCCGACAGCGTCTCGTTGGCCGTACCCAGGGTCTTCTGCGCTTGTTGCAAGGTGCCGCGCATTTGCGGAATCACGTCGGCGTTCACCGCTTTCATGGTTTTTTGCAGTTCGCTCAGGCTGCCATTGAGGTTGCCCACCAGTTCGTCGATTGGCAGTTTGCCCAGTTTGTCGACGAACGCCTGCAACTGCTCCTGCAGTTTGTCAAAACTGCCCGCCACGGTCGGGATTTCCAGCGGTCGGGCCTTGGCGTCGTAGTTGGCGAGCTTGGGCGCCTTGGGATCGAAATCCATGGCCACGTACAGCTGACCGGTAAGCAAGTTGCCGGTCCGCACCTGAGCGCGCAGTCCATGGGCGACGAAGCCTGCGAGGATGCGCGTAGTCTGTTCTTCTTCGTTGCCGCCCCCGGCGGTTTCCCGGAGTTTGTCGTTGGCAGCTCCCAGCCGTTGCGGGTAGATCACTGCGCCAACGATGCCGGGGAAGGTGCCGCTCTTGGCGTCGTAATCCAGGTCCACCGACACCACACGGCCAATGTTCACGCCCAGGAAATCCACCGGTGCATTGACCACCAGGCCGCGCAGGGACTGATTGAAACGCATGCGGATGTACTTGGGTTCGCCATCAGGCGGCGCCAGCGCTGTGGCCTGATCGTCGAAAATCTGGAACGTGGCGTTGGCCTCGGCCGGTTTGGCATCAGGGCTGTATTTGGGTTCGCGGAAGGCGATGCCGCCGGACACGATCGAGGTCAGCGACTGGGTGGAGACCTTCAGCCCCGAAGCACCCAGGGTGACGTCCACGCCGCTGGCATTCCAGAAGCGCGAATCGGTAAGCACGTACTGGTCGTTGGGCGAGCTGATGAAGATCTCGATGTCCACGCCTTTGCCGTCTTTGGCCAGTTCGTAGGCCACCACCTGACCCACCTGAATGCGCCGGAAGTACACCGGTGAGCCCACGTCCAGCGAGCCCAGGTCATCGGTGTGCAGCTTGAAGCGCTTGCCGCGCTCGCCGAACGTCACCGGTGGTGGGGTTTCCAGGCCGGTGAAGTCTTTCTTGGTCTCCTCAGCGTTACCGGCATCGGCACCGATGAACGCCCCGGACAGCAGCGTGTCGACACCCGTGACGCCGCCTGCGCCGATCCTCGGACGGACCACCCAATACTGGGTGTCGGCGCTGGTGAACGGGGCAGCGGAATTGTTCAGTTCGATGGTGGCGAGCACATGGGTGCGGTCGTCGCTCAGGTTGATGTCAGTGACCACCCCGATCACCACGTTCTTGTATTTGACCTGGGTCTTCTTCGCTTCAAGCCCTTCGGCGGTCAGAAAACTGACCGTGATCTTGGGACCGACATTGAGAAAGTCGTGGATCACCATCGACAGGCCAATCAGACCGGCGACGATCGGCACCAGCCACACCAGCGAAATTCTCGCCTTGCGGGCTTTGACGTCCGGCCGCGTCGGCGCAGACGAAGAAGGGGGAAGGGCGTTATCAGACATCATCAACCTCTGCGTCCCAGATCAGCCGGGGATCAAAACTCATGGCGGCGAGCATCGTCATCACGACCACCAAACCAAAAAACAGGATGCCCAGGCGCGGCTCGATGGTGCTGAGCCCGCGAAACTGCACAAGTGCCGCCACCAGGGCGACGACCAACACATCGAGCATCGACCAGTAGCCGATCAGCTCGATGAAACGATACAGGCGCGCACGTTCGCGCATGGCCCAGGTGCTGCGGCGCTGACAGGTAATCAGCAACATACCCAACACCAGAAACTTGATGCACGGCACCACCACGCTGGCGATGAAGATCAGAATCGCGATGTCCCACGAGCCGCCCTCGGCGAACTCGATGACGCCGCTCATGATGGTGTTTTCGCTGCTGCTGCCAAACAGGGTGGTGAACATCACCGGCAGCAGGTTGGCCGGAATATAGAAAATCAGCCCTGCCAGCAGAAAGGCCCAGGTGCGCGCCAGGCTGTTGGGCTTGCGCCGATGCACCGGTGACTCACAGCGCGGGCATTGGTGAGTCTGCTCGGGGCACACGTAACTGCAGACGTGGCACAGGGTAACGCTGTGCTCATGGGCGAACGGGATGCCATTCATGTCAGGCCTACTCCCAGGTCGTCCCACAGCCGCCGAATGTCTTTGCCGGCGATCAGCACGATCAGCACCATCAACATCGCCATGGCCCACAGACCTGCGCCGGGGTGCACGTCCAGCATGCCCGCCAGCTTGACGATCGCGACCAGAATTCCGAGCAGGCACACCTCCAGCATGCTCCACGGCCGCAGGTGTTCCAGGGCGCGCATGCAGCTTTTGAAACCCGGAGCGATTTCGCCTCGTTGGGCATGCACCAGTACCCAGAACAACAGGGCGATCTGCAGCGCCGGGGCGAAGATGATCGCCAGCCCCGCCACCAGGGCGATCAGGGTAATGCGCCCCTGAGCCAGCGCCTGGACCGAACCCCAGAGCGTGACCTCGTTATGCAGGCCCTGCAGGCTGATGCTGATGACCGGAAAGACGTTGGCGAAGATGAACATGATGCCCGCCGCGATACTCAGGGCCAGCAGTTGCTCGATGCTCATGCGCGGACCGCGATCCAGGATCGCGCGGCAGCGCAGACAGTACGACGATTCGCCTTTTTTCAGGGGAACGGCGTCGTACAGCGAATCGCAATGTTCGCAAATGATCCACTGGGCCGGATCGTCGACAGGTTGCAGGGTGTGGGTCATCGGCGCCGTGGTCTTAGAAGAATGAGATGAGTGCACGGTGATCGGGCCATGGAGGCAGTACGTTTGGCAGGGCGGGCAAAGATACCCCGCGGCCGAGGTTCTGGCTCGCCTTTTATTGTGACGGTTATGTCACCGATGGCGGTGTTAAGTGTGTTCATCGAAACCGAAGGTTCAGTACAGATGACAAATTGACCGCGGTGCCAGCATCAGGTTCGCCATCAATTCGACAGTATGGAAAAAACAGGCATGCCGTGCCTGCGGTGATGACCCGTTACTGCGCCTGACCTTGTTGGTTGTAAATGTCCTCGATGGCAGCGATCAACGCGTCGTACGCCACCGGTTTGCTCAGATGCCGGTTGAAGCCTGAGGCTTCAGTTTTCTGAATGTCGGCCTGGGCGCCGTAGCCGGTCAGCGCGATACCGGGCGTTCGGCGACTGCCAGGAAGTTCTCGCAGGGCGCGCATCAGTTGGTGGCCATCCATGACGGGCATGCCGATGTCGGAAATGATCACGTCGTAGCGATTGGCCTTTGCCTCTTCCAGTGCTTTAAGCGGATCACTGAACGCGCTGACTTGCGCTTCTTCCATCTCCAGCAGCAGCTTCATGGTTTCCAATACTTGGGCCGAGTCGTCGACCAACAGGATTTTGACCTGCGCCAGACGCCCGGTGTTGGCGGTATTGGCGTCGTGTCCCGGCGCCTGCACTGCATGGATACTCAACGGCAGCAGCACGGTGAAAGTGCTGCCCGTGCCAGCCCCCGCCGAGTGTACCTGCACCGAACCGCCGTGGGCCTGGGTCAACTGGCGCACCAGCGACAATCCAATACCCAGGCCGTCGCGCTGGTGCGACACATGCCGGGTATCGCCCTGACCAAAGAGGTCGAAGATGTGTTCCTGATGCTCAGGATCGATACCCGGTCCATTGTCGATGACTTCAAGTCTGGCCATGTCGCCAAAACGGGCGGCGATGATCCGCACCTGGCCGGGAGGAGTGGCAAACTTGAGCGCGTTGTTCACCAGATTCCAGATGATCTGTTCGACACGGGTCTGGTCGGCATCAATGATCAATGGCTCTTTGGCCGGATCCGGCAGCGTCAGGGTGACAGCGCAGTCGATGCTGTCATGGGCGACGACGCTGTAGATGTCCTGCAACAGCGCTGCCAGGTTGATGGTCGTTCGCTTGAGCTGGAGTTTGCCGGTGCGCACACGTGCCACGTCCAGCAGATCGTCGATGATCCGCGCCTGACTGGTGACAGCATCACGGATGGTGCTCACGGCACGCGCCGAGGCATTGTCCGACGCCAGGGCCGGAAGGCGGCTTAGCAACTCGGCGTTGAGCTGGATCAGATTCAGCGGGTGCCTGAGTTCGTGGGACATCACGGCAAAAAACTCATCTTTCAACGGGCTACCGCTTTCCCCGCTTTGAGGGGGCAGGGCCGAGGACGAATCTTCGTGATGGCCACGGCCCTTGGTATTTTCGGCCGCCAGGCGCATGCGTTCCTCGCCCAGGCGCAAGCCTTCTTCGGCCTCGCGACGTTTACTGATATCGATGAAGGTCAGCACGATGCCGTCGATGTGGTCTTCGCTGGAACGGTAGGGCAGCAACCTGGCGATATACCAGCGGCCATCGCTGCTGCTCACTTCCCGCTCGATCATGCTCAGGGTTTCAAACACGGTGGTGGCGTCCCTGGCCATCTCGTCGTAGGCCAGCCGGTGGGTGATGTCCAGTAAGGAGCGTCCAGTGTCCACCGGCAGCATGCTGAAGATATCGGTGGCGCGCGGGGTGAACCACTTGATGCGCATGTTGCGGTCCACGAACACCGTGGCGATGTCAGTGGAAGCGATCAGATTGGTCAGGTAATCGTTGATTTTGTCGGTCTCTTCGACCTTGGTCTTGAGCTCGTAGTTGACCGTCAGCAACTCTTCGTTGATCGACTGCAGCTCTTCCTTGCTGGTTTCCAGCTCTTCAGTGGCAGAGCGCAGTTCTTCGTTGATGGCCTGCATTTCTTCGTTGGAGGCCTTGAGTTCTTCGCTGGAGACTTCCGACTGCTCAATGGTGTCCTGCAGCTGCAGTTTGGTGCGTTGCAGCTCGCGCTCCAGGTTGGACAGCACCTGGTTCTCGGAAAGAATCGCCGAACTGAGATTCATCTCGGCGGCATCTACCTCCTTCTCCTCGAACAGCACCAGCACGCACTCGCTTTCGGTTTCCTGATCGGTATAGGGCTGCGCGGTGATGTCCACCTGGAAAAAGCGTTCATCGCGCTTGAGGCTGACATGCCGAGAAGTCACCGTAATGCCGTTCTGATGAACTTGAAACAGCGTGGTGCGCAGCTCCAGGCGCAGTTCCGGCAGTACCAGGGTCAGCAGATTGCGTGTCATCTCCCCGGCGATGTGCCGCAGGTAAAGGCCTGCGCCCTGGTTCATGTGCATGATGTCGGCGTTGCTGTCGACGATCATGCTGGGCGGCGCGGTTTTCTCGATGGCGCGCTGGTGCACATCGGCAAACGACAAACGGCGTGGCGGCTGCTGCGGCGGCGCATAGGGCATGGACGTCGCCCGGGAATATCCGCCACGAGGCATGCTCGGCGTCTTGCGCGACGATGGCGTTCCGGTCCTGGCGCGGAAGATGCGGTTCTTCTTGTCGATGGCCGTGAACAGTTCCGGGCACAGATCCGCCGATTCCGACGACCCGAGAAACAGATAACCGCCGGGGTTGAGGGCGAAATGGAACATCTGCAGGATTTCGCGCTGCACATCGCGATCAAGATAGATCAGCAGGTTGCGGCAGACGATCAGGTCCATCTGCGAAAAAGGCGGGTCCGAGAGCAGGCTGTGCCGGGCGAACAGTACTTTTTCCCGGATGTCTTTGCGTATCCGGAACTGGTCTTCCTCCTTGATGAAGTACTGGCGCAATCGCGAAGGCGGAACGTCCGTGATGATGGCCTGGGGATAGGCGCCGGCACGGCCGATCGCTACCGCCCGTTCATCGATGTCGGTGGCAAACACCTGGATTTTCGCCGCAGAGGCACTGGCGATCTGTTGATCGTGCAGCAGCATGGTCAGCGAATAGGCTTCTTCACCGGTAGAGCTGCCTGCCGACCAGACGCGCACCTCTTCGCGGGTATGCCCGTTGCTGTCGATGGCGCTGAAGACCTGTGGCAAGACATCGCGCTCAAGGGCTTCGAAGGCCTCGCGATCGCGGAAGAAGTTGGTCACGCCAATCAGCATGTCACTCAAGAGGGCTTTGGTTTCCTCGGGCTTGGCCAGCAGGTATTCGTAGTAGGCACGAAGAGTGGGTTGCGCTGTGACCTGCATGCGTCGCTCGATACGCCGCAGAACGGTCGCGCGCTTGTAATGCTTGAAATCGTGACCGGTGCCCGAGCGCAGCTGGATCAGGATGTCATGCACCAACTGTTCGGCAACGGCCACTTCACGCTCGTTGGTTGGTGGCAGGGTGTGGATATCCGGATCGTTGGCGGTAGGCAGCTCGATATTGCGCGAGTTGTGCCACAGCTCGATGAGCTTCTGCGGCATTTCCACCACCGGCAACACCAGATCGACCATATTGGTTTCGATGGCCGCCTGAGGCATGCCGTCGAATTCGGCATCCTCAGGCGACTGCGCCATGGTGATGCCGCCTTGTTCTTTGATCCGCGACAGACCGACGGCGCCATCTGAACCAGTGCCTGACAACACCAGACAAAACGCGCGCTCCTTGTGCACATCGGCCAGGTCGCGAAAAAACAGATCGATGGCCACATGTCCGCCACGTCGGGGCTCCGGGGGCACCACGCGCAGATGCCCGTCGCTCATCGACAGGTTTTGCGCGGGGGAAATGACGTAAACGTGGTTGACCTCGATCGGCACCGCTTCGGTGACCTGCACCACAGTCATGCGGGTCGCTTCCTGGATCAGCGTCCCGGCCATGCTTTGATGGTCGGGGGACAGGTGGAAAATCACCACGAACGCCATGCCGTTGTCGGCGGGCATGTTCTCGAAGAAGCGCTTGACCGCTTGCAGGCCTCCGGCCGATGCACCAATGCCTACGATCGGGAACGTCAGATCGCTGACCTCGACGTCCGTTCGTTGGGGAGCACTTGGGGAGCGATCTCGGGAGCCGGCCATTGAGTATCCTTATGATGGCGTGCTGGTTTCAGCAGGTTGAAGTCTGAGCGGTATTGTCAGGGGGCGATGATGATAAATCCGCCGAGCGGATTAGAGAAATCCGCGTGCGTGAAGTGTAGATCAAGGACGTCCGTCGCAAGGGTTGCCCGTCGGCGGCCTCGTTGCCCAAGACCAATAAAAACGGCGCAAACCTGGTGTAGGCCGCGCCGTCTTGTGTATCAGTGAATCAACGGGTCATCAGGCGATGACGTCGCTGCTCCACTCGCTGTTTACCAGACGCTTGAGGCCCAGCGGGTTAGCGTTTTGCAGCGCTGCCGGCAGCAGGCTGTCCGGGTAGTTCTGGTAGCAGACCGGACGCAGGAAACGATCAATGGCCAACGTGCCCACCGAGGTGCCGCGCGAATCGGACGTTGCCGGGTACGGGCCGCCGTGAACCATGGCTTCGCACACTTCCACGCCGGTCGGGTAGCCGTTGACCAGGATGCGGCCGACTTTCTCTTCCAGCACCGGAACCAGCCACTGGTATTTCTGCAGGTCGGCGGTTTCGCCGATCAGCGTGGCGGTCAGCTGGCCTCGCAGAGCTTGCAGGGCTTTTTTCAGTTCAGCGTCGTCAGCCACTTCGATCAGCAGCGTCGCCGGGCCGAAGACTTCTTCCTGCAGCAATGGGTCGCCGTTGAGCAGCAGGCTCACATCAGCCTTGAACAGTTGTGCTTGTGCCTGCTTGCCTTCTTGCGGCTTGCCGGCCAGGTGGGTCACACCCGGATGGGCGAGCAGCGTCTGCACGCCCTTGCTGTAGCTGCGCAGACCGCCGGCGTTAAGCATGGTTTGCGGCGCCTGGCCACCCATGTGCTCGGTCAGTTGCTCAGTGAATGCAGTCAGGGCAGGGGAGCGAATACCGATCACCACCCCTGGGTTGGTGCAGAACTGGCCGGCACCCATGACCACCGAGGCAGCGAGTTCGCTGGCAACAGTCGCGCCGCGTGCAGTCAGTGCGCCTGGCAGCAGGACCACCGGGTTGATGCTCGACATTTCCGCGAACACCGGGATCGGCTGTGGACGCTCAGCGGCCATTTTGCACAGGGCATCGCCACCGTGCAGCGAACCGGTGAAGCCAACCGCTTGAATCGCCGGGTGCTTGACCAGGCCTTCGCCGACACCGCTGCCGAAGATCATGTTGAACACGCCTTTTGGCATGCCGGTTTTCTCGGCGGCGCGGATGATCGCGTTACCCACCAGATCGGCAGTGGCCATGTGACCGCTGTGAGCCTTGAACACCACCGGGCAACCGGCAGCGAGGGCCGACGCGGTATCGCCGCCTGCGGTGGAGAAGGCCAGCGGGAAGTTGCTGGCGCCAAATACGGCCACCGGGCCAACGCCGATGCGGTACTGGCGCAGGTCGACACGTGGCAGGGGCTTGCGGTCCGGCAGCGCCAGGTCGATGCGGGCGCCGAGGAAGTCGCCGCGACGCAGGACCTTGGCGAACAGGCGCATCTGGCCGCTGGTGCGACCGCGTTCGCCCTGGATACGACCGGCCGGCAGCGCGGTTTCCTGGCAAACGACGGCGACGAAGTCATCACCCAGAGCGTCTAGCTCGTCGGCAATGGCTTCAAGGAATTCGGCACGGCGAGCCGGGCTCAGCTGACGGTATTGCGGGAAGGCTTCTTTGGCCGCGAGGGCAGCAGCATCGATTTCTGCGTCGGTGGCCTGGTAAAAGCTGTAAGGCAGCGCTTCGCCAGTGGTGGCGTCGAGGCTTTTGTGCTGGGGTTCGCCAAGGGCGCTACGGGCGCCGGCGATGAAGTTCTGACCGAGAACGGTAGGCATCTGCTTCTCCTGTTGTTGTTTGACTGGATCGGTTCTGAAGGAATGCTGTCAGGCGCGGAGCCTGCATGGGACGAAACTAAGGTAAGCGCCACGCGGCATTGAGTCCAGCGCCAGCGTAAAGTTGACAGTCATCATACAACTGCATTTTTTTGGCTGCAAGGTGGGGCGAGTGGTGCGCTTGTTCAGTTTTGTAGGAGCTGCCGAAGGCTGCGATGCTATTTGTCTGATACACCGCAATCGCAGCCTTACGTAGCCCGTCAGCTCCTACTTGGTAGTGGTTCCTGATTAAGCATTCGGCTCATCGGTATTGATATATTCCGGCACCTTCGCCAACGGCAGGCGACGGGCTTGTTCGGAATTGATTCCCGGACGGTCCGGTAGCGGATCGAGCTTTTGCGGCTGACCACTGGTCAGCGCGCGCTCGATGGCCTGCACGATGCGCACATCGCGCCAGCCTTCGTCGCCATCGGGCTCCGGCTCGCGATCCTGCAGGATGCAGTCGGAAAAATACTGGGTCTCGCCGCCAAACTGATCGACCACTGGATGCGCGTGCTCAGTGGTCTTGCCGTCGATGATCGCGCGATAGCTGATCGCCACGCCTTCGCCGAAACCAAAGCACGGTGAGGCCTCAAACTCCCCCTTGGTACCGATTAACTGGAAACGCTCAGTGCTGGGCAGGCTGTAGCTCACGGTGAACGTCGCCAGGCGCTCTTGCGCAAAACGCAGCGTGACGTTGACGGTGTCGTAGGTATTGATTTCGCGGCCCGGGGTTTTGATCCCCACGGCGTGCACTTCAATCGGTTCGGCCGCGAACAGGTTACGCACGGCGTTGATCGGGTAGGGGCCCATGTCGGCCACGGGGCCTGCGTCGAAGCC
>Ga0247742_10002570_pt1 | contig 11816 bp, 7 predicted proteins | sample UWRJL208509C2_FD_180944 | JGI IMG/M metagenome (GOLD analysis project Ga0247742, IMG submission 180944) | Plant litter microbial communities from Arlington Agricultural Research Station in Wisconsin, United States - UWRJ-L208-509C-2 | ecosystem: Environmental > Terrestrial > Plant litter >... | reverse complement strand
CCGACGAAGCCCGCACCGTCGCCCTGCGCCTTGAATACGACTGGAAGCCCGACGGCGGCTTCGTCCGTTCGCGTCTCGCCGATCGCTACCTGACCAAGACGCTGCTGCAGGCGGGCGTCGACTGGCCAAAGGACGCGAAATTCGACGAGTACATCTCCGCTGGCGACCTCGACCGGTGGGTGACGCGCTACCACGTGCAGACGGCCACCCCGGCCGCGGAGTTACTCGACCGCCTAGACGTCGGTGCGCGCAAGACCAGCCTGTGGAAACCCGCTGGCCCGCATCGCTGGAGCAGTCGGCAGGAGAACCGTGATGTCACGCTGAGTTTCTCCACGAAGGCCGGCCCCGACACGTCGCATTACGATCTCGAGATGGTGCTCGTGGCGGCTCCGGCCACACGTTGAGCCCTGCAGGCCGGCGGGAACACGTAGGACTGGGCGTTGCGGTTGTGGAGCGCTTCGAGCAGTAGTCGGTCATGTGTAACGTGCCCTCCCCCCTGGTTACGCCAGGAGGGAGGGATAGTCGGGGTGACGGGCCTCGAGATAGGCTTACCCCTGCGTCGCCTGCAACGCCTTCCCGTCAGACAGCTCCGCATCAGCCCGCTCAGCCAACAACGAGCTTGCCAGCTGAATCAGCGACGACACCCCATTCCCACTCGCGTCGCCACCACCCAGCGAGATCTTCGGCACGATGGCGATCTTGCCATCGCGAATCGCCTCGGCGAACTGCGATCCCAGCGTATTTATCAGCTGCAAGCGAGCACCCTCGCCCGTCAACGCCGCCGACTTCGCCTGAATCGCTTCCGCCTCGGCCTTACCTACCGCGGCAATCGCCGAGGCGCGGCCATCGCCTTCGGCCGTCAGGCGACGACGTTCGGCGTCTGCATCGATGCCGATCACATTCGCGCGCTTGCTCGCCTCCACCACGTTGGCATCGCCGACGTTCTTCTTGATATCGATATGGATGACCGAGTTGGTCAGCTCGGCCTGGATATCCGTCTTGGCGCGCGCCTCGCGCAGCGAGCGCTCCTTCACTGCCGACAGCTCCTGTAGTTCGAACGTCGCCACCTGTTCGATCGCCACCTGGCGATCACGCAACTGGTTGAGCAGCGTATCGATACGTGCGCCCGACGGATTACCGGTGCTGCCGTGCGGCGTGCCGATCAACACTTCCTGCAGTTCCAGGTTGTAGGCCGCAAAGCGCTCCATCATCTCGACACTGGCCAACTGCTGGATATCCGCGCGATTCTGGATCAGCTGGATCAGGGTTTTGGTCTGGCCGATGTTCTTGAAGTACGCACTGACCATCGGATCCAGCGTCTGATCGACCAGGCGCTTGATGTCACCGAAGCGCTGCACCACCAGTGGGGCCTTGCGGTAGTCGATATGCACTACGACCGATAGCGGCAACAGCGGCTCGAACGCGTCCTTGGTAATCAATGACACCTCGGACAGGTTCTCGTCGAACTTGTGCACATTGGTCACCTCCGGCGTCCACTTCAGGATGAAGTTGGTCGTCGGCACCAGCTGGATCTTGCCCGCGTAGAGGTTGAACGCGTATTTACCCGGTAGCAGCGGTTCCTTCCACACACCGCGGCACGCGCTATCGACCAGCTCGCCATGCGAGTAGCCGTCGCCCGAGCGATCGGTGCCGGCCTTGCCGATGTACGAAACCACCACGCCGACAAAGCCGACCGGTACCACTGTCTTCGGGATGAAATCCACCGTCGCGAACAGGCGATTGATGTAATACGTGCCTTCCACCAGCACCTGGTGCTGGCGGCCGCGATTGCCGCCGGCGCGCAGGAAGGCATCGATATTCTGGAAGTTGTTGTGGAACGTCGCCTTGTCGGCCGCGTCCTGGCCCACGCGCGGGGCGACGATTTCATCCGGCGGCAACACCGGGCCATCGTGCACCGTCACCACGCCGAGCATGTCGTTGGCCGTGTCATCGGCATCCGCCGAAGCCTTCTCGCGACGCCCACCGATGATCACCGGCGAGAAGCCGCCGCGCTCCTTAAGCACGCTACCCATGTGGTCGATGGTGCCGCGCTCCTCCTCGGACAGCAGCAGACCATGCACGCGCGACGCCGTGATGATGGCGAACTGCGCCACATTGAAGGCATACGTACCTTCACGAAGAATCGTGCGCTGCGGACCTTTCTGACCGCCGGCACGCAAGAAGGCGGCGACATCCTCGATACCCGGCTGCACCGTCCGGCCGAGGGCCTGACCTTCCTCCAGGTCGTGACCGTCACGCGCGAAGACGTAGCCGATCTCGCCCTGCGGAATGGTTACAAGGTCGACCTTGTGCACGCGATACTGGAACGGAAAGAAATAATGCAGACCACCGCGCAACAAGGTCGGCTGGTAGCCCACCTCGCCGTTAAGGGCGATCAGTCCACGACTGACCGAAGGCGCACCCCATAGCCGCTCGACCACGCCGACGCGGTCGTTGGGGATGTAGACGATGACATTGGATATAGCGACGAGCACGATCAGTACGACAACGGCAACTGCGATAGCAATAAGCCAGGTCATGGCTGAATGTCCTTGAAGATCAAAAGGCCCGACGAAACGCCGGGGGAGTAAAGCAGTACATCGACAAAAAGCTCGGCATGACAAAATGCACCGTGCAAGCGGCCGCCGCCGCACGGAGAGCAGAAAGGGTCTGTATAAGAGGGGTTGAAGCGTCTTTCCCTACCCGATCAGGTGAGAGAGCTCGGCCTGCGCATCGATCACGTTCTGGCCCATGACATCGAGTTCCTCGACGATATTCGCCAGCGGCGAATGCGCGGACAACTGACCAAACAAAATGTAATGCGAACCCACCAGGCCCACATTCGACAGCGGCATGTTCGGGCCCAGGCGCAGGCAGGCCTCGTTGAATCGCAACGGGTCTTGCACCATGCGCTGATCGCAGAGCGGGGTCGTCATGCGTATCTCGTAGTCGGTCACGACCAGATGCACCGGCTGGTCGCCATAGCTGACCATCGAAAGCTCGATCGACGCCGGCGTGGCTTGTAGCCACACACGCGAGAATTGCTGCTGGTTACCGGCGTGATCCTGCAACGCATCGAACAAGCGTTGCGTCGTCCATTTCTGGCTCATGGCCTGCAAATCCATCCCACCAATCAATCGATCGGTCCGCTCGTTGCGGTGATGTCGCAGGAACTCCCTGACCAGCCCCTGCTCGCCCTCGGTCATGTAGATCCTGGGGATCGTCATGCCCATCCGTGTCATCCGGTCACGGAACGCTTTCTGGCGCTCCGCTCCGGTACTGACCTGCTTGGTGGGTGGCATAGGTGGACCTGATCCGTCTCGGGACTGGTGTTAGGCGTAACGTTACGCGTAACTTACTCCGGTGTCGGGCTGCTACACAATTACACGTAGGTCAGCCTGATCACGCCCCCACTCATTTCCTCGCTGGCCATCAGGCGAAGGCGCGGCCGAGGGCCGGCGAAGAGGGGTCTGCCGTGCCCGAGTACGACGGGGTGAATGTAGATCTGGTATTCATCGATAAGACCCAGGTTGGCCACGCTTAGCGCGAGGTCCGGACCCGCCACTTCGACGTCACCGGTGATCTCAGCCTTCAGCCGCTTTAATGCGGCCTCGACGTTCTCACCGATCAGGCTCGCGTTCGGTCCCACGGAAGTCAGCGAACGCGACACCACCCACTTGGGTCGGCTCCGCCACACTGCCGCGTATTCGCGTTCGTCGGCCTCCCATTCCGGCGCGTCTTCGTCCCAATACCGCATGACTTCGTACATTCGGCGGCCGTAGATCATCCCCGCCTGATCGCGCACCTGCTCGATGAAGTGGCGGAAGAGCGCCGGATCGGGCCCGAACGCCTCGTGGTCGATGTACCCGTCCAGTGACTGGTTCAGACCGAAGATGAATTTAGCCATGAGGAGCTCCCATTATGGCCAGGCCGATCACCCGCCTCGCACAAAGACGAACGACGGCCCCAGAATTCGACACCATCAGAAGATCCCAGGATCCTCCGTCCTGGACGTATCGGGTGAGCCGTCCGGGTGCGTGAACCACAACAATCGGTTTCGTCCCTTGGCGCAACCGACGCCATCTGCTACAGCGGTAAGGACGCCCATCGTCGTGGACACGTCGCGACCGTAGCAGCTGCCCAGGTTGTCATTTGCGCGGAACTGCTGGGTACTGCGCTGTCCCGAGTGACCTGTCACGGCGCCATCGGTGAAGGCGAGTGTATCGGCCGTATCGATACTGTTGTCCACATCGCTGCGGTAGAGGACCAGGCTGCCCAGCTTCTTGCTGAACTGGCGCGAGAAGCCCTGGGTTACGGTACTCGGCGCGCCGACTATGTTACCTGCCGTGTCAAAGGTGTAGCCGAAGCTTGCGAGCAGTGGATAGTCGAAGTGAGCCTCTGTCGTCACGGCCAAGCCGAGCGGTCCCTGCCGCGTCTTCGTGGTGCTGTCTACGGTCGCGAGCTGGTCGATGCCTTGCTGGTAGTGCACCGGGTCGATCGCGAAGGACTGCGTGTTACGGAAGGTCACGGTCTGGTCCACGTCCGTGGTGATCCTCCCGCGCGAGGTGTCCACGTAGCCGGCCACGCGAAAACGGCGGGAGGCGTGCGTCGCGATTGAGCCGTTCACGACACCGGCGGATTCGGTCAGCTGATTGTCAACGGCAGCGACGGGCGGCTGACCCTGCAAGGTGTTGGCGGTAACCGCGCCAGTCAGCACCTTCCGACCATGGTCGAGGTAAACGAACAGGTTGCCCGTGACGGAAAAGTTGCCATTGGCACCGGTGACACTGATGGTCAGCGCGTGCGATTTCCCATCATTGAGCAGAGCGGCGAACGGCGTCAGATCGACGCGGTAAGGCAGGAAGTTCAGCGTTTGCACGCCGGGAGTGGGACGCCACATGTAAGGATCGATGCCACCGGTGAAGATCCACGGATAGACCGGCGCCACACCGGCCTGCTGCCCGTCGATGGAAACCTGCACTTCACGGTACGCGCCGCCACCGCAACTCTGTGCCTCAGCCGCCTGCGCGTCGGGCACGCAGGAGTACCAGAACTCGTCGCCACCCTGCCCTTGGGCAAACACGTCCAGATAGGCGCGTTCCACATTGGTCGGAAGGGTGAGCGTACGTGAGAGCAGATCGTTACCGGTATTGAGTGCAACGGGGCCGCCATCGGTTCCGTCCGATAGCGGGAATACGGCGTCCGGCGCATCCACTTTCGGTGTCAGCACATTGGCCGGGTAAAAGACCAGACGGGCGGAGCCGCTGATAATGCCGGTATAGGTGCCGTCGACGATGTTTCCCAAGATCGCCTGACCGGTCTGCGGCTGGCCCAATAGGCTCGCGAAGTCGCTCACATCGCGTTCGACGTGCCAGCTGGGCGACACCGTGGCGGAGGGCTCCTGTGTCGTGCCGAAATAGATATTCGCACCCGCCAGCCATAACGACGCGGTACGGTCGAACTGGCGACCGGCCGTTACCGAAAAGTCGGCCTCGAGGACGACTTTCGACCACGACTTGCCACAGCCCACGGGCGGCGCATAGGTATAGGGATGGTCGGAAAAATCGCGGAACGTGAAGCCGTTGAACAGCTCGACCGTGCACGCCTTGCCTGGCGGCCTGGGCACGGAGGGATCGGCCACCGCGACGTTCGCTGATCCCACCTCGAACCCTGGCGCCGTCGCGGCCTGGACCGCCGGTCCCGAGCACGCCACGACACAACCGATCAATCCTGCTTGCAGGCCCCTGCGGACCGCCTCGTTGGTGATCGCCATCTACCGCTCTCCCCGAAGAATCCCCCTGCCAGCGAAACCTAGCATAGACACCCACCGGTGTTCGGGAACGGGTTCCTCCGTTCAGCCGTGGGAATGCTCGCGAACATATTGCATCGGCGACACGCGCACATGCCGCGTGAACGCCACACTGAACGTGCTTGCCGACCCGTAGCCGACGCGTTCCGCGATCTCCGCTATCCGCCCTTGTCCCTGGCGAAGAAGATCCTTTGCCAAGGCCATGCGCCAGGCCAGGAGATAGTCCATGGGAGTGACGCCGACCTCGCGACTGAAGCGTACGAAAAACGTGGTGCGCGAGAGTGCCGCTTCCTTTGCCAGTTCGGACACCGTCCACGCATGGGATGGTCGCTCGTGCATGAGACGGATGGCGGTAGCCAGGCGCGCATCGGCGAGACCCCGAACCAGTCCGGGCGACGCGCCCGTACCGGTGGTCAAGCGGAAAGCCTCGATAAGCAGCAGTTCGACGAGCCTGGCCAGTACCGCCTCGCGCGCTGGACGCTGCTCGCGCGACTCGTCGCGTACCAGCTGGACGAGGGTCGCCAGACGATGCTCGCCGCGCACATGGATCACCCGCGGCAGCAAGGCGACAAGTAACGAGGCGTCGGGCGAGGCGAAGCTGCAGTGCCCGACGAGCATGCGTATGTCGGCCGGTCCGTCCTGCGCTCCGATCCGGAATTCCCCGCTTGCCAGGCACACGGGTGGATCCGACTCGACGCCTTCAGGCGGCGGCTCCAGGCTGGTCATTCCGACGGTATGGCTCAGCGGAACAAGAATGAAATCGCCCGAGGACAGTTCGATGGGATCGTCGTCGTCGATGGTGACGTGGCATCCGCCCTGCAGCACCACGCAATAGAACGGGTCGTCCGGCCTCGCCCGGCTGACACGCCAAGCGCCTGCACCGGCCACCTGTTTGGAGAACCGGGTCATCGGCTGGAGCAAGGTGACGACTTCGGTGAGCGGGTCGATCAAATCCGTACTCCTGCTAATGGAATCCGTACCTTCGGCGGTAGTTAGTTCCGAGACGGAAGCCTATCGTGCCCTTATTGCACTTGGCAATGAAGGAGTTCCTGCATGAAGACGGTTTTGATTACGGGGTGTTCCTCAGGCTTTGGCCTGGAGATTGCGCGTTACTTTCTCGAACGCGACTGGAGTGTGGTGGCGACCATGCGTACGCCGCGCAACGACCTGCTCCCGCCCTCTGCGCGCTTGCGTGTCCTGCCTCTGGACGTGACCGACGAGGCGAGCATTCGCCACGCCGTAGAGACTGCCGGGCCGATCGACGCGCTTGTGAACAACGCAGGCATCGGCACCGCGGCGCCCGCCGAACTGCTCTCCATGGACGTCGTACGTGACGTCTTCGAGACCAACACCTTCGGGACGATGGCCGTGACCCAGGCATTCCTGCCGCAGTTTCGCCAGCGCAAAGCAGGCGTCATCGTCAACGTCACCTCGAGCATCACCCTCAAGCCCCTGCCGCTGGTCTCCGCGTACCGCGCGAGCAAGGCGGCCGTGAACGCCTTCACCGAGACGCTTGCGGCAGAAGTGGCAGGGTTCGGCATTCGTGCGCACATTGTCCTGCCCGGGCGCGCTCCCGATACCCGCTTTGGGGAAAACGGACAGGGCAATGGACGCATGCACGGATTCGACCACGAGGCCTATGCAGCCATCGCCCAGCAGCTCATGGCTGGGCTCATGGACACCTCGGCGCCGATCACGAAGGTCGAGGACGTCAACGAGGCTGTCTGGCGCGCCGTGACCGATATAGCTGCACCCTTGCGAATTTTTGCCGGTGCCGATGCAAAGGCCTGGGCGGCCGAAGAAAACGAAGTTCCAGCCGCCGCGTAAACTGTGAATCGAGAAACTAATGTGGGAGCCGCTTCAGCGGCGATGGGTGCTCGCTGCAAACTGGCTATCGCCGCTGAAGCGGCTCCCACATGAAGCTGTACCGCTTACATCAGCGTATGTCTTACTTGCACGTCTGTGTAGAAACGCCGAGCAAGGCAGGCAGTACACGCGGCGTCACCACGATGCGATCCAGGTCAGGCGAGAAGCCACTTGGGTTCCCCAGCTGGATGGTGTTCTTGCCAGCGCGCAGCGGCACCTCCAGCACCTTAGCCACGGGGTCGTCGAAGCTGCTGCCGTCCAGGCTCAGCTCCTGTGATTTCGCCCCATTGACCGAAAGGAAGAGCGAGCGCGGGCCCTTGGTGGCGTAGTCGATCTCGAGCTGATAGACGCCAGCGTAGGGAGCCGTGACGTTCGTAAACGTCACGCTATTGGCGGTACCGCCGCCGATATTCCCCGCCTTGGCCAGGCCGGAGAAGTAATTGCTGAACCCAGCCGTGACCGCGCCGCCGAGGGTGGCAGCCTCCGCTTCGTACGTCGTACTGGTCGGCAGAGGTGCATCACCGCGACCACTGATGACGATGCGATCCAGATCCGGCGGGTAGCTCGCCGTGTTGCCGAAGCGGATGTGGTTAAGCCCCTTCTGAAGACACACGGGAACCGTGCTGCTCGAAGGCAGCTGGAAGCTGCTGCCGCCCGAATTAAACGTACGGAACGGCCCATCGTTCACCTGATAGAGATACGACCGCAGACCGAGGGTGAGCGAATCGATCTGCATGAGGTAGGTGCCGCTATGTGGTGCGTAGACCCCATCGATGTTCACGGTGTTGCCGGCACCGAGCCCCAGTCCGCCAACCTTGAAACCGTTCGAGCAGCCCGGGCACGCGTACGGAGCGGCATTGCCACTCAGGCTGCCCTGCTCCGCCTCGTAGCTGGTTGTCGTCGTTGGTGCGACGTGGCCCGGTAGCGCTTCAACGAGCAACAACTGGGTGCCATGCGCGGGCAAGACGACCTGATGGTCGGCGAATGAAGGTCCCAGTTCCTGATGACTCCACAGGTCGCGCAAGCGACGGGCTCCGGTCAGGCCGACCACGTTCCATGGCAAGGTAGCGACCGTCGTCGTCGCATTCATGTTGAAAAGCGCCACGTAGTAGCGACCATTTCCGAGATCGGTCACCCAGGCGTTGATATCGCCCGCCAGCACTTGTTTGGTGTGCTTGCCGGACTGGTCCACGGCGATCACTTCATCGTTGCCCGCCAGACGCTTGCCAGTATCGTCCAGGCGCGTGAGGTCGCCACCCAGATAAAGCGGGGCATTCGCGATCGCCCATATCGTCATGGCCGAGCGCTTCTCGTCGAGGGTCAGGCCATCGAGGTCACCGTCACCGATGTCCAGCGAGTCGAGATCGTTCCAGCCCGTCGTCGGCCCGAAGCTATCCTGCCAGGAGGGTAGATCCCGCAGGCGTTTCTCGATGCGCGGCCAGTTGGTCAGCGTCGCGCAACGGCTTTCGCATTCCACGTCATCATCGATGCGACGCCCGTTGGCATAGGTCTTCCACACATCCTGGTAATCCTTGTCGACCTGCCACGACACGGTCAACCAGATGGGACGGCCGCTCCGTGCGATAGCCTTCGACCACGCTGCGACATCGTCTCGATTGTCGATGCTGAGATCGTCGCTGTAAGAACCAGGCGTCACGCCGTCGAGCTTGATGAAATCCACGCCCCACGAAGCGAACAGGGCGACGACCGAATCCATGTACTCCTGCGCACCGGGCTTCGAGAAGTCGATCTTGTAGTGATAGGGCGACGTCCCAGGGCCGCCGAAAGCATTACCGGCGCGATACGGCACCGCGAGGATATCGGTGATGTGGTACGGCGTGCCGAGGATAGGTGAGTTCGCCTGCACGGCAGGCTGCTCAACGCCCGGGATCCAGTAAATGCCCGCCTTCTGACCGTTGGCGTGAATGTGATCGACCATCGCCTTGATGTCTGGGAAGATCGTGGGGTCAGGTGTGGGGCGGCCGTTGGCATCGAATCCGCCCTGCCAGCCCGAATCCAGGTTGATGTAGGTGTACCCGTGGGCTTGCAGACCCGACGCGGCCAGCGCATCCGACTGCTTCACCATGTTGGCCTGGGTGAGGAAAGCGGGCTCGATCGTCTGCTGGCTGAAACTGCTCCAGCCAAGATACGGCTTCTGCCCTATGCCGTTGACCTGGGCTGATGCGCCGGCCGCCAGGGACAGCAGTCCGCAGGCGAGAGCCAGACGGGTCAGGGAAGGAAATTGAACATGCATAGCGCGACTCTCCTGTGCGGACGAAAGAGGCGCCTGCGAACGGGCGCCTGTCGAAATCCATAAGACATACGTTCGCGCCGGCGATCGGTCGAAGTCCTGGCTTGTCGCTGGCGCACGGTTCCCCGAAGAGCAAGTCGCCTTGCTCTGTATCCAGTAGTTACTACCCGATCAAAATCCCTGCTCGATTGAATTGTAGTATTTAATGATTATACGTTCGCAAGCTGCGGCGCAGCATTTGCGCCTGTCGCTGAACGCGGCTTCGACGTGAACGCCGTTGCCTTGATCTGGTTCTCACTTTCGATGAATCACCTCTGCAACACTCGGCGGATTCGCACGAGCGGTTGCCAAAATTTAGACGTCTAAATTTTCCCAGAGGAGCGCTTCCGATCATGAAGCTCGGCGCACTGCGTATACGCGTTCAGACATTGCTGGCCGCGGCCAGCCTGACGGCCATGGCCGCCACCTTCCCATCGATGGCAGCGGAACAGGTCCCATCAACGAGGCGACAACCCGACGGTCCGACGGCCATGGCCCGTGCCCGGGTCGCCGCCGACGTGCTGATGAGTTCGTATGAACCCGAAAAAGCCTGGTTCCCGTCCAGTTGGTGGAACTCGGCCGTGGCCCTGCAGACCGTCGGCGATTACATGCAGCGCACCGGAGACCGCCGCTATCTCGGTCAGCTCAACAACACCTTCGAGAAAGACAAAGGCGTGTTCCCCGCCGGCGTGCTGTCCGGCGATCCGCTGCTGGGTAACTTCACCAGCCGGGCCATCGACGACTCCGAATGGTGGGGTCTCACCTGGTTGCAGGCCTATGACCTGACCCACGACCCGAAGTACCTGAACATGGCGGTGACGATCGCCAACTACGTCGATGGGTACTGGGACACCAGCACCTGCGGCGGTGGTGTCTGGTGGGACGGCGAGCGCACGTACAAGAACGCCATCGTCAACGGACTGTGGATCCGCCTCACCGCCGAATTGCACAATCGGATTCCTGGCGACACGCTGTGGTTGGGTCGTTCGAAGACGGCCTGGGCGTGGTTCCAGGGCAGCGGGATGATCAACGCCAATGGCCTGGTCAACGACGGCCTCACCAATGCCTGTACCAACAACGGCCAGAATGTGTGGAGCTACAACCAGGGCCTTGCGATCGGTGCCGGCCTCGAGCTGTGGCGTGCAACCCGGGACCCGCAAGTCCTCACCTCCGTGCGGCGCCTGGCCGATGCGGCGATCGGCCCCGACGCACTGTTGACCAACGGTGTCCTGACCGAAACCTGCGATGCCACCGACCAGACATGTGACGACAATGCCAAGCAATTCAAGGGCATCTTCATGCGCTACTGGACCGACCTTGTCGACACGACGCACGATCGCGGCTACGCGGCATTCCTCGACCAGCAAGCCGCGAGCATCTGGGACGACGACCGTGACGCCGCGGGCCGACTCGGCACTCGCTGGGCTGGGGCGACCAGCGATGACCACCCCAACGTTTTCGACTGGCGTACGCAGGCGAGTGCGCTCAGTGCCCTCATCGGCGACGTGCCCGTCTTCACGCCGCTGGCGTCGTTAGCCGCCACCATGTCCCCGGCGCAACCGGTAATCATGCCGGCGGCCTCGGGCGGTACGAGCATCCCCATCGACCTCGGCACCTCGGCGACCGGCTTCTTCCCGCTGCTGGCGCTCGCGTCCATCGACGTGCCCGCCGGGTGGAGCGCGTCGCCACGCGCCTCACTCGTGCGCTTGCAACCTCATGGCGACGCACACCCCGTCGCTGGCGCCGTCGCGTTGAAAGTCAGCGTTCCGAACTCAGCGACCGACGGTCACCACATGATCACCGCCAACCTGGTGGCAGCCGGATTGCGCTTTACGACGCAAGCCGATGTGC
>Ga0247742_10002569_pt1 | contig 11818 bp, 8 predicted proteins | sample UWRJL208509C2_FD_180944 | JGI IMG/M metagenome (GOLD analysis project Ga0247742, IMG submission 180944) | Plant litter microbial communities from Arlington Agricultural Research Station in Wisconsin, United States - UWRJ-L208-509C-2 | ecosystem: Environmental > Terrestrial > Plant litter >... | reverse complement strand
TTTTTTGCAGCATATCTTTGAAGTTATAGACAGGCAGACTCTTAGAGGGAAGATGCTGGATGATTATCCACTGTTCCTGGTTGGGGTTGATTATAACCAGACAGCGCTTAAAGTAACCAGGGCCAACCTGATTAAAGCTGATATCTGGGCCAAGGTTATCTGGGGAGATATAGGCCGTCCGGATATACTCGCTAATGACCTTATGGAAAATTACACTATTGACCTGAAAGATCTGTTGAATGTAAGGACCTTTTTAGATCATAACCGTATTTGGGAAGAACCTGTAATGCAGACAGCAGGCAGAGTAAGTACTTCTACAGGAGCCTTTGCACACAGGGGCGTACGTATAAGTAATAATAGAGTAGAAGAGAACCTTTTGGAGCATCTACAGAAATGGTCACCTTATGTAAGCAAATTTGGCTTACTGTTAATAGAACTACATACTATTGCACCTGCACTCACAGCTTTACATTTAGGGAAAACTGCAGCCACAGCTTATGATGCCACACATGGTTTTTCAGATCAGTATATAGTCGAAATAGAAGTGTTTAATAGAATTGCTTCTGAAGCGGGCCTGTTTCCGGATCCTGATATTTTCCGAAGGTTTCCTGATGCAGATACAGCAACGGTAAGTATTAATTTACTTAAAGGGAAAAGCTGATTTATCTCGCTATATAAGTTGTAAAGGATTGTATGATAGCATTGACTGTATTTTCCATAGAGGGTTTGACTTCCTCATAATCCTCTTTTAATTTGCCTTCCGAAGTAAAGTAATCGGCTATAGTAGTATTCAGTAATTTTTCATCAGGATCAAGAATTTCCTTAACCCTAAAAGTAAGTTTATAGGTTTTATCACCAAATTCAACTGAAAGGGTATATCTAAATTTAAAAGAATATGTCTCGCCCAGATTGCGAAAAAAGAATGCATTGTCTTTCATGGCATCTATCTTTAGGGAGTTTGAGGTAATATCATATATATCTGCTCCTTGTTTATTGTAACCATCCGCCCATGATTTTGCCGCATCCATTAGTTTTTGGAGCGGTTTGGCTGGGGAATTGATTTGTAATGACGAGAAACCATTAGGAGTAAGTTCAAGTTTGGTCTGTGAAATTCCTATGCTGGAGCAAAGAAAAAGTAGTATAAGCAGTATGTTTTTCATTTCAGAGATTTTGGTGTTACCCAAAGATAACACATAAAAGAGTAAATCTGAAATGATTATTACCTTGTAACATAAACTTTATTTTCTTTTCTAGCTGTTAATTTTTGAGCCAGATCTCCATTTGCTATAGCGAATTATGAAATAAAAATAAATTTCCCTTTTTCTTTATCGAAAACAATTCCTTCATCCTTAAAGAGTGTGTCAAAAGTACCGTTTGCAATTAATTGGTCGGGTTTACCCTGTACAACTGTTTCGGGTGTCATTACAATCATTTCATCACTAAGTTGGATAGCGAGATCAATATCATGTGTAGAAAACAGGATACACTTATTAGTTTCTATTGTAAGTCTTTTTAATAAACGAAACAGTGTCACTTTATGTAGCAGGTCGAGATGGGTCGTTGGTTCGTCGAGAATAATTAATGGCGTGTCCTGTGCCAATGCTCTTGCGACAAGCACTTTTTGCAACTGTCCATCACTGATTTCGTAGTGTTTTTTTTCGAGTAAAGTTTCTATCTGGGTAAGTAAAACAGCTTCATTTATCTTGTCGATATCTTCGTCTGTGAGTTTGCCGATCCAGTTAGTATAAGGTTGTCGGCCAAGAGCAATGAGCTCAAAAACGGATAGGTTACTGGGCGGCAGTTTTTCAGTCAGGACTATACTTAGTTTTTGTGCCAATATTATTGGCGTATAGTTGTTTATAGGCTGATTGTCGAGCAATACAGAACCTAAAAGTGGTTTTTGTATCCCGGTAATTGTGCGAAGTAAAGTAGATTTTCCTATTCCATTTGCACCTATGAGTGTGATCAGTTTACCTTTTTGTAAATTAAAGGTGATATTCTCGGCTATCACGTTGGTTTTGGCTTTGGTCATATAGCCAATACTTAATCCGGATATTGAAAGGATGTTATTACTCATTTTATTTTGTATAAACTGCGGTTATTGAAAACTTCTTTTACGTAGCAGTAACCAGATTACAACGGGAGCACCTATAACAGATGTGATTGCGTTGATAGGTAACGTTATATCGGTTCCGGGAAGTTGGCAAATGATGTCACAGATCAACATGATAATGGCTCCAAATAACAATGTGCTCCAAAACAGCATATTATGGCTACTGGTACGGAATACAAGTTTGGCAATATGGGGAACCGCAAGACCGATGAATGCTATAGGGCCGGCAAAGGCAGTGATGCTTCCGGCAAGTATACTCGTTGCAACTATTATGACCAGCCGCATTCTTTTAAAATTGAGCCCGACACTTTTAGCATAATTCTCTCCCATTAACAAGGAATCCAGTGGTTTGAGACTAAAGATGCTTAAAATGAGACCAATAGTTACTGCAATTGACAATATCAATATGGATGTCCAGGACAGGTTGCCTAAATTTCCCAAAGACCAAAATGTAAATTTCTGTAATTGTTCGGCATTACTGAAATAGGTAAGTACATTGACAATAGCATTGGTAAAGCTGCTAAACATTAATCCTACTATTAATATAGCCATAGTATTTCGTAACTTTTGGGATACCAATAAAACAGCCAGTAGTACCACAAAACTGCTAAGGCATGAGGCCAGTATAATACCGTAGGAAGAAACCATAAATGAGGCAATAAAGGCAGGCATGACACCTGAGCCCATTATAACAAAAGCAACCCCGAGACTTGATCCTGAACTTAACCCAAGTACATCGGGTCCGGCTAGTGGATTACGAAATAAGGTTTGCATCAGTAGGCCGCTTATCGATAAGCCCATACCTGCTAAAACCGCGGTAATACCCTTTGGTAATCTGTAGTTAATTACGATATAGTTCCATGTTTCTTTGGAAACCTGCTGACCGGTCAGGCTGTTGAATACCTCTTTTAGAGGTATACGTACAGAACCAAGGCTGATGTTCAATATAAACAGCGAGAGCAGACTAATAAATAGAAGCCCAAAAAGTAATCTATTTCGGTTATTGTGTGGCACTATTTTAATTTTTCAAAGAAGAATAACTGGTGTTCCGGCAATAATTCCGGGTGCAGGATTTTCAACACGTCTTTCAGTACAAGATCCGGGCGATTAGGAGCGAGTTCATAGTAAATGATACCACCGGTATTTCCTTTTTTCGTGCTGAAAGAGTACACATTCTTGTTTTTGAAAGCATCGAATTGACCATAATGTGAATTGCTTTCGAACATTTCCTTTAAGGAAGTAAACTGTCCTGGTCCAATCCAGAATGCGGCTGTTTTTCCTTTTTCAAGCACTACTTCAAATGGTAGCGAAAGACTGCCTGTACCTGTAGTTTCACCCCATATATAATTTCCTCCTGCCTGCGCAATGAAAAGAGATCCCCAGCTATTTCCCTGAGGCAGATACCATTGATTTTCATATAAGGCACCAGCCATGACAGTAGGTTTTGTAGTTGCTTTTTTTGCAAGTTCCAGAGTAGAATTATAATCTTTTTCGATTGAAGTAAATAGATTATTCGCCTTATCTTCAAGTCCGTATAAAGCTCCAAAAAATTTGATCCACTCCGCTTTTCCAAGAGGAGATTGTTCGTTCCAGTCGCCGTTAAGGAGAACTTTAAGGCCACTTTTCTGTAGGTTGTCCAGCGTAGGGTTATTGTTGTCTATGCCATATCCGATAATTACATCGGGCGCTATATCAATAATCACTTCGGTATTCAGGTTTTGATTGACTCCGAGTTCGCGGACTTTTCCTGCCTCTATTCGTTTTCTTATTTTTTCTGAAGAGATGTATTCTGTATGTGGAAAACCGATTAAGGTATTTTCTACACCCAGCATTTCCAATGAAGGAATATGGGTTGTTGATGTCGCGACCAGAGATTTAATTGGAACAGATATAGTTGTATATTGCTTAAGACTATCCGGTATCATTCCATTTTTTTGTTGGAGAATATAGGTGTAATCTTTAGTAGCATTAGGCCATGGATTGGAAACTTTCAGGATGGAATAACCATCATATTTATATATGGATAATCCTTTAGCATAGTGTATTGAATTTTCCGTTTTTCGGGTTGGAGTAATAGTTTGCTGTATATCTTTTTTGCATCCATAAAGAGATACAAGGAAAAGAACAACAGTAATTTTAAATAAATTATTTTTCATACATAAAGTTTTGAAGCTTTTGCAAAGGTAAACGGAATTCTATTTTTATGGCCAAAAAAATATTGGGTTTGTAATATTGCTTGATAAGCACGGTAATTATCATTATTAAACTGCAGGTTCGATGTAATTATCGATTTTAAAATGAAATTAGTGCTTAAGAGGTTTATTTTAAAGAATTATCAATTTTATTTCGATATTCAAAGGTTATCTCTATATTTGCAAACGATTAAGGTTGTGATTTTGATTATTGTAAATCACATTAAAAGGGAATTAGGTTCAATACCTAAGCTGTTCCCGCAACTGTAAGCTATAAAGCTTTTGTTAACTACAAAACCACTGGTGCTATTGGAATTCCAGTACCCGGGAAGGTAAACAAAAAGACGCAAGCCAGGAGACCTGCCTTATTCTTAACAAAAATATCAAATCTTCGGGAAAAAGATTTAGAGATTATGACTTTTAGAAAATTATACCTAGTTGTTATTTGTCTGGTATGTCAATTTGCATTGGCACAGAAAGACAGCGTCAATTATCTTGATGTTGTGAAAATTTCGGATACCCAGTTAAAAAACTTCAGCAACTCCCAATCGGTTTTAAAACTCAATGATTCCGTTATCAGGAAAAACCAATCTTCACTGACTTCATTATTGAATTACAATTCGGTTATTTATTTTAAGGAGAATGGACTGGGGATGGTTTCGTCTCCTTCGTTCCGGGGAACTACAGCACAGCAGACAGCCGTTGTTTGGAACGGAATTAATATTAATTCACAGCTTACCGGACAAACTGATTTTAATACTGTGGGTACTAAAGATTTTAATTCTATTGCTGTTCGTGCCGGAGGCGGAAGTGTTATTTATGGCAGTGGGGCAATAGGCGGAACTATTCATTTGAACAATGAACTGAATTTCAATCAGAAGTTATCGAATGAGATCAGGGTGAATTACGGCAGCTTCAATACTTTTGCGGGTAATTATAAGCTTAGTGTTGCCAATGAAAAAGTTAGTTTTCAGGCGAGTATCAGCAGAAACAGTTCGGATAATGACTATGATTATGTAGATTCCAAATCAAAAAATCTAAATGGTCAATATCATAATACGAGTTTTAATACTGCATTTGCATATAAAATTGACACTAACAACTACCTCAAATTATACAGTCAGTTTTTTGACAGCGAGCGGCATTTTTCGTTAATCTTTCCTTCAGAGACGAAGACAAAATACCAGGATGTGAATACAAGAAACCTCATAGAATGGGATCATTTCTCAGGTAGGTTTACATCTAAAGTAAAAGCTGCAGCGTTAAGTGAGAAGTACAAATATTTTGGAGATGTCAGTTCAGATTTTTATACCTATGGAGAAGTACAGACATTCATAGGGAAGTATGATCTTGTTTATGATGCAGGCAATGGTATTAAAATCAATACAGTATTAGATTATACTCAAAATAAGGGGAATGGTTCGGATATCAGTAATGAAAAAAGACAAATAGGATCCGGGAGTTTACTTTTTTCACATCAGGTGACTTCCAAACTCCAATATGAAGCGAGTTTAAAACAAGAAGCAACCAATAATTATAATAGTCCATTATTGTATTCTATAGGAGTTAATTATGAAATAGCGGATTTCTATAGACTGAAATTAAATGGGTCAAAAAACTTCAGGGTTCCTACATTTAATGATTTATATTGGCAACCTGGAGGTAATCAGGATTTAAAACCGGAATCTTCGTATCAGGCTGAATTAGGTAATGATTTTCATTTCAAAGACTTTACGCTTTCATTGACAGGTTATTATATCAGTATAAAAGATATGCTACGTTGGGTTCCTAAAGGTTCAGAATGGTCTCCTGTAAATACCAACAAAGTAAGAACATATGGAGGAGAGGTATTGGCGAGTTATACGAAAAAACTGGGACAGCACCAGCTTGCACTAAACGGGACTTATGCATATACAATATCGGAAGATATGGAAATGAAGAAACAACTGATCTATGTCCCATATCATAAAAGCACCGCAGCATTAGCTTATAACTTTAAAAAGTTTTCGGCGGCTTATCAGTTCCTTTTTAACGGAGAAGTATTTACGCGTTCAGATAACAATTCCAAATACAATATAGATTCTTATATGGTTAGTAATGTTTCTGTTGACTATGATTTTGGAAAAAATAATACCTACATGCTAGGCTTTCAGGTACTCAACTTATGGAATGAAAAATATGAAAGTGTGGAAAGCAGGTATCTCCCCGGAAGGAATTTTAATATATACTTAAATCTTAAATTTTAATAATTATGAAAAAGCTAAATAGTATTTTTTGGGCATTTGCAGTAAGCAGCCTTTTTTTGATTTCCTGTAGCAGTGATGACAATAATGTGCCTGACGTACCACTGGGAGCCTACGATAATGGTCTTTTTGTAGTAAATGAAGGTAATAGTACTGTTACAACTGCTTCTATTACTTTTATAAGTAATTCTGGACAGGTAGAGCAGGATGTTTTTAGGACAGTCAATCCCACAGCAATAGGGACAGGAACTTACCTGCAGTCACTTTTCTTTGATGACACAAGGGCTTTTATTATCTCCGGAGATGCTAATAAGATTACTGTTGTAGATCGTTATACATTTAAATTCATCGCTACAATTGATACCGATTTTGATAGTCCACGATACGGAGTTGTTTTTAATGGCAAAGCTTATGTGACGAATGCGGTTGATTTTACACCAGGAGGGAATAATAATTTTGTTACAGTAATTGACCTTTCTAATTACAGTACCTCTAAGGTAGCTTTAAACAGAACAGCAGAGAAAATCACAGCAGAAAATGGCAAGATCTATATCTCTAATGGCTATTATGGAGTAGGTACAACAGTGAGTGTTTTTAATCCGGTAAATAACACTATTGATAAAGTAATTGAACTTGGTTATGTTCCAGATTCTTTTGAAGAAGATAATGGTGTTTTATATGTTCTTGGATCCAAAATCGCAAAGATAAACCTGACTACAAATGAAATGATCGGTGCACCTGTTGCTTTGCCTGCCGTACAAAATGATGCGAAAAATCTTAATATAGAGGGTGGTAAAATGTATTACACTGTAGACACATCGGTATATGCCATGAGTGAAAATGCTACTACAGCACCTACAACGGCTTTATTCTCTTATGTATCCAATTCAGATTTTGGAGCTATGTATGGATTTGCTGTTAACGGAGACAGGATTTATATAGCTGATGGAGGCGATTTTTCATCAGACAGTAAAATATTTACTTATACGCTTACAGGAACGTTAGACAAAACATTTAATGTTGGAGTAGGACCAAACGGTTTCTATTTTAACGACTAATCAATAGGAATTTAAAATTAGCACAATAAATAAATCAACTAAAATCAAAATGAAAAAACTTTACAAAGGATTAAAAATATCCTTATTTGCTATTATCTTAATTAGCAGTTGTTCTGTATTTGCACAGGGTACTTATAAAAACGGTGTCTTTGTCCTTAATGAAGGTGGAACAAATACCTCTTCAGTATCTTTTATCTCTAATGATGCAGATGCAGTAGCACAAAATGACATCTATACGACAGTGAACCCAACACAAGGGCCATTAGGAACGATTGGGCAAAGTATTGCTTTTAATGGTAATTATGCATATATTGTTATGAATGTATCCAATACTATAAAGGTAGTAAACAGAGATACATTCGAATATGTTACAACAATTAGTACAGGGCTTAATAATCCAAGATACATCGCTTTTACTGGTGGTAAAGGATATATCACTAATTGGGGGGACAGCTTCAGTAATGACGATGATTATGTGGCGGTTCTTAATCTTGAAAATAATACAATTGGAACTACTACTATCCCTATGAGTTTTGGAGTCGAAAAGATTTCAGAAATCAATGGTAAATTATATGTTGCTCATAAAGGAGGGTATAGTTATGGAAATCTGATTTCAGTAATTGATCCTGTAAGTAATACAATTGAAGATACTATAACAGTAGGAGATGTTCCTGAAGCTATGGTTGTGGCCGATGGATTTTTGTATGTCCTTTGTAGTGGTAAACCGGATTGGTCGGGAGCCGAAACCTTTGGTAAATTAGTTAAAATTGATTTGGCTTCCAATACCGTGACAAGCGAGATAGAATTCCCTTCCCAGCATCCTTTAAACCTGAAAATGGATACTAATAATACTATTTATTATACCATAGATGCTGATATATACCAAACTACTTTAGCTGCAACTTCTTTACCAACCGAACCGTTATTCTCTATTGACGAACAGGGTGCATATGGTATTTACGGAATGGATGTTATAGATGGTAAGATTTATATTGCTGATGCAGAAAATTATATTTCAGCTGGCCATGTTTATGTTTATTCTACTGCAGGTATCTTACTGGATGATTATGTAGTAGGATTAATACCAAATGGTTTCTATAAAGCCACTCCATTACAGTATGCTCCGGATGCTCCAAATGCAGGTTCTACAGCAGTAGCTAAGGATAGTCCTTTATTTGTAGCCTGGGCAACAGGAATCACTGTTGAAAGAGGTTTTGTAAATAAATCGAATCCTGATCTGGTTGTATCAGGAAGTAATAAAGCTTCTTATGGTGTTCCGGAGAATGCAATAGGCTTTCCCGATGGAAACCTTGTAAGCCTTGGAGACGAAGGAAATGCAATACTTACTTTTGCGGCTCCTATTTATGATGGTGATGGTTTTGATTTGGCTGTTTTTGAAAATGGAGCAGGAACATTTTTAGAGCTTGCATTTGTAGAAGCCAGTTCAGACGGCGTCAACTTCTTTCGTTTTCCAACACACAGTCTAACGTCAACTCTTACCCAAACCTCAGGATTTGGTGCTACTCTTTCAGTTAATCTGCATAATTTTGCAGGGAAATATTCAGGGACAAACGGCGTGCCTTTTGATATCAGTGAATTACCAGATAATGCGTTGCTTGATAAAAACAACATCACGCATATAAAAGTTATTGACGTAGTAGGATCAGTTAACCCTTTATATGCTACTTATGACAGTCATGGCAATGCCGTAAACGATCCATTTCCTACTCCATTTAATTCATGTGGTTTCGATTTGCAGGCTGTAGGTGTAATTCATCAGCTGGGTCTGGGTATTGCAAATCCTGGCGATAAGCAATTAGTTTCTTTATATCCTAATCCTGCAAAAGGAAGAGTATATATAAATGCAGCTGTAGATGCTGAAGTAAAAATTATTGATGCTTCAGGAAGAACCGTAATCAATACAGTTAAGAATACTACAGATGGTATTGATGTCTCATCACTTAGTAGCGGAGTTTATTTTACAGTGATCAATTCTGATAAAGGAAGTAGTACTTTGAGGCTTTTGATACAATAACTATCAAAAAGATAATTACAAAAAAAGGCTTCCAAACGGAAGCCTTTTTTTGTAATGTAAATTTAATGCTTATTTTAATTCTATAAATTACGGAATTAAAACTGTAGTAATGAAGCCGGAACGTCAGAAGGCAGGTCTTTAGGCTCAACATACATATCAGTTGCAAATCTTTTTATAGATTTTGAATCCTTAAAAGGAACGGCTTTAATTTCACTATCTTGTCTTATCATCCTTCCATTGGTAGTTATCAGGCCTACCGCAGTGCTAAGCAGAGGTTCAGTTAAATTTCCCAGTTCGCCCATATTAGCTGGATCTTCAGATAATTTTACCGTTGGTACTAATCCATTTTCATAGTCCCCAAAATTGTCTTTATTGGTTGTTTTAAGTACCAATGGCTGCATTGCGTATTTATGCTTTGTAGAACGGTTGTCTTTACTAAGATAAGAAGGGGAATCATATAAAGTTATAGAAGCCATATTCTTCCCTGTAGTAACATCTCCAATCTGGACCACATCAATATAAGGTTTTAGGCCATTGATAACCAACTCGCTTGCTGAAGCAGTACTTTTGGTAGTAAGAATATAGACTTTCGTCAGGTTTAGGCTGTTTAAGGCTGCATTGTCAACAGTATTGGTAAACTTATTGATTAGCCCAAAGGCTTCCTGTCGCTTGGCATTCCACTGTTGTTTGGCAAAAACCTGTCCGTTGAACTGTCCGGTAATCATACTGGCAAGTCGGGTTGCTGTTAAAACAGAACCACCGGAATTATATCTTAAATCCAATACCAGGTCTGTAGCTCCGGCCGCTTTAAATTCAGCAAATGCTGTATTTAGCTGTTGGTCAAAATTGGCGGTAAAGGAATTATAAACCAGATAGGCTATTTTATGGCTTCCGGATGTAATTGTCTGAGCTTTGAAAACGGGATTTTCTGTGAGTTCGGTTTTTGTAAGGGTTACTGATTCTCCGTTGGGAGTGATGTTTCCGTTATCGTAATTGGCAAGGCCCATAGTATAAGTGTCATTAGACAAAAGAGAATTATAATTATCAATTGACAGTGCTGTTCCATTGATTGCATAAAAAATATCCCCACGTTTTATATCTTTGCCGGCGGCATCTGAGTTTGGGATAATATAACGGACTACCCCATATACAACTGATGAAGTGGCGTTTTGCCTGTAAAGGCCAAATTCCACACCATTATTTTTGGTGATTCCCTGAAACAGGTTTTCGAGATAGGTATAGTCGCTTACAAGGACACTAAATCTGTCTATAGCTTCACCTAAAGGGTATTTGCTGATCGGTTTATTTAATAAGTCCTGGAATAAAATTTCAGGAGTTTCTTTGGATAAAAGAAATGCCTCAAATTCTGTCTTATTGGCAATCTTTGCATCTGCAAGATCCGGTACATCTGCCTGCCAGAAATAAAACAGGTTGAGCCCCTTCCAAATAAAAGTCTGGACTTCGAGTCCCGGAGTAGTTGCGACAAGGGAATCGTCCATGTCATCGCAACTTTGGAAACCGATAGCTCCTATAATAAATAAAATCAATAATTTATATGTTCTTTTCATAGCGCTGGGTTGTTATTAACAAACGTAAATTTAGTAAGTTTAGTTTTATTTTCTTTTGTTTGTAACAAAAAAGATAGTACTTCGTCTTCCTTTTATAAACCTAACCAAATACATCGTCAGATGAACCAAAATGAGTTCGTTAATTTAATAACCCCTTTTAAAGACAAGCTCTTCCGGCTGGCAAAGCGGTTGTTGGTGAGTACAGAGGAAGCGGAAGACGCTACGCAGGAGGTTTTGGTGAAATTGTGGACTAAAAATGAAAGTCTGGATGCTTATAACAGTGTAGAAGCACTGGCAATGACAATGACGAAAAACTATTGTCTGGATCAGCTGAAATCGAAAAGAGCAGGAAATCTTCAGATCGTTCATAACAATTTCACTGACCGCGAGCCAAGTCTTCAGCAAAAAATGGAAGACAGTGACAGCCTAAGCTGGGTTGAGAAAATCATCAACCAACTGCCGGAACAGCAGAAACTGATTATTCAGATGCGGGATATTGAGCAATATGAATTTGAGGAAATTGCGAAGATATTAGATATGAATGAAACCGCAATACGGGTTGCGCTTTCAAGAGCAAGGAAAACGATAAGAGAATTTATGACAAAAACA
>Ga0247742_10002568_pt1 | contig 11821 bp, 9 predicted proteins | sample UWRJL208509C2_FD_180944 | JGI IMG/M metagenome (GOLD analysis project Ga0247742, IMG submission 180944) | Plant litter microbial communities from Arlington Agricultural Research Station in Wisconsin, United States - UWRJ-L208-509C-2 | ecosystem: Environmental > Terrestrial > Plant litter >... | reverse complement strand
AGATATGGGGATGTATTGGATGATATTAAGCCAGCCTTCAATATAGGGCCGAATGCAGTAGTTTATTAAAAGAGGGACACTAAATTCTTTTAAATTCCATTATGAAAAAAAATATTAAAGTACTGATACTGGAAGATAACCTGACTGATGCTGATTTAATCCTGCGGCAGTTGACCAAATCAGGAATGACCTTTGTATCAAAAATTGTTGAAACGCGTAAAATGTTTGAAGAAGCACTCAACGTCTTTTGCCCTGATATTATATTGTCGGATTATTCCTTGCCTGCATTCGATGCCGTTTCAGCATTTCGCATACTTCAAGCTAAAGACTCCCACACACCATTTATAATAGTTTCAGGTACTATCGGAGAAGAAAATGCCGTAATGCTTATAAAGGATGGGGTAACCGACTTTGCCTCAAAAAACAACCTGTTGGCATTACCTCAAAAAGTCATACGTGCATTGAAAGAAGCCGAAGAGAGCCTGGAAAAAAAAGAGATTCTCGAAAAATTAAAAATACAGACTGCAGCATTATTGATTGCAAATGAAGAACTCGTACTTCAAAATGATGAAAAAGAAATGCGGGCAATTGAATTGCTGAATGCCAATAAGGAACTGCTGGCATTCAATTTTATCTCAAGCCATGACCTTCAGGAACCCTTGCGTAAAATCCAGACTTTCGTAACAATCATGATGAAGGATGAAAGGGAAAACCTGACCGAAGCAGGTAAGAAACATATGGAGCGTGTACTGGGGGCAGCGACAAGAATGCGGCGACTCATTGAAGATCTGTTGGCTTTTTCACGTATCAGCAGCGCAGAGCGCCAATTTGAAATGACAGACCTTCATTTGATTCTTGAAGATGTAAAATCAGAATTAAAAGATACCATCCATGAAAAGCGGGCAATAATTGAAGCCATTGGACTTTTGCCTGCCAATATAGTGGTATTTCAATTTCGTCAACTTATTTATAATCTGATCAGCAATGCGCTAAAATTTTCACTTCCCCATATACCAACACGCATTACAATAGAGACCCGTATTATCAAATACAATGATGTCAAGCTGCGTAATCTAAATTCACTTCCGCAAAAATGTGATTATTGGAGCATTAGTTTCAGGGACAATGGGATTGGCTTTGAAGCCGAGTTCAACGAACGCATTTTTGTAATGTTTCAGAAGTTACATCAGAATAACGAATATTCCGGTACAGGAATCGGGCTTGCCATCGTAAAGAAAATTGTCGACAACCACAATGGTATTATCACTGCAAAAGGCGAATTGAACAAAGGAGCCATTTTTGAGATTTATATTCCGATTCAGGAAAATTCAAAGACGGTCACTGAGAATTTGTATATACCGCTAACAGCTTAACGCAAGACTCTTCGTAAGTATCTGGCAATTTATAGTGTTTAAAGTTCGAATCCCATCGTGGTCACAAATAAAAAAGAAGTTAAAATAGCCTGAGCAAAGCTCATTTATTTTAACTTCTATCTCTTTCAATTCCTAGTTAATCTTAGTATCAGCACAAATTCCAGTCTTTATTCAGAAACTCATCTTCACCAGGCTCCTCATTTTTATAGGCTATAGCTTCGGGAATAGATGTTTTAGGTAAATGAACATGTATTATTGTGTTCTCCTTAATTTTGTCAAGTTGTTCCAGTACGGCTTCCAGTTCGTCCATATTGCTAACTTCAAAACCTTGTCCTCCAAAAACATCGACCAGCTTTGCATATTTCCATGAATGCATTTCGTTATAGGAATAGACATCGTTTAAATCCGGTACGCTATATTCTACTTTATCTTTACCACGGAAAGGATTTGGGTTTACAAGCAGTTGCTCAATACCATAAATTTCATTGTCTAATACGAATACAATTGTATCGTGCTTTAATTTATTTTGGGTGGATATCGCCTGGCAGGTTTCCTGGAAAGCACCGTCACCTACAAAAACAACAGCCCTTTTATCCGGCCTGGCACATTTAACACCGGTTGCAGCCGGTACAGAATAGCCAATAGAAAGCCAGGATGCCTGTGCAATAAATCCATTTGCTTCGGCAATATGGATACCCTGGGCTCCCAACAAAGGAAAACCGGCATCTGCTACAACTATATGACTGCTGTCGATAAAGCTGTTTATTCTCTTAAAAAAACTATCATAAGTAATCTGTACCTTTTCTTTTTTAGCACGTGCACCTTTAAGCTGTACGCCGTCAGCAACAAAAAAAGAGGCCGGTAATCTCTTTAAGCCATACATTTCATAGGCTTCAAAATTCACCTTAGTCAGTTCTTCTTTCAAGCAGATTATAAAATCCTTTAGGGACACATTGGCAACATAAGACGATCCTATTCTCACCCCACTATGACTGGCAAGAACTGTATCTTCATTCCATACATCAAAACCTCCCAGGTTTTTCCCTGTAGTCCAGACCCCAAGGCCAATTTTAACTCCGGCTTTCTCAAACCGTTCTTTCACATCTTTTGGAGAAGCATTACCATTAAAAACGCCTTTAAACTTAGGATGTTTTTCAGATATAACCGATTTTCCCAGTATAGAAGTTACAAATTCGGTATCCGTAGCTTTGATCAATTCCAGAAATTCTTCCTGTATATTATGGCGCTGGATTTCAATACCAGCCCAGAAAATTATCTCTTTTCCACGGGCCAGCAGTGCTACTTTTTTAGCCGCTTTCCGTGCACTTTTTTCGCATCCTTTTAAAGATTTGTGAATAAGCGGAGTAATGGGAGCCTGGCATTCCATTCGCCAGACATCTTCAAAAACCTCGAGATAAACCGGTTTTCCATATAATATACAAGCATTTAGTATGGCATCTATCTTGTAGGGTGCATCCGCTGCACTGGTCACCTGCTCTGCAGCTACAGTAACATTTCTATATACATTGATGTTACTGTACATATCGCCTGTCATATGGGAAGACAACAGTCCCTGTGCTACACTCCGCAATTGATCGCGATTTGTTGGCGCACCATTGATAACCAGTACCGGACAATGTTCTACATAAGAGCCCGCTACAGAATTGAGTAATGTAAAAGCCCCTACGCCATAGGTAACAGCAACAGCGGCAAATCCATTTAGCCTTGCATAGGCATCAGTGCAATGCCCTGCATTTATTTCGTTTGTATCGTTAATTATTTTAATCCTGGCATCTTTATCCTCCTGGATGGTATTTAGAAATGGGGCTGTATAATTGCCTGCTATACCAAATAAATGGGTAAGCCCTAATTCTTCCAGGCGGATCTGCAGGTACTTTGCGACAGTAATGTTTATTTCTGGCATATTACAGTGGATTATTTAAATTACCTGTGTTTTCATTTACTTCAAGTGCGGTACGGATACCCGATTCAATTGCCCCTTCAATCCAGGCATGCTTAAGTGAAGTATGCTCTCCTGCAAAATGTGCCCTGCCTTTCCATTCGGTTGAGATTATATGTCTCTGTAATAAATGCAATTGGCCGGGGTTAAAAATTGCAGCCTCACCATAGGCATAAGGGTCGCGCATCCAGCTTTGGGTAGCAGCACCTATCGTACCTTTACCAGTGTTCTTATTCTTATCTTTGGCTCTTTGGGTGATAACAGCCAGATTTATAATACGCTCCTGTTCCTTCTTATCATCAGTATGCATGATTGCCAGATTTTTAAGGGCATAAAAATACCTGTCATCATCATCCATAGAATCCCAGCGGCTGGCTTCATCCGACCAGCAATAGGACGCCAGGATAACACCATGCCCATTATTTGCGATATCCATACTAGGATAATATACAAAGCGATTTGAAAAATCTGTTATGGTACCACCGCCTATAATATTATACGGTGCTTCCTGCCACCACTTCTCACTGAATTCCAACAATATCTTAGTAGCGGAATCATAATGTAGCTCCCGGATCGCTTTACGTTTTAATTGCTTAAATTGAGGGGTAATGTATACATGTCTTAATGCTGAAAAAGGAATAGTAACGATTACCTCATCGAATTCCATTTCTGTAACCGGAGTTTTTAATGCTTTAAAACCTGCTTTTTCATAAAACGCATGATCTCTTTCCTCTTCAATATTTACTCCTATTTTGATTTTATCGTTCACCAAGATCAGATCAGTCACCCGACAGTCGAAATAGGTATTTTCTTCCAGTTTATGAGCTTTAAAAAACTCGTTTGGCAAGAGATCCGTACCTCCTATAATTTCTACAAACGTTGTTGAATCTTTAATAATATTGGATTCTATAAAACTCTGGATAAAATCATAGGACATTCTTGATTCCAGGTTCTTCAGTACTCCTATCATCTCAATAGCATTCTCTGAATACAAGGTATGTTCTACCAAAAAACGTCGCATTGAATATTCCCCAAAACGTTCAATCAGCAATGGCCAGTTTTTCTCTGGATTCTCAGCAATAAAATCTTTCAGTGGTTTTATAACAGCATCAAACAGAACGTCAGCACGCTTGTTTTCACTTGTTCCCAACTGGTAGTCAAGTAATTCGTTGACATTGGTTTTTTTATCAAAATATACATTCTGGGCCACCCGCCTGTGGTTTACATATAAAAGTGAGTTCTGGGTAGTTTTAGGAACAGGACTTTCAGGATTTCTCTGATGTTCGATTGCTTCCGCTTTATCTACGGACACATAATAAAAAGGTTCGACTTTCAGTCCCAGTTTTCCTATATACTTCAGTACCATCTGATGAATTGTTGGTATACGCATCGCACCAGCTTCGGCATACACATTATCATCTTCAAAATATTTCTTGTCTTTAGTATTCCGGAATGTTTTGATCCGGCCACCTACACGTGTATTCGATTCTACAATCGTAACGCGATGCCCCGCCTGTTTTAACATGCTTGCAGCTACCATCCCGGCCATCCCGGCTCCAACAATTAATACATCTTTGGGTTTCCGGGTAAGTGGGATACCTTCATCTATATATTTAAGATATTGTTGGATAATTGCGTCATTATCTTCATCCAATAGGCCGTGTAGGTAATTTTCCATAATTTTCACTATTTATTACAACAAATCAAACCAATAAATACCAACTATTTACACGTACTTTTACTTGATTTTAAAACAGGGTAGAAATACTTGATTTCTATATAATGTCTTAATTTATTGATCCTAATTAAATTTTTGAATACATTGATTTTGAGCTTTCATATGTGTCAAACATTGCTACCTTTAACGCTTATTTCTAATAGTATATGAAAAAAATTTACTTTTTACTCTGTTTTATTTCTCTGTATGCCGCCAAGGCTCAAAGCGTTAATTTTGGTAACTCACTCGCCTTTGGGCATGCTGTGACAGTATCAAATGAAATTGGTGGTATCGCCTATAACAGTTTGGGCCAGAACATGAAAGTTGATACCAACAGTGATGGCCTGATACAAATAAGCGAAGCCCTCATGGTATGGGAAATAAGAATTGATTATCCAGAGACTATGGGAGGACTTGTGGGATTAGATTCTTTTATGAACCTCAGGATTTTTAGCTGCGCCCATACAGCGATAACTACAGTAAACCTACAGTCGCTTGTTAACCTGGAAAAGGTAAGTATCTATAATGAAAGTTTCACCTCCGTTAATTTACAAGGCCTGGTACATCTTAAAAATCTGGAGATAGAGCAAACATCGATCACATCACTGAATCTTTCCGGACTTACAGCGCTTGAAACTATAAATATCGGCCATAATCACATTAACACTCCAATTGATTTGTCCCAATTGACAAACCTCACATTTTTTGATGCCGGTTATAATTCTATTCCGTCGGTTAATTTTACCGGAGCCATAAACCTGGAGCAGGTAATCCTCCTGAATAACCACCTACAAAGTGTTGACCTGACAGGCTTGCAAAATTTAATTAGCCTGAGCTTACTGGATAATTCATTAACTGAACTGAATCTTGACGGCTTTCCCAACCTTACTACATTATCATGTGGGAAGAATCATCTGACAGAACTCAATGTACAGCCGCTCCAAAACCTGCAATATCTGTATTGCCATGACAACATGCTTACAACTCTTGATCCGCAGGGCCTTGAACACCTAATAGAGATTGCAGCTGATCATAACCAGCTTTCTTCGATGAATGTCCAGGGATTGAATACACTCTACAATTTATCAATTTCCGATAATAATTTCACTTCATTTGACGCTCACGGGCTTCCAGCTTTAAAATTCCTTTACGCTTCAGATAATATGCTTACGAGTTTAAATATTTCTGAGCTTCCAAGTCTTGAATATTTACATTTTGAGCATAATCAGATGACTACATTTGACATGACAGGATTGGAAAATCTTTTATATCTGATTTGTAGTGATAATCTTTTGACAACAATAAACATTGAACATTTCCCTCATATGCTATCGCTTGAATGTCAAAATAACCAGTTGACATCATTACTGCTTAAAAATGGAAATGGCGGAGATGCCCAGTTTAGTGGGAATCCTGACCTTATCTATATATGTGCCGATGATTTGTACCTTGATAGTCTTCACAGTCAGTTGGTACAATATGGCATGACAAATGTTGAGATAAACAGTTATTGCAATTCTATCATTACTCCAAGTAATACACTGCAGGGGAGTGTGAAGTTTCATCCCAATTTTTTTAACCAGGGTGATCCGGGAACTCTGATAAGTAATGCTAAAGTATACAACAATACGCAAGGCTACCGTTCAACATATACCGATCTGGACGGTAATTATTCTTTTTCTGTCATGGGAGGTGTAAGTGCTTCTGTTTCTCCTATTCTTGAAAATCCTGAATTGTTTATTGCTCCCGCTACAACTTATGCTTTTACAAACCTTTTCGGAGAAACTGTAACAGCAGACATCAATTTTTGGGCTTCATTTAACAATCCGGGGCATGCTGACATTGAAACTGTGCTGATACCTTTAAATAATGCAAAACCGGGTGAGGATGCCTTATATAAGTTACTTCTAAAAAATAAAGGCAATGCAGCCGGTTCAGTAGCTCTAAGCCTAACTTTTAATGATGCTGTTTTAGACCTTGTGACGGCAAATCCTGCGGCGGCTACCCAGGAAACAAATGTAGTAACCTGGAATTTTGATACACTGATGCCTTTTTCTACACAAGAAATAACTTTGGTTTTCCACGTTAATACTCCAATGGAAAACCCACCTGTAACAGAAGGATTTGTTTTAGATTATACAGCCGAAGCTCTGCTTTCAACCGGAAGTGATTATAATCCTGCAGATAATACCTTTATATATCACCAGACAGTTGTGAACTCATTTGATCCAAATGACAAAACCTGTCTGGAAGGCACTGCCATTACACCAGAAGAGGTTGGAAAATATGTTCATTACCTCATCCGTTTTGAAAACAATGGTACTGCTAATGCGGATAATATCACTGTTACCGATGTAATTGATACTGCTAAATTTGATATTAACTCGCTTATCCCACTTAGCAGCAGTCATAATTACACTTCAAGAACGAGTAATAACAAAATTGAATTTGCTTTTGAAAATATTGACCTTCCTTTTGACGATGCCCATAATGACGGTTATATCGCTTTTAAAATAAAAACCAATTCCGCATTGGCTATTGGCGATACTTTTTCCAATACTGCCAACATTTATTTTGATTATAATTTTCCGATTATAACCAATACTGCAACGACAACCATAGCAGCTCTTGCGGTAAAAGACTTTGAATTTTCTAATTATTTTACATTGTATCCAAACCCTGTTAAAGATATTTTGAATATCAGGTCGAAAGAAAATATAAGCATTACCTCAATTAGCATTTATAATGCTATGGGTCAAATAACTATGGTTGTAACCGATCTGGATAAAGTATCAGCAATAGATGTATCAACCTTACCTACAGGAACTTATTTTATTAAGATTAATTCCGACAGAGGTACTTCTAATACAAAATTCATTAAGAACTAAGTTTTAATATTTGGAATAGTGCTGCTTTCCAAAGTATCTGAATGTTAATAAGAAAGCCTTTAAAATCGTTGATTTTAAAGGCTTTCTTATTAACAGTTTCACTGACCAGTATAAAAATAAGCAGTATAAATCAAGAACTATATTGCTACTAATTTGGGCTCCTCAACAAATAAAATACGGCTTCTCAACAAAGTAATCGCTTATTATTATAGTGACCTTTGCTATACTAAAAGATTCAATTATGAGCAGGACAATTTTAATAACCGGAACATCATCCGGCATAGGAAAAGCAGCAGCTAAACACTTTGCTGCAAAAGGATGGAATGTAATCGCTACTATGCGAACACCGGAAAAAGAAGAAGAATTAACCCAGTTGGACGCTGTTTTTGTTACCAAACTTGATGTGCAAAAACCAGAAACTATTGTGGCAGCCATTCAAAGTGGAATAGAAAAGTTCGGTACCATCGATGTATTGGTCAATAATGCCGGTTATGGTGAGTTTGGGATCTTTGAAACGATCAGTCCGGAGCAGGTAAAAACACAATTTGACATCAATGTTTTTGGTGTGATGGATACTATCCGTACCCTGTTACCTCATTTCAGGGAAAACAAATCAGGCACTATAATCAACATCAGTTCAGGTGCAGGACGTTTTACATTGCCTTTGATTTCGATGTATGCCGCTTCCAAATTTGCCCTTGAAGGCTTTTCAGAGGCATTATCCTTTGAATTATCTTCGCTGAACATCGGTGTAAAGATTGTTGAGCCGGGCGGCAGTACGACCAATTTTAGTAATGTAAGTGCTGAAAAATCCGGCAGTAACATTTCGATATCCGATTACGATCCCTTCCTGGCGGCAGCCGGCAAAATGTTTGGAAGCCTTCGGGACATGCAGCTTGCAACAGCAGAAGAAGTTGTGGCCGTGATTTATGAAGCAGCGACAGACGGAACCGACACACTGAGGTATGTTGTGGGTAATGAGGATTTTAAAATACGTATGAATGCGAGACATACCATGCCCGACCAGGAGTATATAAACAGCATTAAAGCAGGTTACACTAAGTTTTATGAAAATTAAGTAATACTTACAGGGATCAGAGGTTTGGTAAGTGGCCGATAACTCTATATCTTAGCTGTCCAGTCTATTAATTTTGAAACTATCACTATTATGGAATCAACCCACATATCCTATCCCTATCCCTGCCATACCAGCCCAACTATTTCGAATGAGCAGTTTGTTCCGAACCATCTCTTTATGCATGTAGTATCCGGTACAATGACCTTGTATGATGGGAATAAGGAGTATACTATAGTATCAGGTGATTATTGTTTTGTAAAAAGAAATCACCTGATAAAGTATACGAAAAAGGGACCTGTAGGTGGGCAATTTAAAACTGTTTCTGTTTTTTTTAGTCAGGATTTCCTGAAAAGCTTTAGCAGGGAATACAATTTTACAGCCGATGAAGCTGTGGGTAACGATTCTATTATTAGGCTTGCTCCTGACCCTCTATTGCAGAATTACGTACAATCTATTGGTCCGTACCAAAAACTTACCGGAAAGGAACATGAAGATTTTCTTCTTTTAAAGGATAAGGAGATTGCACTGCTATTAGTAAAACTGAATCCGGATTTAAAGAATGTATTGTTTGATTTTAACGATCCCGGTAAAATAGACCTGGAGGCGTTTATGAACAGTAATTATAAGTTTAATGTAAGCATGAACCGGTTTAGTTACCTTACCGGCAGGAGCCTTACTACTTTTAAGCGGGACTTCGAAAAAATCTTCAATACCTCGCCCGGGCGCTGGCTTTTGGAAAAACGATTACAGGAAGCCCATTTTCTTATTGAGAAAAAAGGTCGGCATGCTTCTGATGTTTATCTGGAATTGGGATTTGAGGATCTATCCCATTTTTCATTTGCGTTTAAGAAAATGTATGGGATATCGCCTAATCAATTGAAAAAATAAAGATTGTATTTCCCTAAGATTCTGACCTTTCCATTCGTATAATCACTAACACCTCAAATTCTTCCAAATCCTGCTCCGAAGCAAGTAATTGGCATTCGTAGATCCGTTGGAGGCAATTTGTTAACATTTATTATGGTTTTTCCGTAATTTAATTTTTTAGAACTTATATATCTTGCGGTTAATAATATAGAATATATCACTTGGTATTTTTACTTGTCAAATATATTATTAATCTTTACCTCCAACAATAATTGGATTTCGGTTAATATTCTTTCAATACTTTTAATAAGGCTATTGTCAGATTATTTTCGTCAGAACGAATCATTTCCCTTTTTTTAATTGGAGGAAAAGAAATAAAAACAGTGTATTGATCTTCTATTCTTTCTCCATCAAATTTTATCATCGCAATGTCTCCATTTTTTCTTACGACTTCAAAGCAGCTAATCAAATCTTCAATAGAAGGATTTTCTTTTTTTAATATTTCATTTATAAAATTCATCAGTTATTTTTTATTTTGTTAACATTTGTGCCATTTCAGAAACTTACAGTCATCTGCCTATTTGTCTATCAGATAAGATTTTTGATCTAATCCCATCAATTGCCTTTTACAAGATAATATCCTTTTTTCTTAATATAATAGTTAATATCATCAATTCCGGTGCCTCTGGTAAAACTAAAAATTCGTTTAGGTCTATCATTGTAAATAAGAGTTAGTTTATTTGCTTTTAGGATATAATAGCAGAACTATTTCTTTCATAATTTATCAATTTAAACTATTCCTATATACTCCTGCGAAAGTATAAATATTTACCTGACATCTAAAGAATATCATATATCTCAAACAAAGTAATTCCAAACTACTTTTAAAATCCCCTTGTCACAATCCGTCTGTTTATAAATTACGTACATTTGTTAAACAAACAAAACTATATGAGTAGTGTCAAAAACGTGTTCAGTATAAAAGATCTGGAAAATCTATCTGGGATCAAAGCACATACCATCAGGATCTGGGAGAAGAGATATAATATATTGCAGCCGATGCGTACTGATACCAATATCAGGGTGTATGATATTAAAAATCTACAGAAATTGCTAAACATTACACTGCTACATAACCATGGTTATAAGATTTCGAAAATATCGACATTTCCTGAAGATAAAATTCCACTGCTTGTACGGGAGATTATTTCCGATAAAAGCGCCAAACATCATGCAATAAATGCATTTAAAATGGCTATGATGAATTTTGATCAGGTGTTATTCCTGAATACTTACAATACATTATTATCTGAAAAATCATTTCGGGAAATTTTCCAGGATGTATTCATCCCGTTAATGAATGAAATGGGTGTATTATGGCAAACAGAAACTATAACGCCTGCCCATGAACATTTTATCAGCAATATGATCAAACAGAAATTACTGATCAATATTGAAAAGTTGCAAAACCAGGAACCTGTGTATCCTGAAAAAGTATTCGTACTTTATCTTCCTATGAATGAAATACATGAATTAGGGTTGATGTACCTTAATTATGAAATTATTTTAAACGGTTATAAATCCATTTATCTCGGTGCCTGTGTGCCTTTGGAAAGCCTTATGGATGTAAAAAAATACTTTGATAATGTAATTTTTGTGTCTTACCTGACCGTACAGCCTGATAAAGAAGAATTGAACGAATATATCTCACGCCTGGGCAATGAAATCCTAAAAGATGAGACATCCGAAGTATGGTTATCAGGCAGGATGACCGAACATATTAATACAGATCTTATAAATCCCCAGATATCTATCATCCACTCTATCGCCGACTTTGTAAAAAAACTCTAAATAATTCCTAAAAAGAATTAAGTTTTGTTTATCAAATAGGTATATTTGTTAAACACTATGGAAAAGAATATAAAAATTATAGGTTCC
>Ga0247742_10002567_pt1 | contig 11822 bp, 7 predicted proteins | sample UWRJL208509C2_FD_180944 | JGI IMG/M metagenome (GOLD analysis project Ga0247742, IMG submission 180944) | Plant litter microbial communities from Arlington Agricultural Research Station in Wisconsin, United States - UWRJ-L208-509C-2 | ecosystem: Environmental > Terrestrial > Plant litter >... | reverse complement strand
ACGACCAAAGACATTCGCGATACCTTTGGTCGTATGGCTATGAATGATGAGGAAACCGTGGCATTAATAGCCGGTGGGCACAGTTTTGGTAAAACCCACGGTGCTGCCCCTGCGGACAACGTAGACAAAGAACCCGAAGCCTCAGGCATCGAAATGCAGGGCTTTGGCTGGAGCAACCGTTATGGTTCAGGTAGAGGTGCCGATGCAATTACCAGTGGACTGGAAGTTACATGGACTACAACACCAACTCAGTGGAGCAATAATTTTTTTGAAAACTTATTTGGCTTTGAGTGGCAGCTATCTAAAAGCCCTGCAGGAGCACATCAATGGGTGGCTAAGGATGCAGAAGCAATTATCCCGGATGCCTATGATAGTTCAAAAAAGCATTTGCCCACTATGCTTACTACCGATCTTGCTTTAAGGGTTAATCCGGATTATGAAAAAATATCAAGGCGCTTTTTAGAAAACCCTGATGAATTTGCAGATGTTTTTGCACGTGCATGGTTTAAGTTAACGCACCGCGATATGGGCCCCCGCGAACGCTATCTGGGGCCTGAAGTACCTCAAGAAGAATTGCTTTGGCAAGATCCTATTCCTGCTGTTGACCATGCGTTGATCACGGAAAATGATATTGCAGCCCTGAAAGCAAAAGTGTTAGAATCGGGTTTAAGCGTATATGAACTGGTTTCCACAGCATGGGCTTCGGCTTCTACCTTCCGTGGTTCCGACAAGCGCGGCGGCGCCAATGGCGCCCGTATTCGGCTTGCTCCACAAAAAGACTGGCAGGTAAATAGTCCGGAACAATTGCAAAAAGTACTGAATACGCTCGAGAGTATTCAAACCACATTTAACGCTACGCTGGCAGATGATAAAAAAGTATCATTAGCAGATCTGATTGTATTGGCTGGTTGTGCAGCTGTTGAAAAAGCCGCTAAAGATGCTGGGCATAGCATCACCGTTCCATTTACACCGGGCCGTATGGATGCTTCGCAGGAACAAACAGATGTGGAATCATTCGGCTATTTAGAACCTATTGCTGATGGGTTCCGCAATTACCGTAAAGCAGGACCCCATGTGTCAACCGAGGAGTTACTGATAGATAAGGCGCAATTACTCACCCTTACAGCGCCGGAACTAACGGTGTTGTTGGGAGGGATGAGAGCGTTGAATACCAACTTCGACGGTTCCAAACATGGTGTCTTTACATCACGCCCGGGAGTACTCACTAATGATTTCTTTTCAAATTTGCTTAATATGGATACTGCATGGAAAGCAGCATCCAATGATAAAGAACTTTATGAAGGCAGCGACCGCGCTACTGGTGAAGCAAAATGGACAGCTACACGTTCCGATTTGGTGCTGGGCTCTAATGCAGAACTAAGGGCTATTGCCGAAGTATACGGAAGTGCCGATGCACAAGATAAGTTTGTGAAAGATTTTATAAAGGTTTGGGATAAAGTAATGAACCTGGATAGATTTTAAAGGAGTTTAATAGTATAAATTAAATAGAGACCATTTGATATTAAAAAAGGCACCGCATTGCGGTGCCTTTTTTATTGACCGTTGCTGAAATTTTTGTCATCTGCAGACGGGCCGTAAATAGATGGCACGGCAATATTATTTAGCCTCATATACACGGTAAGTTGTCCGCGGTGATGAACCATGTGATTAATGCTTGATTCTATTTGTTCTTTTTTTGTGGATGTAAATAAGATGTTTCCATTCGCTTTTAAATAAAAAGGATCTGCCAAAACGCCTTCGGTGATGCCAAGCAACGCTTCCTTTGCTTCGCTTAAATTGTTTTGAAAATGGCTAACTACTTCTTGCGTGCTTTTCGGTTGAATATGTTTAAATGTAGCCAGATCAATCTCAGCGTATTTTGCAATGTGGGCAATCCACAAAGGAATTTCAGCTACCAGCAAGGTAAGGTATCCTAACTCCATCGATTTTTCATGTGGTTTCCAGCCGAATAATTCAGGCGGTATGCGCTCAAGGCATTTTTGTGTAGCCGGAGCTTCGGATGCCAATTCTTTAGCAAATTGTTGGGCAAATAGCAAATCGTTCATAATATTTGATTTTCAGATATAACAATTATTATTGCAATAATGTTCATAGTTTTTTGATCCTTAGATAATTAAGGTAGCTCTCCTTACATCTGCATACATCTGTATGGAAAGGTAATACTGCACTCACTATGAACAAAATGGTTGGGGAAATACTCAACAAAATATTTTATTATTACTTAATAACCTAAATCTTATAATTTTGGCAAATGAAAATAAATTTATTGCCAACTCTCATTTTATTATTGGCATTCACATCTTGCAGTAAAGAACAAAAGAAGGGGGGAAATGACCCCATCATTGGTACATGGAATTATAACGGCAATAAAATTGTTATAAACAATACAGATGGGGAACCAGATCCATTTTCTGTAACGGCTTTTAGCGATAGTTTAATTATAAAGTATCCGCCAGCAGTGAATTTTAAATATAAACTTTTGTTTGTTGATGACTCTAAAATGGCTGTAACTTCAAACGATAGTTTATTTGTTTACAAAAAAGAATAATTGGCTTTGCGATAATTGAGCAGAAGAAACTAAAAATTTAAAAGCCCTATTGAAAATGATGGTCATGATGTAATTTTCAATAGGGTTTGCCTTATCATTGCAAAATTAGTTCTATCATACCCAGCAGTATGATAACCGGCACGTGATATTCCCTAAATTCCTGCTTTAAAAGCTGTAGTGCTTTGCCTATATGTTTTTCTACAGTATTTACCGATATACTCATTTTTTCAGCAATTTCCTTGTACGAAAGATGCTCATAACGGCTTAAAGTGAAAGCGTTTTTACATTGAGGCGAAAGCCGGTTTACAGCTCTCTTCATTTTTTCTTCTATCTGGCGTGCATACAATTCGTCGCTTGCCATGTCAGCTACATCATCTTTGTGTAGCAATGTAAATTGCTCAATGTGTTTTAATTGTATTAGGCGGGCCCGCAATTCATGCAAAGCTTTATTACGAAGCATAGCATATAATAAGCCAGCTATTTCCTTTTCGGTGTTTAATGTTTCACGTTGTTTCCAAATATCTACAAATACATCTTGTACCAATTCAGTTACAATGTGCTCGTCCTGCAATCTTTTGTAAGCGTAAGTGGAAAGAGCTTTAAAATAGCGGAAATACAAAATCTCAAATGCTTGTTTATCTCCGCAATGCAAAGCAATAAGCAGTTCATGGTCACTGTATTTAGCTGATTTAGTCAAGAATATTGGTTTACCTGGTTAGATAGAGTGATGCAAAATAAATATTTTTCATGTAAATCATTAAAAAAATAATCTGCATATGGCGGTAACGGCCGGCTCATGCAATATGTAATTATAAAACCTAAGTTATGGTAACCGATTACCACATCAACTTAATAAAAAAATATCTTGAAGACCAATGTACACCCGCAGAAAGGCTGGAGGTGGAAGCCTGGTTTGAACTTTACCGTGACGGCGACCGCGAGTTTTATGATAACAATCAGGAGCTGATTAATCAGGCTATGATGAAATCGCTGGCTAATATTTATCAAAAAATAAATTCTTCAGAATCCGCTACCTATGAAGATGTAATGGCCGAGAATAAAGAGAATGTAGCACACATGCAGCCTAAACCAAAATTCAGGTGGATAGCCATCGCTGCAACTGTGTTACTTTTTATTACGACCGGTGGTTATTTCATTTTGCATAAAAAGCCATACTCACAACAATTGACCCAAAACATACCCCAAAAAGCAGATACGCTGCAAAGCATTAACAAGGCTGTTCTTACCCTTGCCAATGGAAAAAGAATAGTATTGGATGATGCTAAGAATGGTCAGTTGGCTGTTCAGGGTAAGGTTGCCATAACAAAAACGGCCGATGGGCGGATTATTTATAATGCTACAGGTCAAAATTCAGCAACACAAGCTGCCAGTCAGATAGCTTACAACACTATAACTACGCCAAAAGGGGGCCAGTATCAGGTGGTTTTACCCGATGGTTCATCTGTTTGGCTCGATGCAGCTTCAAGTATTACTTATCCCTCGGTATTTGCAGGCAATAAACGGCAGGTTCAGTTAACGGGCCAGGCTTATTTTGAAGTGGCAAAAAATCCGGCTAAACCGTTTACAGTTAATGTAGATAACAAACAGCAAGTAGAAGTATTAGGAACGCATTTTAACGTTCAGGCTTATGTAGATGACACTGATATTAAAACAACATTGTTGGAAGGTTCAGTAAAAATACATTATCAAAATAAGCAGGCAATTTTAAAACCAGGGCAAATGGCTGTTAATAAACCGGATGAGCTATTGCTTATTAAACAGGCAGATATAGATGAGGTAATGGCCTGGAGATACAACATGTTTGTGTTTAATAATGAAAATATAAAAAGTATTATGAGGCGGCTTGCGCGGTGGTATGACGTGGATGTTACATTCCAGGGGGATGTTAAAAATGTGAATTTTTTTGGAAATTATTCACGCTCCAAAACTTTAGCCAGTTTGCTTAAAGGTATTGAATTAACAGGGAAAGTTCATTTTAAAACAGAAGGAAGGAGGATTACAGTAATAAGGCAATAAAACAATATCATATATCCAAAAACCGGGAGTGTTGCAACCACCCCCGGTATGATTAGCAGATGGGCGCTAATACGGATAATTTAATCAATTGAGAACGTCAATTTATACCATTAATCCTAAATCAAATGTATAAAATATTTACTGCACTTAAGTGCAGGGACATGACCTGCTATGCACGAAAATTCCTGCTTATTATGAACCTTACTATTGTATTTTTGCTGGCTATTCTTTTACAGGTAAATGCCGCAAGCCACGCGCAGGAGATTAATCTCAATGTAAAAGATACCCCGATTCAGGAAGTATTCAATCAACTAACTAAACAGACGGGGTACAATTTTATTTGTGATGCTGATTTGATAAAAAAGGTAAAACCTATTACCCTTAGTGTTACCAAAACATCTCTGAAAGATTTTCTTAATCTGTGTTTTGTAAATCAGGGGGTTGATATCATCTTTAATAATGACAATACGGTAATTATTAAAGAAAAAGCCCGTGCCAAAACGCGAATTGCCGAAAATGTAATTATATCCGTTTCAGGAAAAGTTACTGATAACAAAGGGCAACCGTTACCGGGTGTTACAATTACTGAAAAAGGTATTAATAACGCGGCTATTACCAGTATATCCGGTACCTATTCTATAAAAGTAGCCGGTCCTGAAGTATCACTGGTGTTTTCATTTATGGGGTTTGATTCGCAGGAAGTAAAAGTTGGTGGCCGTACAACTATAAATATTAAGTTAATTGAGAAAACAAACGACTTAAGTGAGGTGGTTGTTGTGGGCTATGGAAGTCGTAAAAAAGCTGATCTGACCGGTGCTATTGCAAGTATGTCTACTGAGAATTTAAAGGAACGTCCCGTAGTTAACTTTGGTGAAGCGATGGCCGGTCAATTGGCTGGTGTACAAGTTCAGCAGGTTAACGGTGCCCCCGGTGGCGAAGGGCTGGCTATTAGGGTAAGGGGTACAGGTTCCATTACCCAGTCCAGTTCACCTCTATATGTGGTGGATGGTTATCCAATGGAGGATGGTGCATTTCAGCTCATCAATCCCTCTGATATTGAAAGCCTGCAGGTGCTGAAAGATGCCTCATCTACAGCTATATATGGTTCAAGGGGCGCAAATGGTGTGGTAATCATTACCACTAAAAAGGGAAAAGCCGGTTCGGCTTCTATAAGTGTTAATGCTTACAGGGGGTATCAGGACAGAACAAAAACAATTCCGGTTTTAAATAGAGATCAGTATGTACAATGGTTTATAGACGGACGAAACCAGGCATGGCTTGACCAGCCGGTAATAAGCGGCGATCCAAACAATGGACCCCATACCATTAACGATCCTAACAGCCGCCGTAATTTATATCCAAGCGCCAGTTCGTTATACGTTATACCTGACGGCACCAATGGCTATAAATACAATTTTTTAGATCCGAAGTCTGTGGCTCAAATGCCCGATAATAACTGGCAGGATATGCTGTTTCGCCTCGCCAAAATAGAGCAGTATGAAGTGTCTATAACAGGAGGTACCGAAAAAACGAAGTACGCCTTTTCCGGAAGTTTTATGAATCAGGACGGTATTATTATCAATACCGGCTACAAGCGGTTTAACTTCCGCAACAACATCGAGTCTCAGGTAACTAACAGGTTAAAAATTGGGTTAAACTTAAATGCTTATAGTTCCGGGGGCGATGAACAAGTGAACGGTAAGTATTCACCACTTCAGTTTGCATTACAGTTGCCACCTATATTTGATTTGCATAACCCTGACGGCACTTACGGCTCAATGGTGCGCAACCCAGAGGTTTTTGCCGGCGATGTGGCTAACCCCATTGGGGTAGCAGAACAAGTATACACCCACCGTAAAAAATATGGTTGGTTAGGTACTTTGTACGGAGAGCTCGATCTGATAGAGGGTTTGAAATATCGCATTAATATCAATGGCAGTATCAAGGATAATAACGTGGCAGATTATGAGCCTTCAAACGTAGATTTGGATGCATCAAGAGCACCAAGACCGGCACGGGCTTATAACGAGCGGTTTACTGATTATGACTGGGTAATAGAACAAACGCTATCCTATAATAAAACATTTGCTAAAAAGCACGATTTGGTTTTATTGGGTGGTTTTTCAAGCCAAAAAAACAGCAGGGATTATATGTATGCTGAAGCCCGTGGTTTTCCGAATGATAATATTCAAACATTGAATGCCGGCAATATGTACCAGCTCAATAATTATAGAACAGAATATTCTATGATTTCGTATTTCGGCCGGGCCAATTATACCTATAACGACCGTTATCTTTTTACTGCTACTGTTCGTAGTGATGGATCGTCCCGTTTTGGCGAAAATAAAAAATGGGGGGTATTTCCTTCAGCATCAGCTGCCTGGCGAGTTAGTCAGGAAAGTTTCATGTCGGGTATTGCTGGCACCGTTAATGATTTAAAATTGAGGGCGAGTTACGGTGTAGCCGGTAACAACCGTATTGGTAATTATTCGGCAATTGGCTTGCTTAATACAGGCTTTTATTCAACAGGCGGTGTTTTGCAAAGCACAGTAAACCCCAATACGCTGCCTAATGTTGATTTGGGATGGGAAAAAGTTCTTCAAAGTAATTTTGGGTTTGATTTGGGTTTATTTAATGACCGTATCAGACTGGAGGCCGATTATTACCGTAGTAAATCGATTGATCTGTTACTGCAAGTACCTGTGCCTACCATAACCGGGTACGCAAGCCAATTTCAAAATATTGGTAAGGTGCTCAATACAGGGTTTGAGTTTTTATTAACCACCCGTAATTTAACCGGGCCATTTAAGTGGTCAAGCAATTTCAATATCGCGTTTAACAAAAACAGGGTATTGCAGGTTGGGCCAGGGGGGCAGCCTATATACGCAAGTGCCCCAAATGCAAATAACTCCTTTATCACATTACCAGGGCAGCCTATAGCCAGTTTTTACGGCTATGTTTACCAGGGCGTATTTACAAGTCAGGCCGAGTTAGATAAATATCCTCATTTATCTGGTGATAAAGTTGGCGATGGCCGCTACCTGGACGTAAATGGTGATGGAAAACTTGACCAGACAGATAAAGCAATTATTGGCAATAACCAGCCTAAATTTACCGGCGGGTTCAGCAATAATTTTTCATACAAAAACTTCTCACTTTCTACCCAGCTTTCATTTTCTTATGGAGCGCATGCTTTCAGCTTTTTTAAGCGCATGGTTGGTATTTATCATGGTGACAGAAATGCTTTGGTGGAGCAGGTAGACCGCTGGCGGTCAGTGGATGATCCGGGCGACGGCATGCATTTTAGGGCAACCCGTAACCCAACAGGCTGGCAACGTGATCCTTCTTCTAACTGGGTAACGGATGCATCTTATTTACGCCTTCGTAATGTTACACTGGCCTATGATTTTACAAAAAGCGCGATAAAAGGCTTAAAAATAAATGGGCTGCGTGTGTACTTAACCGGCCAGAATTTATTTACATGGACAAAATATCCCGGCTATGATCCTGAAACAAGCAGTGAGGGGGATGCACTTACACGCGGAGGTGATTATTTAGGGTACCCTGCAGCCCGCAGTCTGATTTTAGGTTTAAATCTCACTTTCTAATTTAATGATTTAAAGAAGATGAAAAAATTAATAATAGCCACATTTTGTGCATTACTGTTTGTTTCGTGTAAGAAAGATTTTATTGATCTTAATCCACCGTCAAATCTCAATTCTACAAGTTTTTACAAAACAGAAAGTGATATGAACCAGGCCGTACTTTCGGCCTATGCAGGTCTGCATGACGAATATAACAACCCGTTTATTAGGCTTGGCGAAATACGCTCGGACAATACTACTTATTCATGGCTTGCGGGTAACCCTGCCGACGATAACGGTATAGATGTTTTTGCCTCGCCGCTTTTGCCCGAAAATGGATATCCTACCAATTGCTGGAATCTGGGTTATAATGTTATTCTGCGCAGTAATATTGTTATCAGTCGTATCGGTAATGTTACATTTAAAGACGAAAAATTGAAGAATCAGTATACTGCGGAAGCAAGGTTTGTTCGGGCTTTAATGTATTTTTGGTTAAACAGAGTTTTTGGCGGTTATGCGATTAATAATGAGTTGTTAGGTGTAATTAACGTTGATAAGGAAATTACACCAGCCGAAGCTTATAAACTGAACAGATCATCCCTGCAAAGTACTTATGATTTAATTGTGAGCGATCTTAAATATGCCGAGGAGAATTTGCCTGCTTCATATGCAGGCAACAGTATAGGCCGTGTAACCAAATGGGGAGCTAAAGGCTTATTAAGTAAGGTATATATGACAATGGCAGGCTATCCGCTTAATAAAGGTGCGGAGTACTATAACCTTGCCGTTCAAAAGAGTGAAGAGGTTATCAGTACTTCCGGCGCTTCGTTAGTGCCAAGCTATGCTGACCTGTTTGATGTAGGTAAAAAGAATAGCAGTGAGTCGTTGTTTGAAATTCAGTACCAAAAAGGCAGCGCGAACGGGGTTGCAGGAAGTCCGTGGAACAATGATTTTGCCCCGCGTTTTTCGGATAAGGAAGTGGTGCTGGTAGGTGACAAAGGTGGAGTAAACTCTCCAACAGGTGATATGTCACGTGCTTACGAAGTGGGCGATCCACGGAAATATGTGTCCATGCGCGATAACTGGATCAGTTCAAAAAATGGTGCAGTTCAAAATGAAAGGTATGTACGCAAATATTATGATGTATCAACAACAAACAGTGATAACGGCAATAACTGGATTGAATTGAGACTTGCCGATGTTTACCTGTTAGATGCCGAAGCATTGGTACGTACCGGAGGAGATAAAAGTAAGGCAATATCGTACGTAAATAAAATAAGGCAGCGTGCCAGAAACACCAAAGGCGATCCGGCAATTACACCATCTGCTAATTTACTGAGAGATTATACTTTGACAGATTTTGCAGATGATAACGCGCTGCTGATGGCTATTGAAAAAGAACGCCGGGTAGAACTGGCTTTTGAAAATCACCGGTGGTTTGACCTGGTAAGAACAGGCAGGGCAAAAGATGTAATGATTGCCGAGCAAACAGCTGATGGCTTTGCGCCATTTACCTGGAGCGACAATATGCTTACTTACCCCATACCAACAACCGTTATGCAATCTAATCCTGGTAAAATCATTCAGAATAAAGGATATATACAATTTTAAAAACCTAAAACAACCTAAAAAACATGAATATGAAAAAACGTGCACTGCTTATAGCAGTGGGATTATTTTGCTCTATTATTTCGGTAAAGGCGCAGCTGCCTTCTCTAACAAAAAAAGAGATCAAAAATGGCTGGACCTTATTATTTGACGGAAAAACGTTTGATGGCTGGCAAAAGGCAAATGGCACTCCATTTAGCGGCAAGGGCTGGAAAATAGAAAACGGAGTTATCAGTGTTAACCCGGCCGATGGGCGTGGAGGGGATATTGTTACCACAAAAGAATTTTCAGACTTTGAACTTTCTGTTGATTTTAAGCTGGAAAAGGGAACCAACAGCGGTATTAAATATTTTTTGATCAAAAATACCTCGCTGGGATGCGAATATCAGATTATTGATGATGCTCATCATCCTGATGCCAAACTGGGTATAAATGGCAACCGTCGTCTTGCAGCCTTATATGATATTATGCCTCCTGATACTACAGCTAAAAAAGCTAAACCATTAGGTGAGTGGAATAACATCCGTATCGTTTCAAAAGGCAAACATGTTGAACACTGGCTTAACGGTAAAAAGGTTTTGGAATATGAGCGTGGAAGTGATGACTTTAAGCAACATATAGCGGAGAGTAAGTTTAAAAACGAAAAAGGCTTTGCCGAAGCCGCGCAATCGCCAATTCTTTTACAGGAACACGAAGACGTAATTCATTTCAGAAATATAAAGATCAGGGTACTTTAATTTATGTTTTAATTATAAACAATGGAAAAAAGACGTGAATTTATCAAAAAGGTGGCTGTAACCACGGCCGGCCTTGCTATTGGTGGCAAAGCATTTAGCTTTACAGCCAGAAGTTATAAAAAAATCATTGGAGCTAATGACCGCATACATGTAGCTATTATAGGCCTCAACGGGCGTGGCAACAGCATGTCTGGTACCTTTGCCAAGCAAAAAAATCTGGAAATAGGTACTGTTTGTGATGTCGATTCAAGAACAATACCCAAAATTCAGAAAAAAATAACTGAGGCAGGTCAGGCTACCGCACCCAAAGGTGAGAAAGACTGCCGCAAAGTATTGCAGGATAAAAATATTGATGCTATATATATTGCCACTCCCGATCACTGGCACGCGCCGCTAACCATAATGGGTTGCCAGGCTGGCAAGCACGTGTATGTTGAAAAACCTTTAAGCCATAACCCGCGCGAGGGGGAAATAGCCATAGCCGCAGCTCGAAAATACGACAGAATAGTACAAATGGGAGCACAACGCCGCTCTTCGCCAGCTATGATTCAGTGTATTGAAGAATTGCATGGTGGTGTTATTGGCAGGGTGTATTTAGCTAAGGCATGGTACACCAATAACCGTAAAGCTAACTACCTGAAGCCAGGTACCGTGCCCGACTGGTTAGACTATGATCTGTGGCAGGGGCCCGCACCTCGTACACCATATCAGGATGGACTAATACATTATAACTGGCACTGGTTTTGGAACTGGGGAACCGGCGAAGCACTAAACAATGGAACACATGAAGTTGATGTTGCCCGCTGGGGTTTAGGTGTCGATTTTCCGACCCGCGTAAGCTCAATAGGGGGGAGATATCAATTTAAGGACGATTGGCAAACACCAGATACGCAAATTGTTACTATGGATTACCCGGGCCGTGTATCACTGATGTGGGAGAACAGAAGCTCCAACGGCAGAAAAATAGAAGGTGAAGACCGTGGTGTAATATTTTATGGCGAAAATGGCAGCCTTGATACCGACGGTGAAGACTATACCATATATGACCTGAGCGGCAAATTGGTAAAACAGGTAAAATCAACAACCCCGCAAAGTGAGGTTGACGGCAGGAATACGGCCAGCCCAAGTTTGGGTATGGACAGTTTGCACGTAGCTAATTTTCTTGATTCTATCCGTAACAACCGCCGCCCTAATTGCGATGTGGAGTTAGGTTACAAAAGTGTAATGGCTATGCAGTTGGGTAATATATCATGGCGTGTTGGTCGTGATCTTCATCTTGACCCTAAA
>Ga0247742_10002566_pt1 | contig 11825 bp, 15 predicted proteins | sample UWRJL208509C2_FD_180944 | JGI IMG/M metagenome (GOLD analysis project Ga0247742, IMG submission 180944) | Plant litter microbial communities from Arlington Agricultural Research Station in Wisconsin, United States - UWRJ-L208-509C-2 | ecosystem: Environmental > Terrestrial > Plant litter >... | reverse complement strand
TCCAGTGCGTAGTGCATAAAACGACCTTGTCCAAGGTGGCATCACTACGCAGCGCGTTGAACTTCTGCAAGTGTCGAAGCGCTATGCCGGTAGAGCGAACTTGCGAGATGTCGTGCAGATAAATTACTCCACCGATCACCATGTGCTTTTTGTATCTAATAACGTAGTCATGGGTTAGTTGAAAAATGGCGAGATTAGATAAGCTTACGCAGTGGCGACCCAGTCCGCAATTCTTTGCAAGATTTTGGTATCCGATCCAAGAGACGTATCATCAAAGCCAGGGGTATCGAGAATGATAACACGATAGTTGTTAAGACCTGGAAACCTATCACCCGGCTCGATCACCACTGCTTCAACATGTGTACTACAGGAGTCCATTCCATGTCCTACTTTCACCCTCTCCTCTCCAAGGAGGAAATTTATAAACTTTTTCTCGTGAGTGAGCTTACAGAAAATTAAACAGGAAAACCAGCATACCGAGCTTTTACCAGCACCCGTCGTGCCCATGATACTGCGATATGTATTAGCGTGGACCTAGTAGCATATGGGAGGGCATGACAAACGGGATGACAATATCGGTCTCCTTTCCATCCTTTAATATTCTATCCCCGGCTCCACCACCGTCTTTTGGGCGTATTTTTAATGGCGTGTTTTTTGCCTTCGCTGTCATCTCATCCTGAATCTGGAGCGCAAGCCCTCCTCTGAGCTCCTCGCGACGCTGGGATGCCCGTTGGAGGAATATAGACACCATTTCCCAAGCCGACTGCTGGTCACCCTCAAAGCGCCCTACTTGCGATCCTTTGTCCACCATCTCCTTCCAGTGCAATGTCTTCATTTCGGCTTCCCGTTCCACTCCATCACAAAATGAACCTTGTCCACGTTGGGTGGTGCACAAAAGAACTTTGTCGAAGGCGGCATCCCCACACAGACGTTTGAACACCTCTAAATTTCGGCGAGCCGTGCCAGGGAAGCGGAGCACTGAGATGTCGTGTAGGTAGATAATGCCACCAAGGATCATACGCTTTCGGTACCTATACGCCGGAGAGATTAATCAAAAACACAGGCATGCGAAACACCTACGAAGCGGTGAGCCAATCTGCAATCCGCCGCAAGATTTCGACATCTTCGAGAAACGCATCATCGAAGCCTGGGGTGTCGACGATCACGACGCGATAGTTCTGTAGACTTGGAAACCTATCTCCTAGGTCCAATATGGCTGATTGGACGTTTGCGGTGCAGGAAGTCGTTGCATGTCCGACTTGCATTATCTCTTTTCCGAAGAGGAGATTGATAAACTTTTTCTCGTGAGTCAGACTCTGTAAGTGAAAAGGGAAATCTCTATGTACCGAGCTTTTACCAGCGCCCGTTGCACCCATGATACTGTAATAAGTTCCAGTGAGGAAGTCAGACTGGTGATGAGGGCATGACAAACGGGATGACAATGTCCGTCTCCCTTCCATTTTCTAGTATTTCGTCTTGAAAATTAGTCTGCTTGGGCATTGCTCTCGCGCGAAGAAGGTAAAGGTGATGATGTGGTCGAAAGGCTACAAGTTTGCTGGAAGTTGGTATTTTTTACACAATCGAAACTCACCGTCAACTGGGGGGGTAGGCCAGACAGCTGGATGGTGCACTTTAGATTTGATTCGAGTGAAACATGCCATTCACACATGCTGAAACTTGCATACCTGCTTTCGCCTCGTGTGAAATGGCAGTTCGACTTCGTGAAGAACACACGTCATAACTGCAATGCACGGATCTGTCAAAAAATCTGCTTTGGGTAATCCTCAAACGAGCGAAAAGTTAATAGATGCTGATTTTGACTTCACGCTCATGCGTGTTCGTCTGCGGATATTTTTATCTTGTGGCCTGCGTGACGCAGCTGAGAGGAAACCAGATCGGGACTACCAGCCGACTCGCACTATCGACCAATACGTACTCCATGCAATTGGGGTCTGAATTCCGGTCAGCTGCAATTCTTAGCGATTCTAAGTCCAAGAAAAACTTCCTATGTGTAAGACCGGAAAAAGCGCTCGTGGAGGTTCTCCTAGGTGTGTTATTTCCCACGACTAGGCTCAAAGTTGACCACCTCTCATGCGAAACTCATGTTGCATCGAAGCCAAGGTCGATGGGATCCGTGAAGAAGCATGGATAATCTTGATGTATAATAAAGCACCAGTACAGCTGGGCCCGATACTAACACTCGGTACGCAGCGGCAACACCAAGTATTGCACAATACGTTGGCTCCCCAAACCCACCCTAGATTTTGAATAATTAGGACATTAGAACGTTGGCTGACAATTATTCGTCCGTATTTATACGATAACAGGAGGCTAATTACTGAGAAGTCTATCCAGAGAACTTGAATATCGTCCATCTTCCGACCATGATGCTGGAGAAAATACTGAAAAAGAAGCTGGTGTATGGGGAGACGCGTTCCCTTTTTTCGTACAACCCCGGGCCAGTGGTGACTGAGCATTGAGCACTGAATAACCCGCTCTAGGCCCGGGAATTCTTTCATTATCGGCGTTTACGTTACAGAATCATTCTGAGAACGCCCACATGACCTCCTGATGAGTACAAATACCCACAGATAACCAAATCAGCGGCTTGAGCTTGATTCACACTGCCCATTCTTTCACCACATTCACGACCAAGCGATAATGCCTATACATCACTCTTGTCTCTCGTGTTTCCAGACTTTTCCTACGTTAGCTTTACTTGGGCTTCACTGTTCATTATGGCAGCATACAGCCCATCCCATTTTCTGCCTGCCTTGCGATCTCTCGTTTTGTGACGCTTGGAGTCTCCAACAGGTTAGCATATAAGTTTAATTTTTTATCGTACGGCCGCAGGTTTAATATTCTGATTCAGCATAATGAATCGAATACTCACCGGAATACCGTCCGACAACTCACCGCGCCAATGTTCATTTCCGTAGGCTATGTAGCGAATGAGGCGCCGCACACCACTCAGGCTACTCCTGTCGCGACTCTCGTGGCCGATGATGTCGATGGGGACTCATCCGATGGCATATCTAGGTTCTGTGGTTTATGCAATCTTACCTTTATAAACCACAGGCTTTATGAACACCACTGCGCCATATTTCACCCTCATGTTTGCGTAACATGTTCACGAGTTTTTTCGTCGGCGGTTGATTTAAGCCGGGTATGTACCACTGGCGTGATTTTGATCATTATGAGCTTTAATTTACTGAAAATACAAAGCACAACGCTTCTCTCGCTCACACACCCAGAACTATGCCGTGTCCTTCTTCAACGTGCACCTGCATGTTCAAGACCACATCTGGCATTGCGCACCACATCGAATCTGGAATCCATGGCGTAAATCGACACCAAGTTACAAAAGCCATCCAAGGTATAGATCGCGATAAGGTGATATCTATCAAACACGTCACCTCCAGCGGCGCTTCACCTCAGGCTCCTCCTCACCAATTTTTCACAAGTGCTAACACAACCAACACCTCCAAAATTGTTCCAGTTTTCGACGGAAAACGATATCACTGCCCTCGGTGCCCCAAGAAATGCAAACTCCTGAATTCGATCTACGTACATATGGACTCGGCGGCGCACGATGCCGACGAGTTCAAATGTCCGCGATGCGCGAAGAAGTTTAAACTCTTCTCCGCGTTAGCTCAGCACGTCGAGGTGTTCGGGTGTACCACACGCTCCAATGCCATTGATACGGAGAAATATATCCAGGGTATCACTGCCAAGGCCATGCGCCTGACGCTATGAGATCCTGGATGTAACCTGCGCCTATTCCATGGCTAAGGGTATGTTGCGTATATAGAGGTGCTTTTTTTCTGATCTGGGCATTGTGTCCTTTGTCTAAGGCGTTTTAGGAGGCTGAAAAACGGTTTAACCACCCTGTGGTTGACTTGTTTTTCAGCCTTCAAACGATAAATGTCGTCACGGGTCATTGCTTTTGGGACAGTGAACAGAAGAAAGTGCGGGAGCGTCCATACATACATGCTTGAAAGTACAATCGTATTAAGTGTACTTATGGGTCATGAATTGGAGAATCACCATCTGTCCCACTGAGCCTTTATCGCTCTCATCCAAGTAAGCTTAAAGTAGTCAAACTTGATTGGCTTGATTTGGGCTTGACGCGATCCCGATTCCCGATTTCCAGCCGATCCGCGCCCGTAACGCATGTAACCCGGATTCGGAAAGTCACAGTCACGCATGTTCAACAAAGCCGCCGGGCCGCTGGCAATGGATTTTCAACTCGTCAATCCACGATCCATGCAGCCTGATGCAGGCACCGTGCACGGCTCCTCCTCACGAGCTGAGTTCCTCACCGGAGCTCTCTTCACTCAGTCTGCTGTCTTTTTGTCGAGCGATTAATTGTCATCGCCATCCATCTCTCTTTCAAGGTCTCCTTGTTCGCGTCGCGACACCAACACCCGAGTTGGCATCGAACCCACAACCTGAATGGGGACGTCGAGGTGGCCTATTCCTATTTGTATTTCAAAGGCTTATAGCTTACTGTCCGATTGACAAAGCTTGAAGGCTTCCATACCCAGCCTTTCGTCAGGGAGGTAGCATGTTGGCTAAAGCGGAGATCCCACCTTTGAGCCTCAAGAGCCGGAACCGCAGGTCAGCAAATATACCTCTTCATCTGTCCTTGAACCAATACTAACGACCCTAACCTATAGGCAGCAGCGGACTCTTCCAGCGCCAGTCCAAGACTCCTCACCCGGCCGCACATCTCGCCGTTCCCGCTAGCTTAGCCTTCAGAAGTTAGAACATCAAACCTCCTCCGGATCCAGAAAAACGAAACTGGGATCACGTTTCAGCCTGGATTTATCCAGCATCCATCCGGATTTGTCGTCTTTCAACTTCCTTCAACTCGCGATCTCCTCCCTCCGTCTCGCCTCCCTTCTCACCTCAAGTTTCAGCCATGAGCCTCTAACCATGCACTTGCACTTGCAACGAGGACACTTAACAGAACGCGAAACAGTTCAACAATTACGATGTTCTCGCTTGGGGCTATTCAAGCTCCCTCCATCTGAGCCTCTGAAACAACGGAACGAACGTCTGCTCCTCCAGATCTGGCATCTGCATGAAGGCGTACCACTTCCACCTGCCAGACGACGACGCTGAGGAGGAAGATGTTGGTTCGAACATCAAAAGACCGTCATAAGGAATTGACACGCAGTCGTCCCAAAATCGTCCGCGTTACTCTGAATCTCAAGTCTTGAACGTTCCACGACACTCCTTATGGTTTTTTAACGTTTCAACGCACCCAATCTCAACGCTCCTCCAAAAACGAGCAACTCTAGCGAGCGATAAGGCGTCTGAGAACTAATTGCCATCAAATCCAAAGAACAGTACAGCCAACGAGGTGAAAGCATATCTGGTGCAGCCACCCTTTCGTTTTATCACCAGAAGGCCAAGACGCATATAGCTACCACCACTCGTGGCCCAACGACATCGCGCGGTAGTTGGGTCTGGTTCATGTATTCAGGTCCGCAAGTTCAGAGAGGCGCGTGGGGTAGTGTTGGCGGAGAAGACAAAGTAAATGTGATGGTGTTTGACTCTCGACGCGCAATGCCGGGAACGCGCCCGAATGATCTACTGCATCCACACCACTGGCAGCGAAACGCTCCACTGTGTTCGCCCTTACGTGTTCCACTTTTCTCGTTTGGAAACGACCTATTGACAGCCATATCTAGGGTCTGAATATTGCGAATAGCCGTAGCAGGTGAACAAGACGAGGGTTCAAACGTTCAATATCAATGTTCAGCACTAGGATTGGTTTGTGCACAGTGGAAGGTAAGTTAACCATGCCGCATGTCTGCTAATTCTTTCCTAAATCTTCTGCCTGGCGGCCTTCTCCTAACGTGAAAATCGAGAGGCAGGCAGTGCTGGATGCCTGCTCATAACATCCACGTAGTCCTCCGTGGTCATAGGTGCTTACCCATGTCCGTCACGCGTCACCCACCACCCACTCAATTCGCTCTCCAAATACGTACATAACTGAAGTTTAATTGATATTAGGCCGTTGTGGGCTTCTGTGCTCACCAATGGGTGACAGATGATATGTTGAATTGCACAGCTAAATCGGGATTGCACGTGTAAGCCATGATGCATGAGTCTGCACTGCCCAGGGGGCGCCTAAAAGCTCAATAAAGCTCCTGAGCTCTACCCTTTGACGCCGTCATCCAACTCATGAACGTCCTCCAGAATGCTCAGAATACGCGCACCCATACCCAGGACGCGTCTCTCACTGCTGTTGACGGTAATCAGGAGTTCAGCTGTTCCGTAACGATGACTGGCCCTCAAAACATTGCTAGCAATCGAAACATCTACCAGACGGCTCCATTAGAAGGCAAGTTTCTGAAGCTGCAAACGACTGTCCGACTTCCTGACGAACGAGTAAAAATTTACAGGCAGAGGCCTTCTGTATCAAAGCACCTCTCCTGCTGCCCTGCCCGAACTTAAAACAGGTATGAAGGAAATTCGTATCGAATTCGGGAAGGATTTCGATGACTGGGAGAAGAGCTTCACCGATTCTGCCACCATGAAGTGGGTTGTAGCAGGCAATGTAGAGGGAAAGAAGGTCGACCCATTCGCGGACCTCCGCAGACGGGAGAAACGTTCACTCAGGGCCTTCTTTGCCGGGATCGTTGCCCCGTTCAAGTTGGACATCCAGGTCATGCAGGCCCTAGTATCCACCACGTACCACATCGATGTGGCTCTTCTTAATAATCCCAATCTCCTCTCCAAAGGACGTAAAGTGCAAATGAACACCCTGATTGTCAAGCGTATCAAGCGCATCGCGAGGATCGGGCGCTTTGTCTCCACCATGACCTTTGCGCTCATAACATACCCGACTCTCATTGTCATCGACGGCCTTGATGACATTTCAAGCAAGGACGTTCAGACCGACATCATCAAGCTCATTGACAGTACCATGAAAGAAGTCCGCCCACCCCTCCGTTTCCTTGTCGCACGTCGATCCAAACCACACATCGTCGATGCCACCAATATACTTCGATCACAATTTTCGGAAGGTAGTATTTCCATCATGGAATCGAAGGAGGTTCCATACACCTCGCTTGCATACCATTCACCAGAAGAGAGGCTCGAAGTCATACAAGATATATTCGAGAAACCACCTGGCGACGAACCCTACCAGAATCCCGACGAGCTGTATACACACGTTGTTCGTAAAGCCAATCACCGAGCCGACATGCTGCGTATCATGGCCCTCATCATCGTCATCGACCGCCTCATCGCGGCCTCCAGTGCACCAGCTAGCACGTTTGCACAGCTGCGTTCTCCGAGAAAGCTGGACGATATACTCGGCCTTAGAAGAGGGGATACCCGACGATGCTTACAGGATATGCATTCCGTGGTCTGCGTCGGAGACGACGATTGCGATGTCCATATCCATCGCGAAACATTTTCCGACTTCCTCCTCGACCCATCAAGATCGAATGAGTTTGCAGTCAATGCGGAAGATGCATATGACCGTCTCTTTTCCCATCTGATTGGAACCTCGCGATATCGGGACACCATCCTCCAAATCATCGGCCAGTGTTTGGTTTCTGAAGGCATGAACTCTATTGTGGACATCATTGGTAGTCCTGCAAACACCTCATCCTCCAACCGGATCGAGACAATTCTTGGATTGAAGCATGGCACAATCCCGAAAATTCTCACAGATATTCGCTTGCTGGTTGAAGTCCGAGGCCGAGGTCGAGACATCAAGATCCAGAACCCCATTTTTCGCAGCTTTCTACTTGATCGTTCCAGATCACAAGGATTCTTTCTCGACCTGGATGATGCCCGACTTACGCTCAAGTTTGCGGCACCTATCAGGAAAGTGTTCGGCGCTAAAGGTATGTGAATGTGCTCATCTGTAAATGCCGCCTTAGATTGATGACCGGAACCTAACCAGTTTTCTCGAGTGTATTCCCTGGGCCGCAAATGCCCTGGCACACGAACTCGTCGTTGCAGCTTCAAGACATGTACGACCTAGTATATTCCCATTTGACTCGCACCATGAAGCTTCGAGACACCGTTCTCGAAATCCTCGCTCAAGTAATTAACGCCAGGAGCATGCCACCCGATGTGGATGCCTTTGATGAACCTTTAAATTTATCATCCCCCAAATGGCTCACCTCGATTTTTGGAATGACCCAGGGTGAACTGGGTCGGGCTGTTGCCGATATCCACATGCTGCTTGGACTCGGAGACAACGACCAAGATACCACTGTTCGACACACGTCATTGCTTGAATTCTTGCTGGATCTATCCCGGTCACGAGAGCTATTTGGAGATGTCGACCAGGCTTCGTTGGCCCTCAGCCACGTAGGTATCAGACAGGTATTTGATACCGAGGGTATGTGGATTGTTGTCCCTTCTGCGATCTCTACTCAGTCTCTTTTATACCTCAGTCTTCCCTGCAGTTTTCGCACTCAAATACCCGAATCAGAACTTAGTCTCGAAGCGTCTGAGGGCCGCTCTTGCACGGTGTAAGGCTGCCAGATTCACCTTCCACCCTGAAACACTGCCGAATATCATCTTCGATAAATACGAATCGTTTGGACGGTCCTCGCCTTGGGACCGGCACATTACCACAGCGGTTTTGAAGCAAATCTGCGCAACTCTGAGAGTCCGTCCATTTCATGGTCTTTGCATTACGTTGGACCGAGCTAATATCCAACCAGAGGCATGGTGTCCCCGGTTTCGGTGAATCGGATATTGAAACCAGACTACAAATGTTCTGGGACACTTTCACCTGGGACATCCTCAGTTCTCGTCCTTCAACCTCCCCAAGATTGACAATATTGTACGCCAAGTTGACTTGACCCTTTATATTCTGCTTATCCTTTCTGCAGCTTACGTGCTAATCCTGCCCTGCTTCAAGAGGTAAGATATGTCAAAGCTTACATTGATTAACTCCAACACGTTTGGGACAGTTCTTCTCTGCCTTATCCGGCCGCAAGGTTTCTCTTCCGGTCGGCGAATATCATTCTAGGATCAATATACTGCTGAGTCCTAGTGAGGGTAAGGCTGACATCCTCTTCGTACTACTCGAGGGCTACATACAGGATTCCTCCATTTATTTCCGGTAAGATTATCACTACTCAATCATATTTTGCCTGACTTTACTCTTCCCTTCGAAACAGCTTCGACAGTGGTTTTGAGGTTACTAATGGCAAAGATCAATGGTATGTGGCACTAGCACCATACTATGCATATGGTATCGGAGAGAAAAGGGAGAGGCAGGCCTGGAAGACGTTGACTAATGCTTTATACTATTTGAGGCGAAAGGCCGGTCCTGATGCGAAGTAGTATATTGTGCAATTTGTGGGTCAAGTGGTGATCGAGTACATATTGTATTTTGATACTGCAATTTCGGACAATGCGCCGCCTCATAAACAACAAGAGCCTGTCAGAGGACACCAGCAAAACATTGCGTTCCCAGAGAGTTCGAAATGGTTCAAGCTTATAGGCACTGTGGTTTTCAGCGTGGGGTCAGAATTTCGGATATCAATTGCCAAAATGAGCAATGTTTCTTATGCGGTAACCACTGGCATAGCGAGAGAGAGGATTTGCAATTGACTACCAATCGCTACTTTATGTCGTGTTACCGATCCAAGCCCAGAGTACGGTACATCGTCCGTATATTAGCAGAACCACACTGCAGATAGTGGTAGGTACCAAAGCCTCTGAAGATCGGAAAGACGCAATACGCGCCACGAAATATGGGCATATGAGTCCGTACAAGCTAGTGCTGGACATAGGTGGGGAGAAGAGAGCGTAATTGAAGTAGATGACGGTCCTCAGGTAACTTCCCTCAATATTTAACCCTTATTATCTTCATTGCGCAAAGCGCTGACTGCAAATATACACCTATAAGCCTTAAGCCTATCATTGAGGGGCAATCAAGATTCGATAGTACATGTATTTCGTTGTTTTCTTTCTGTGACTGCACTCCGACACATACTTCATGCGTTCTGATGGCTTGCGTGTGTTCGTTAATCAGGTGCCAAACGTGAAAGATCCAGGAGGCTCTTTTGAGCGTAGATTTGACACCTACTGCTAAGGTACCACTACTGGAGTCAACGAGGTAAAGGACTCTGGTCTGGCGTCCAGAGTCGTTCAAGCGCAGGCGCCAAGATCGAAGTCTGGATCTGCAGTCGATGACGTAGTCTTCTTGGCGCGCTGTTTGACCAAATGGGGGATTGGCATATCCTGTCTTATCATCGCCCCATGGGTCTACCGATTCGTCATCACGAAGCTATCTAAAGAAGTGTTAGAGTAGGTTTCATCACAATAAATGAAGAGACGAGACAAATCTCAATATCCTCAAAGCTCTGAGCCGCCACACTACTAGTAATGTCGGTGCAGGTCGATGTGTTTACGAATACGGTCCATATGCTGTTTGAGTCCGACGTTTGATGGTGTATCGTGTTGGATAATACATATGTGATGTCGTAGTAGTGCTCGGGACGAGGGGGTAAAGAAGGAGGAACATTATAAGTCTATTACTGTCAAACCCGGAAGTTTACATGACTTCATCTGACGGCTGATAGATTGGAATTCAAGCTGCAGAGAGCCGCCACCACCATCTTATCTCGACGGACTAAATATCTTGCATATATATTCTCTCCATATTTTGGACACGACGCCGAACCAAAAATCGTTTTGAATCTTATCACCGACATGTACACTAACAAGGCAAAAAGAATGTCCCGCTATATTTCTCATTATTTTTCAACAACCGCACAAGATTATTCTAAGATATTAAGTAAGATGTTCGAAAATATCCACAGCTTCAGAGTAGTGAGTTGACTGACGGTGGATGTTGAGACTTTGCGTGCGCACATTGTGATTAAGACGAATGTTAAAACACCCAAATTTCCACCTCTAGAACGGAGACAGTCGATAACCCAAAATTTATATCAATAGTAGATCGAGTAGTCCAATACAATAATACACTCGTCCCAAGTTTTTCAACCGTTGCATTCTGAAGATATACACGATGCAAGTTGACAACTTTTGGTCAATTTGGACCCTTTTTGCCTTTTTTGGTCAAAACCGACACTTTTGTCCCGCAAATATATCAGGAACGGCTGAGGGTAATTTTATGATTCAAGTTTCTGTGTGCTGTGATTCAGTAGCTCTACCTGAAATTATTACTCCCATCCTTAAATACAGCCTCCTAGTGGACTTGAAAATTTACATTTTTTTGGTTCCCTTCCCTCACTCCAGCAACAAATCATGACATGGCCTGGTGACGACCAGTAAGCGTCATTCGAAGCTATAATATCTCATAACTAATGATTTTCGGGCCAGCCACATACTTTGGGAGATATCACTTAAATAAGGCGGGACATTCTTTTTACCCTGTTAGTGTAGTTCTTCATCCTCAATCCTGCGATGTCTGCTGTACTTAGTGCGCTATGGGAAGACCAGTATGGGTTAGGGCAGCTATTAAACTCTCTGACGAGCGCCTTGCAGTTCCTCGCAAGGGCAAAGCCCACAGTCCAAGATTCTGACCAACTTTAAGTCAGGGTTTGCGCCTTGTAAGTTTCCAGCTCTACCCGTAGTGAGGTACGAGGGAAGGTTAGAGCCCTGTCTTCGTATTAGGAAAGGCGATGTGACCTGTAACGTCACAGTCGCCTCTTTCCTCCCTCCCTCGATCTCGACGCCAGGTGGGGCTCGAGTCAAGCACACAGCGCGCTGTACACCAGCCGCTTATTTTTCACCCACCCGCCCTCCCTTTCTCTCCAAGACGCAGCCCAATTTTCTTCAACCCATTTCTATTTTGCCTGGGTTTACGG
>Ga0247742_10002565_pt1 | contig 11826 bp, 14 predicted proteins | sample UWRJL208509C2_FD_180944 | JGI IMG/M metagenome (GOLD analysis project Ga0247742, IMG submission 180944) | Plant litter microbial communities from Arlington Agricultural Research Station in Wisconsin, United States - UWRJ-L208-509C-2 | ecosystem: Environmental > Terrestrial > Plant litter >... | reverse complement strand
GACGAAAATATATGTGACAGTGCCGAATGGACAGTTATACGGCAAGTGAATGGACATGACGCACCCAGCCGCAATTGGACAGTTGTTTGCGCGCCGTGTAAAGGAGACTATACTTATATTGCATAGCTGGACGATCGAGAACCTGGCACTGGGCACTAGTAAGTAAAGCAAGAGGAGATTTTTTTGCACCTTGCACGTGACCGCATTCGCATCAGCCTGCCTAACCTGGAGTAACCAGGACCTTGACCTTAAGCTTACAGCCGCAGCGAGCTGCGACACCCAACTGAACATCAAGCTCCTGTTCCTGTAGGATTCATGGATACTGAGAGCTCCTCACCGAAATGCGCGCCATATCTCAATCCATATTCAATCATCGCCCTTGCCCATGGATCCACACCCATCTGGCACCATGAGTGTTACCAAAGACCCTGAAGTCGGAGCAAAGGGGGAAGGAGCACACTTTCAATTTCTGGCCTGTATATTTGGAATGGGTTCTAGACAATGTGAATCTACGTCATCTGTTGGCTAAATCTCAATAATCCTGCATCAATCCTGCATCCATTCACCCTCAAAGTTGTCGTATCTCAACTTCAAGCCCTCTCGTGAATCCTGCGACGATGGACGCGCACGAGGCACTCGTTACGGGCGCTTCGACCAAGGTTGTGGAAGAAATTCACAGTACGTCCCGAGTTCTTCCTCTCGCCCATTTCGGCTTCACGAGCTGACTTAACGGCCAGGGTACTATCTACTGTTCTGAATTCACAAACTTCATCTGTTGCTATCCTATATGAGCGGTTGAACCATCGGCAATAAAACAACAAAATAGAAGGTTGAACCGAAAAAATGTGTTTAGAGCGTGGTTGGTACCTTGGTCACACCGACTCGAATGAACTGCAAGACGATCTGCCTAGTTCACTGCTGTTGTTCTACTCCACTCTCGTCTACTTCTCACTACACCTTTGTGGCTTATGCGCTATATACTTGGCTGCCATTCTAAAATGGCATAAATGTCCATAACCTCAACAGGCCCACCGACAGGCTTAAATAGTACACACCAGATTCTGAACGCCGACAAGCCTATTAACCCTGGCCTGACTCTTGCGAGCACATTCACGCTACCAGTCATCATCTAGGTGTGCTGCTATAACCACCAGCATTGTGAAATTGATACACTTTAGGCAACGGGCGCGTGAACATCACCGGATGATATTCACCCCACGCTTCGTCGTCACATTTTCAACCAAAAAGCGGCTCATCGCAGTCATCGCGGGCATTTTGACATTTAATTCTGGCGCTTAGAACGGCTAACTAGATTTCCAGGAGAATCCTTGAACCGCTTTGCAGCCAATTCTTGGACCATAAAAGCCCTCACCGACATATATCCTCTTCATCTTGTCCCTCCATTCAACAATGGTTTTCAAGACTCTTTTTGCGTCTCTCGTTCTTGCATCAGCTGCAGTTTATGCCTTGCCATCCTTGTCCGTCTCCTTGTCTGGTACGCCCAATCCAACGTCCGCAACGACCCAATCTGACGTTCGTTATCTCTAGGACCTGGTACTGTCGGTGGAGTAGACAATTTCAAGGTCGAAGCCGTCATCACCAACACTGGTAACGACACTGTGAAACTGCTGGATGATCCCCGCACATTGGTTTCAGCCACACCTGTCGATAAATTTTCCATCGTCCACGCAAACGGTGGCCTCCCTTTATTCACAGGCTTGTCCATCAAGTACTCTCCCGAAATCGCTGCAAAATTGGGAGAGTACAAAACCCTCGCTCCTGGTGAATCGATCAAAGTTGAACATAACTGTATGTTCCTCGAAACCAATTCTTCTCGCAGATAAAAACCTGATGAATCGAATGTACAGTATTCGAGGCGTACAACTTTACTAATCCAGGAGTAGGAACCTACAAGCTCGTCCCCGATTCCGGTTTCTACGTTGTCGATGAGCAGGACGAAATTAGGGTCATCCACGCTGACATTACCGAACCGTACACCGCCCAGGTCGACGGTCCCACTCTCGCAGTTTCCCGCGCCGATGAGTATTCCCCTAGGGGTCTCACCAAGCGGGCCTTCTACGTCGGATGCTCTGCTACTCAGCGGTCAACTATCAAGCGAGCCTTGGCAACCGCCGAAATCTATGCTCGTAACGCAAAAAACTACCTCACAACCCATAGGACGTCAACGCCGAGATTCACCACTTGGTTTGGGCCATTTGTGTTGGCTCGCCGTGCTACCGTGTTGGCCCATTTTACCAAGATTGACGCCAACAACTTTGATGCGTTCACTTATGATTGCACTTGTACCCGCCCATCGACATTTGCATTTGTGTTCCCCGCCACGTCAGTCTTTCTTTATTCTACTTCTCTTTTTACTTCAGGACTCTGACGTGGTCGACTTAGCTTCGGGAGGATATATCTCTGCGGTGCATTCTGGCGGGCCCCGCTGACTGGTACTGACTCCATGGTATGTCAAAAACTTCCCAGTGTTCAGAGTGCTTTTTTTCCTGATTATACAATACAGGCCGGAACCATCATCCACGAATCATCTCACTTCAACGTGAACGGGGGAACCCGCGATCATGCTTACGGACAAGCAGCCGCAAGGGCACTTGCCAGATCCAGCCCAAACACTGCAGTCCTCAATGCTGACTCTCATGAATATTTCGCAGAGAATACCCCGTTCCTCGCGTAGCAACGTACACATGCATAGTTGATGCGTTTGAAGTACATGTGGAAACTTGTATCTGACTATGGACCGCAATATTGAAGCCTGCACCTACCACCGCTCTTCTCTCCCGCCTCTGATTATTCTCATTTCCATTGCCTTGGATTATTTCGACCATTCGAGGAATGCGGCAGTTTAGAGCTTGGGGATCAAGCACAGTCCAACTCACAATCACGACTCAAAGTGGGTAGTTGTCCTTTAGCACCATTTCTGTCCCAGCTTTCATCACTACCAGCGAGGAGAACCCCAGAGGCCAGGGTGATAACCCCACAACTCCCAATAGACGCCCAGTCGCTGTTCAAGATACTTACCAAATAGATGATCCCAAGTTTTCGTTGCATCTCACTCTTTTTTTTGGGTTTCTGATCAGGGGTTAGTTCAATAAATCATGGATAACGAACTCGACAAAAGAGTTGAATGCGATTGCACTTTTGGACATGTGCCTGTCTGAATGTAATTTTATGACTTGGAATTGAACTGTATTGAATATATAGCAGCTCTGTGTCGAAAGGTACAAGTCCGTTAGAGTGAATTCAAACAGTCTGATCCTGTTCTGCGCTCTCAGGTCCAACTGGTGGATCACGTCAATCATCATCCTGATGTAGAAATCCAGATTCCATTTCTGTCGATGCTCCGGTATTATCCCCAGTTTTGCCAACTCCAGGTTGTCGTACATGTGGCAGTCCTAGTAAGTCTCAAGACAATTTGTGCCACACAGTAATATAATCGACCCATTATGATTCTAGCCAACGACACCGACATTCCCGGGCTCTCTTGCTGCATCGTCAACACCTCAACCTCCCTGAGTCTCGTTAAACCCATTCAACACCCAATCTCGGAGATGGAGTGGCAGTCTTGTCCCGTAACTACATGGATGCCACAGCTAATAACCCTCGCTCCCGCAATTCCCGAGACTTCGCTGTCGTCGAACACATCATGGCCGTTCTCGTTCCAACTCTGCCAGTTGTTAGTGATGCCGCCGCAGTTCTGGAAGGCATGGACAAAGTTGACGCCATCGACGCCGGTGTAATAGAACCGGTAGCGAGTTAGTCCAGCTTCCTGCCAGCTACTGACAAAGGTGGCCTGGCCGGCGACTGCGGTGCCCGCTGTTGGGAGGATTAGGCATCAGTTGTTTGTCTGTTGGCCATGGGTGAAGAAAGGCATGCCTTTGGTCGGGGAAGGTGTAGCGCAGACGCTGTTCACTGCTCCGAGGATGGTAGCGAGGACAGCGAGTAGGATGTTGAATTGCATATTGGATGAATTTGTGAGGATTTTTGTTGGGTGCTTTGCGAGTTTGTGATCTGTGAAGTTGCTGGGGTTTTGAAGCTTCATTCGCTGGCTTATATACCTGAAAATTTAATCCATATATCTGATAATAGATGAATTTGACGCTTGTAAATACTGTAATCATCCATGTTTGCCGGTACCTGTCACCCTGGTGTCCTCTCCACCACTGGTCAGAGGGCGGATCTGAAGCAGTGTACGTGCGGTTCGTCGTATTGTAAATGTCAAATACCGTTCTCAGGCGCATAATAAGAGAGATTTAGAAGCACACAAGCCGAATAGAAGTATGAAAATATCCTGTTTGACTCCAATGCACCCAGGAGGCGGTAGAAGGCAAGCTTCACCGTAAATGGGAGAAATTTTCAGGATGTGGCGTCTGCGACTGGTTCGGGCCTCAAGATCGAGACTTATATGATGCAATAACATGAAGGGAATGCTCACTGATACCAAGCTCGATTTTACTTAGAACTAATCAAGATGTGGTCACCCTGCTCCCAACAGAGGAGATTGAAGTACGTACAGTATTCTGAAGAGTTCTACTGCTGATAGAACAGAAAGGTGTAGTTTTTAACTTTAATTACCCACGTTCATCCGAACTATAGACCTGCCCCAGATCTTCTCTTCATCACTGTTGATATTTTAAATGTAAACGCCTCGGAGCCTGACTTGAAATCGTACCCATAGTTTAGATTTAGTGTGAGGAAGGCTCTTCAAACGAAGCCAAAGTACGAAAGTATGGGAGGGCGTGGAGGTCTGCAATGGCAGCGTGAGCGACGAGCAGCAGACAGCAAGTTGTTGGAGTACGTACTCGGATAGTGAATCAACTTGACTTGTTATGGGATTTCTGCTGGGGTAAAGAAAGCTTGAATACTGTTTGAACAACCGGGAACCGAAGGCACCATAGTTGTCAGTATAGTCGTTAGGACTTGAACTTTGAACTTTGGCCGTTGTCAGCTATTCGTCTATTCGTGAAGAACTCAACGGCGTGGTGTTGGTGAAGCACTGGGAGTCGATCGGATCGAATTGAAAAACATTTGTGAAGGACAGGTCTTGTCCTTGATAGATACACAGTCAGGCTCTGGAATGTGATCCACATATTCGTCTATTTGAGTAGTGATACCAAGTCTTGGTCGTCCATGAAGCGTAGATCTCCACATCACCTCGAGCAGCCCAGGCTGCGACGACTACTTGAGGGAGATACATAACTCGGGCGAGCATGAAGAAATGTTTGACACCCTGGATCACGAACATTTCCGCCATTAGAGTCTACAATCCACAAAAACCTCGACCGTCCTGGATGTCAACGACTGTGGTATGGTGTACAGGTGACCGACTCGGAGGAATGAAGGGTGAGGGTCACCAAGGCCTCGAGGGAGTGCAACTAGTGCTAGCAGTGCGTACGGCGGGCCTAGGGTTGTGCATTGTGGTTTCTGGGCATAATCAATCTCAAAATTCCGAACTCTCGTACGCCCTAGTCCCGACCTGCCCAATGTAGGTCATAGCCTGTCCAACTTGTCCTTGATGATTTCTCTCCATCCATGGCGATATATGAGCGTCCATAAAGCCGAGTAGGTCCAGGGGGGACGTGCGGGTGTTATGATTCAATTATAGTCGCTATTCGTGGATACCAGCGCGCTGAGTATCCTCAGGGTACGATCCTGTGAACTGAACCACTGCAGTGAAAATCCCGATAGGCGGTTGGCTTGAAGTGATTGGAACGGACATCCCACCAACAGCGAGAGCAATATACCGTGGTTGAGGATTTGAGCATGTCGAGGAAGGACTGGGAAGAGAGAAGATGACGGGAAGAGGGGAAACGAGAAGGGAAGAGGAGGCGGGCAAGCCAGAGACAGGAAGCTTCTGCTTAAAACATTTGCATCTAACAGTATTTCGGATGTCCAGACATTTTGTGTGAGGAGGCTATTGATACGGATGCGGACGCCGAGAGCGTCTGATGTCCATATGGGCATTGTCATATAGAAGTGAGCGAGGGGGATCACAGCAAGCTTGGGTGCATGAAGATGGTGCATCGAGGGATGGGCACCTTGTCACAGTCGTTGGTTTGCAGCTGGAGCTCGTAGGTTCATTGGTGTGGTACATCAGGGTGCCTGTCCATGTACTTAGTAGCAATCTTTCTGAGAATGCTGAAATCCGAGCACAAGCGGGAGGTTGGGAATTCGGGTATGGAACAGGAACAGGACGGTGAGATACCAGTGGATCCGTGCACTGGCTACTAAGAGTTGTATTAAAATCATCGCCGTCAAGAATTGAGACGTCCAAGTGCAAGTCAAGACTATCATTGTATCAAGCGGAAGACGGTTGTCTTGCACGTGACTTCTTCATTTCTACCTTTAAACAGTTTCAATTTCAATTTGAATATTCCAACGCCATTCGAGTTCCATGTCGTAGGCATAGGTGTTGTTGGTATAAAGCTGTGGCAATGAGCGCTATCAAGCCCAGTGAAAAGTCCGGTGAGCCAGGTGGGGTTTGGTTGAGTCTGGTTGGTTGAAAACGTAACCATCAAAATCGCTCAACCAAGGCCAATGCCAGCCAAAAAGTGCAACCTCCGCCCAATGATGGGATGGGCATGGTTGGGTGCTATTGGGCTTGATTGAGTCGTCGCTCACCTTTACCCAATATCACTCAATTGACTTGCACGTCCATCGAGCTTAGGTGGGCCTGATTGGGCTCCATTGGTTTGGTCAGGAAAGGACTCAACTGAATCAGATTCATTGTCACTAAACGAGGGCCAATGAGCAATTGGGCGCTATTGAGCATGTTTGAGCAAATAATATTATATTAGACGGTTTAAAATTCTAATCTAGTCTATAATATGGTCATCAACACGCCGACACCAGCGAAATACGAAATAATGCAAATAAGGAGGCTTGATATGGTCGGGCAAGTCTTGCGGCTGGAGTTGGTGGTTCTCCTAGAGGGGCTGCCTTCTTCTCTTCAGTTTTCTCCTTTGACAGGTAAACGAAGCACTGCCCGACACAAATCAGTAATATCCGGCTTCCCATTGATGAGACCCTCGTATGTACCTTTGACAGTAGGTCATTCCTCCTTCGCCACGAAATTTACGACAAGCGCTCTAGACTCCCATTAGTTACCCAGCTCTTGCCCAGAAGACATAAAATGCTGTATCAATGTGAGTAAATAAAAGTGCGGGAAGTCGCAGCGCTCACTAACATTGTTAATGCCGCTCCCTCTGAGTCCCATCTGAACAGGTGTAGCTACTGCGTCCGCTGACTTGAGACGTGGAAAATGAACCAAAAGACTGACACCAAGTAGAGTAACCAACTTAGGCTAGAAAAGCATACCATTCCGTGAGGGGAACATATATGTGCAGGAGGAGGGACACGGAGCGAACAATGAAAAAGCCGAAGTTCCCCAATGACCTGGCAGTCTGCAGGTTTAGGGCAGGTTATGTGAACTTGGCGCCTTAAATCATTGATCCTTTCTGGAGACATGCGAATTTCCAACGATTCATCCTGAAATTGCATTGAGCAGAGTTGGTCCTGTTGGGTGGCGTTGGGTGTAACTGAGAACCAGATCACCTTCATCAACCAGGGGCAAAACCACCCTGAGGTCACTCACTGAAACCCAATCTCACCGAAATGGTCGCTCAACGAACCCAACCACACTCAAAATCGCCCAATCCGCCCAACGGACTTTTCACTGGGTATCAAGCCTCATACCAGATTGTACGTAATCGTTGGAAGATGTGCACTTTCAAGTTTGACGTCTGGCATGATGACCACACTGTTGCAACGTGTTGGAAACGAGGCCATATATCTAAAGTCAGGTCCATCTCAATTCTCGAACCTGAACCCCCGCTATCCATAATCTCTGCATACACCACTTTCGAGCGTCAGTCTTTGAAGGTCTGTTCTCCGATGGTTTTGACTGATGAACATATACTGACGCTTGCTATTCCTTGCCAGTTGATCGCTGGTGCTGCCAATCGTTCCTCGAAAGCATGCCAGCGCCCATCATTACCTCTTCTTCGCAGCCTGTAGCGCTGATAGCAGGGACTTCTGTGGCCGAGTCGACTTGCTTCGAAGCCAACCCCGACATCGCTGGGATAGGCACCCGCCTTGCGATTTACCTTCAGGCAATCATTGGCATTGTTTTCACCTTCATTGCGGCCTTCGATGGCAAAATTACACCAGTCGAGAGACGCAACATCAGGATATTGCCGCATGGAAACCTCATACTTTCGTCCGCCCTCGCCATCAACGGTATCATTCAAACTTTCTCGAAGACGTTGAGTGCCTATCATGCTGGAATACTTTTATGCATGGGCCTCCTCTTGGAAGGTCCACTTATAGCTACCAGCATTTCGAACATTGCCTATGATCTCGCTCGTGTCCGACGTGCAGAATGGGACTCGACGATGGGCCAGGAGGAGAAGTTTATCGATCCAATGTGCCATAGCATGGGGCTCACCTTGTGGCTGGCACTTTCACGACTCTTCAACATCATACTCAGGTTTGCAGTCACGAGTAGGATTGTTAGCCCGGAAGTGGAGTGTTCGGTCACGGGGTTTTTTCCAATCCTGCTGCTGGGCAGAGCCGACAAAGTCATCTGGATGGTCATTTCGGCCGTCCAAAGTCTTGACATCGTCTGCGGCTTCTGGATAGTATACCGTAAACCTGTCAAGAGGGTCGGGTTGGTTGCATTCTTCACCCGGAAGCCATCCTCTGACGAAATGGGTCGCATCGATATCTCCCGCTCCAAGACCTACATTAGACTGTGGGCAGCAGCCACCGTCATAGGAGTCATAATAGCCCAAATAGAGCTCCTCATCATACACAGCGCGACGGCCAATCTAGTTGGGGGCAACGAAAACTCTTGGGGATTTGGCCAAATATTAGCCTTATTGGCGCTTGCATCTCAGGCAATAGGAGTTTCGCATGTGGTGAAGGAGTGGCTGGACAACATCTACAAGGTGCTTAAAGTGAGTACGACAATAACCTGTATGTTGTTCCATTCTAACTAGGACGATGACGAACACAGACCAAGCAAAAGGCGAATGAAAGTTCATATGTGGGAAGACCCAGTGATGATGAGCCTGTCGGCATAGTGTCTGGTATCCAACGGGTAGCAGGGGAAATGCGTGCTAGGGTATTTGACCCTAATAAAAACACCGCCATGAAGCGGTTCAAGAAGAAAGCGCTCTTGATAGGTGTGAAACAAATATGAAGCACTGATACGGGGGAAACCACAAGGGGAGAGAAGAAGAAATCGAAGATGAAGGTGGATAATTCCAGACCCCTGAGGGGGCCTCATCGCGATATTCAGGCCATGAAGAGATTATTAATCGGTGCGCTCCTCCGATTTACCTTCGTCAGCTCAATCAATCACGATCCATTGCAGATCTCTACCGCTATGACCCCCAAGACATCACAACACTTATCGACGATGATGATCCGAACCAAACTCAACCGACCAGAGAAAATATAGTCAGTTGCACCCTCCTCTGGGATGATAATTTGCTAATCGACTGGTAGCTCGTAGCCATCCGGGAATTAGTCGCAGATGCTTCCGAACATGATCGGTTTTTCTTTCATTGTAAGCCACTATCGGGTTTGTCAGAAAATGCAATTGGTGCTGAATGTTCAAGTTGCGGGGCTTTCGATTCAAGAAGATACAGATGACATAGAGGAAGAGGACCAGCGGAACAAGGGTGAGTGGTTGACATTTCGTCCTAGTCCGCTAACGCGAACTCTCTCCTAGCCATCATAGCATCAGATGGTCAACTCATCAAAGACCACGTATGCTCAAGATGTCCTCGTTTGCGGATCGTAACTCATAGCATCATTCTCTAGGAACTTCATGACCGCCTTGTCAGACCACTCCCACCCAGAAGTTCCTTGATTGTAAGTAACGTGACCTCAAAACCTGTTCTCATCTGAAACATTTGTCAGGCTGTCTTTGACTCATGCCACTCTGGCTCCTTGCTTGGTAAGTGCAATCTTTCGAATGTTTGAACTTGACTGAGTAAACTATACGACGCAATTAGGCCTCAAACACTTTAGGTGTAATCAAGTGTATGTACCATGGTTAAATAGAGGGGAAAGGAGGACGAACTCGATGTGGTATAACAATCGTGTGTTGCATTGATACTTCTTGTTTCTCTCGCTGACGCTGTCGGATCTATCGTAGAACGCCGTGCTGCTCGTGCGTTCCCGATATCCCTTAAATATCTCTTTATTTCTAATATCAGTTCCAACTAGGCAACATTACTGGCGCCCTTCAACATGTCAATTCCATCGCCAGGGCACGGACCTCGATCGACCAACCAATGATGTCTGCGGAGGAAGCCAAAGAGCACACTATCTTGGCTGCATCCGTAGTTTCGAAGATGAAAGCGTCGCTTTCCATCGTCACGGAATCATTGTCAGCGTCAAGTTGGCTTGATTCGCCTGTTCAACAATGCGTATCACCCCAGGCGCTGTACTGTTCCGGTGACTGCCGTAACAACCCACGGTTGATGTATGACCCAGATACCCAACCGGATGTCATCTCGCTCTCGGCAACAGCAGATGGGCAAAAGGCATGGGAAAAGGATGGGATATCCATGACGCAGTTCTTGGTTCAGATTCTCTGTAAGTCTCTTCCCTTCGAGCACAGTCTTGAGGCTTATGGTCCAAATTGCCTATAGCAAAAGACCCACATCCTGCTTTCCACACTCTGTTAACACACGTCAGGTATCTATGCAATCTTGCTGGTATATCTTGGGGCAGTTACTGACATAATTCGTCTTTTCAGCCACGACCTTCACAATATATATATAACCCTGCATAAGCATGCAAGAGCGTACCGAAAGCACATTCAACAATTGAACGAAAAGAGGGTGAAAAGGGGAAAGGAGACCAGGAGTGGTGATACTGTCGAGATGAATAACTTCCAGAATCCTCAGGTGCGTAACGAATGCCGCAATGTGACCTGCAGATTTTGATAGTCATTGTATTTCTTCTAGCTTTCAAGCGACCTGCCGCTCGACATGAGTCGGCTATGGGATCCTTGATTAGCCCTGGTCGTCCAGCGGCGTGTCTTTTTTATTGCATTATTTACTGATTTTCGCTCTCGAAAACAGGTTGGTTTTATATGTGTGCTGTTACCTGGAACCCCTCCACTATTGTCCAATCTTTGCTATACTTACATTACGGTGAAGATCAGGTTGTGTGATACTATGTCCATATCGTAAGCAGAAAAAAATAACGTGCACTGGACGATGCAGAATCTTTAGTAAGAAACCCTCTTGGATGCTCCCAAGCTGCGGAGAACCCAAACCTGCGATATGTACTCGTAGTTGGGTACCAAAATCTAACATCTGCTAGTCATAAATTATAATCACAGATTCTAAAGTAAAGGATAAAACCCACAAATCAAATCCGTCGGTATTCATAGAAGTTGAATGTGTTTTGATTTAGGAACGGACAGTTTCGAGGGGTGAAGGCATGAGGAGTCGTGACCAAAGTAGTGGAAGTGGAACCCACTTCCACTGCCGGACTTTCACTGCTGGTGGTCCGAGTTCCACTAACCAGGTGTAAGATCCACCTACAAAACGGCCACGTGGCGTTTGTGTGCCCGCCCTCCCGACGCATCCCGCCGCACGCTCTATGTAAAGAGGACTGGGCCGAACGACGTCCTGGATTCAACCAGACCTCACGTGACTGGTCAAATCTAGGACGTCGTTCGGAGGTGCCAGGTGGCCCCCGTCGTCGAGGAGACGCTGCGGGGTTATATATCTGTGCTCAATTATTTTACTCGTTTGAGACGAAGCATGGGACTCCAGGTGTTTC
>Ga0247742_10002564_pt1 | contig 11833 bp, 6 predicted proteins | sample UWRJL208509C2_FD_180944 | JGI IMG/M metagenome (GOLD analysis project Ga0247742, IMG submission 180944) | Plant litter microbial communities from Arlington Agricultural Research Station in Wisconsin, United States - UWRJ-L208-509C-2 | ecosystem: Environmental > Terrestrial > Plant litter >... | reverse complement strand
TTGAAGAGAATGGGGGCCGAATGCATGACAATAGCAGGATATGGTACTGCAGCAAAGTCATGCCTGATGGCAAGCACGAGCAGTTTGACAAGGATTGCTCTGCTGTTCTTCGAGACCTTTCTGAAGATACTGCACGTGACACCTATGATTGCGGATACACTTATAATGATGCAGATGTCAATGCGATATCAGACCGTCTCAGAATTAAGTGGGAACCTTCCAAAACCATTCCGTTTGGGTTCTCAATTCCCTATCTTGGATTTACATGGGATCTTAGAGACCGCACAGTTGCCATTCCAGACCCAAAGAAGATCAAGTATCTCACAGCCATCACCGAGTGGGAGAGCAAACCCACCCACACCCTTTTGGAAGTACAACAACTTTATGGAAAACTGCTACACACCTTGCTTGTGGCCTCTGCAGGAAAGGCCTACCTCACCAACTTGGAAGCCATGCTTGGAATCTTTCGTGATTGTCTGTTCGTTCCACACACACCACCTCGACACACAGCGAATGACCTCAATTGGTGGAAGTGGCTCCTTCAGTCACCAGTCATCAAATGGCCAATCCCCAAACCCACAGCCATTATCAACATCAACACATACTCTGACGCCAGCTCTGGTGTTGGCATCGCTATCACGGTTGGAAAAGGCTGGTGAGCATGGCGGCTTGTCCCAGGATGGAAAGCTGACGGAAGGGACATTGGCTGGGCAGAAGCAATTGGCTTTGAATTCCTGGTTAAGCAGGTCCTGCAGAACAACGCAGCAGCGGGAACACACATCAAGCTCTATGGCGACAACATGGGTGTCGTTGAGGGGTGGTGGAATGGACGCAGTAGAAATTGGCAAACCAACCTTGTCTTCCGGCGCTTACACGAAATATTACACCAGCAAGATTGCACAATACACACTCGATATGTTCCCAGCAAACAGAACCCAGCCGACAAACCATCCAGAGGTATCTACACGTCCATGCACCTCCTTCTCCCCCATATCACTATCCCCAAGGAACTCGCCCCCTATGTCATCGACTTTGACGACCCTGTTGTCTGCACTTGGACGAATGCTTGATGCATCACAATCTTACAGAGGAGCGTCAGCTGCAGGGAAGACCCCTTGTTTATTGTCATCAAATGTTAAAGGCAAACTCAGGAATCTACCTCTCCCCGCTGTCTTGTCAACAGCAAAGAAACAGCTAGGCCCATACCCAAAGAATCTCACCTTGACACCCTCACTACTTCGTCCACATTGCATGGCCAGGGATAGGTTATCCCAATGGCTGCCCCTTAGCCTACAACATCAGGTCATGCAAAGCCGGGACAGTCTTCCTCTGGATGACCAGAGACAAGTTGCAGAAGTGATGATGTGGGCTTGGGAAGAGGACACTCGAGAGACATATGGGTCAGGCCTGTTGGTGTACCACGTCTTCTGCGACTCGAAGGGCATCCCGGAGGCAGAACAAGCCCCAGCGAGTCAACCCCTCCTTTCTGCCTTTGTAGCTAATCTAGCCGCCTCATATTCTGGGAAGACAATCTCAAACTATCTCTGTGGTGTACAGGCATGGCATCTAATGCATGGGCTGACATGGAGAGTTGAGAAGGCAGAAATGGACACCATGCTTCAGGCGGCTGAGAAGTTGACACCTCCCACCTCCAGAAGAAAGCAGCGGCGGCTGTACACCCCTGATTACATGGGAGCTCTGCAGCACCAGCTGAACCTGGAGGAGCCTTTGGATGCTGTGGTATACGCCTGCCTCACCACATGCTTCTGTGCATCTGGCCACGTGGGCGAATTCACGGTTCGCTGGCTAGATGTTTTCGACAGCACCAAGTCAGTGACTCGAAAGCACCTATCATACGACCAGGACCGTAATGGATTGAATGTCACAGTCCTGCACCTCCCCCAGACGAAAACCTCAATTGATGGGGAAGATGTTTTTTGGGCGAAACAAAATGGGGTGACTGACCCCGATGCCGCATTACGCTTTCCTTCGGTACCTGCGGAAACACGCCCTTATTATGGCGCCATATATTCAAGCCGTGCCGATTGTAAACAAGGCGTTCATTCATTACACCATGCCACCTGTGTGATAATGTTTTTTCTTCAAGGTAAGCCAGCAACGCAGTCTATTCCTAATAGTGGGGTATTGAGACCCACTCGCCGCATCATAGACTCCTAATACCCGGGTGTTGTGAGTCTGTCTCGGTCAAGAAAGGAATACTCTCCGGGCGGAGAGCACTTCGTGCTTTCACCCACTTTCTACTGCTATCTACACCTCTATATACGGCTAATAGAATACTATCTCTTCGGTTCTAAGTGCTACGAAGAAGTGACCTCAAAGACTCGTAGAACCTCACATTAGCGGCCAATTATGCCCTCTACTATATATAAAAATGACATTATTCTATATTCCAGGTCTCACTGGTGCATTTGGCCCATAAATTTAAATTGAGAACCTTGAACGTATTTATCCGCCTCTGGTAATTTACTAGGCCTAATATTTCACGACAAAGTATTATAAGCCGTCCTCCCTCTTTACTTTCATCGCAACGTACAGTCCATACCTTCTATTGAAACTGTTTATTTCCCTCCAAGAGTATAATACATCAATCCACACGCGGTGCATTGTCAGCTACACTAATCATGGTACCGCGGGTTTGGACAGCCGAAGCTCGTACATACCAACCGAACCGCCCCCAAAGATGAAGTAGCATTGTTCACATGGTCGATTATTTGCAATCGATTTGACGAAGGTAGACATGGAATTGAAAGTGGCACGGGTCCGACGCGAAATGCAGACGGCAACCATGGTGAAAATCATCATTACTGTACCTGTTCCTAGGATAAACGGGAAAGAAAGGAAGAAAGGTATCTTGGCGCGCAAAAAGAGAGAGATTGAGAACGTAATGGTAAGAAAGTAGTGCAAATGTTAACAATAATAAAAGAAGGCAGAAATGGAAAGAGAAAAAGAAATGACAACAGAAAAACCAAATAGTCCTCCTGTGCCAAATTAGAGCCTGACAGGTGAACCTGCATGTGTATGCACACAACATCTCATCCGGAAACAAACGACGACTTGAGTCGATGAGCGTGGCGGATGAGTATAAACACACCGCAAGGTACAGCTTTTGACAGTTTGGCACGGACACCCTTCGAAAATCCAGATAGACTCGACGGCGCATAGTCAACTAGTAACTCCCTCGAGGTAAATGAGTAACACATGGGAGTGTCTGGTACCGTCCTCGACATCGACACCGACAGATCAACGGATCGGCCAACCTTAAATAGAGCAGAAATCGAAGTTCAGTATACAGATAGATCTTGGATTGGATCTACTCCGATCTGTTCGAAGTGACATGCTATCCCTGACGCTGTCGAAATCACACCGACGAGCAAGTCGAAAGAGGGATACACTCGACGAATCAACGACAACGGAAAAGAACGTTGAGCCACAGACAGGAGACGCAGGGGTGTATCAACAACAAATCAGCGCTCGACACCGTCTATCCATCCTCTTCCCCTCCTGCGTTGGGGACGACGACGACGATAATTCGTAGGTGGCGAGTGCGAGGATATAAGCCACCTGCGTCTGCGTGTGTAGATCGTGATTATCCAACCACGTCCTTTGCTCGAAGGTGAAACCCAAAGCATCAGAAGCAGACGCAAAATTCTCCGTCATTACCACCACCAGAAGGAACGTCGATATCAGGAACACCAGCAACCAGTACCACTTGCAATCAAGTACTTGGAACAGCTGACATATGGCTAAAATCCAGACAGCAAACCAGAAAGAATCGACCAAGTCCAAATCTGACAGGGCACCGCCAACGCTCAGCACGCGCAGGGTAGAAAGAATACCCAGAGGAATGAGAAATAAGGAGATCAATGGATCGTTCACAGAGAGAAAAGACCGAAACCGAATAGATAAATGGGACAATGAACCAAAAGACTTACATGTCCACCCTGCATGCGCATTGTGGTGCTTGTCCAAAACCCTATTCGTGTTGTGGACGCCTAACTCTTCAAGCTGGTATGACCATAGCTCGACCGACACATTTTAGACTGGGCCGATAAATACCAGTACCCGAACCAAACGTGGAGGACGTGCACGATGGGAGAAGCATGAGCGGAGTCGAGAGTCGTTTCTATGATGATGGCGCAGAAATCAGCGACACGACTTTCGGCATATCGCTTCGAATTCTGGACCAAACGGGTTTGAGATGCCTCGGCTGCAACCCTAGCCCCAGCTCCATCACTTCTTCTTACGGCTTCCACGTCGATGAAATCACGACGGACGACTATGTCTCCTCCGCCTCCACTGATGGCAATCCAAATGGGTACCACCAGTCACACCCAGTACACCGTTCAGTCCCGTCAACATCTGATCGATCTGACCCACAGCGGCGAATTCCATCCCCTCTTCCTCTCCTCTCAGAACCACCTGCTCATGCATGGCACTAACACTCACCGATCGATGAACCAGTCATAACTCCTCCCTGTTTACCTCTCCTAACCGACCAGGATTGAGCCCGCCGATGAGTTTGTATATGACGGATTTGATGAATGAGATGCCGATGTATTATTACTAGTTAGAGCAGGTTAGACGAGCGAAAGAGAGTGCGTACAAGACAGAAAGGATGACATTACTATATCCAGATGGCGAACTTTTGTGTGGCTTTCTTGATGCGGTTTCCTGTTTCGAGAGGAACTTGTGCTGTCCTTTCAGTGGATGTTTTGTCTCTCCGTTTCTAACCTTTCAAAGCTTTGTTCTGAGATTTTTTTTTCAATGGATGGATCCTTTTCCATCCAACCGAAATTTAAAGTATCTGCTTTCGCTTCATTTCTGTTTTACTCATCATCGCCTCATCTCCACCTTCCTTCTGCCGAACGATCTCAATGAGTAGACCCGTATCAGATCATCTCCAAGCTCCTATTTCCTCTTCTTGATCACCATCACCTCGAGCGCCTCCATTTCCTTCCAGTGACCCGCTTCGAAATAAGTTACCAGTGAGTTCGACGTTCGTGGGTCAGGGTGCTCGAATATTGACATTAAGCGGTTGAGTCGAAGTGTGAACTTTTACAATGAATCTTTCGGATTTTACAGTATGGATACTCGAGTTCTAGGCCGCGCTTTCCAGGGAGGAATTCGGCGGAACAATTGGGTATTTAATGTATACAGGTAACGACGATAGGGGTGTTATTTTTAAGGTAAGAATATGGAACGATGATTGGCTCATACTATCGGGGGAGAGTCTTGAGTGACCCTCTCCCCATCTACAAAAGCAAAGTTGAGCATATGAAATACCAAGGCCATATCAGGTGCCAAATTAATATGAACGAAGCACCAAAGCAAAGCGAAGCAGTACTTGAGTAGTCTTGCTCACATGCGAGACCACAATGGAATAAAAATCATGCGCGTAAGTAAATATACCAGTTCGTCCAAACGTCCTTTAATTATAAGTAATTTGGCTGGGGCGCGAGAAGTTTGATTTCTACAGTTTAAAGAGTCTAGGCGGCCATCAAATTCCTTTCTGAAATAAAGACTATATCTGCACAATGTTGAAGACATCGAGCCACTTCTGTTCAGCGGTCACGTCTAGGTAAAGGTTCTAAACCTCATTCTTCAAACCTCTTCCTTATTGAAACTGGCCTCCATTACAAAGTGAACATCGGTGGAATCTTCTTGAGTCCTCGTTATCACAAAAAATTGCATCGGAACGATGTGACTAGTCGCAGGGGCAGTTCGTGTCTCTGCTGAGCTTTGCCAGGAGGCACCGTAATCGCCTGTCGAAGGGGTCATGCCTCTTGACAGGGCCAACATTATAAGTGTCGGACAGATACCCTGTAATTTCTAATTAGAATTATCTGGCGGTGAGATGAAAAAAGACACTGTACCATAACCTGAGGCATGCTGTCCATTTGAATGTACAACACATTTAGGCCGTGTAATCCGTCTAGGGGTGCAAGTAGGAAGAGCGTGAACTCGATCAGCTTACTGATCGACATGAATACCCCAGACTCGATAATGAGGAGTATAACGGAGCGGTAGCGAGCTCGAGAAAAGGACAGATTCCTAGCAAGTGACCTGCGCAGATCGTCAGTGAGGTCTACAACGGGGAGATGGGTCGGTGTCTGACCAGATTCTCCCAGCAGTCAAAAACGTCAGAACGACATTAGTGACCATGGATACGGAAAGCATGGCCATGGCCCATCGAACTGAAAAAGTTGTGTAAGGATTTGGGGTGAAGTATCGACCAACAGCGCCGTATCCAGAGACTGTGATGCCACATGAGTATTTGACATCTTACAGTCGTCGCTAGTAGAGGCTTACTCGCTGTACCCAAAACCATGATCACTGGAAGGGCAATAATGTACCAATTCCTATTCCAGACCATAAAACAACGCCAAACCAGGATGGAGTCACCAAGGATAATCTGCGAGTCAGGTATAAAAAATTGTCGATAGCCATGTATACTAACGCACCAAAGTAATATAAACCATGTCCTTAGATCGATTAAGGTGATTCCCGATGTCAGCAAAATAGTAGGTTGCACCCCCGTCGTCGTTGACGTGGACGATAAATCCCTGTATTAACCTAGCCAAGACACAGGCAATATGGACTGTCGCTAACATATACCTGCAACTTAAGTTGAGCAATATTTTCTTGTGTGAGCTAGCGACTAAATATTAGACCTACATTGCGCAGATGGTGCCAACAACAATAACACTCCTTTTCTCCCGCGGAGAACCGAGTGATACAATCCAGAAAATAAAGACTCCAGTGAATGCACCTGTAAAGTGTCATTAGCACCTGAATCGAGGAAATAAATTGAGCACATACCCCAGAGGGCTGAGGCAAGCCAGCCTCCAATAAGATAGGCCTCATCGATAGGAAAATCTGGACTATCCATGGGATGAGTTGAGTGGTGATTGAGATTTCTCCAGGCACCGCTTTATAAAAAGTAGTGGTTGAGACGATGTGCGAATAATCACGATCATGCACAGTCAGTACAAGGTTGAGAGTTGTGTTTGATCACTTTTATAGCGCTTCAATGATAACCAACTAGTATGGCGACTGAGAATGCCTTCATTGGCTTCGATTGATAACAATATAGTCCACTCTACTACTAGTAGAGCTGTACTCGTGCTCCACATGAGGCCTTAAATTTATCGAATCATACACTAATTTTAGCATGACCAAGATTGTCTTTAGCCTTGAATGCCTTGACGTGTAGGGACGCGGCAGTGCATGAGCAGGTTCGGCTCCCATGTGGAGAGGGCAGAGGGACTATCAAGGAACCAACCTGCTGCCAGAATCTCAACGTGGCGAAGCTGTCAAATAACTTTGTGCAGCCTTGGTATTAACACTATATGCGCACCGCGGTACTTGTCCAAAACCCTATTCGTGTTGTAGACGCCTACCTCTTCAAGCTGGAGCACATAGGTAAGTCACATTGTATCGAATGTTCGGTGTATAGAACCTGTACAGTGTATCGATACAACGGGCCCGTGGGGCCCCATGGGGTTGGCCCCTAACTATACTGTAGGGTGTGGGTTAGGCTATTGAATTCACACGGTCTGCAATGTCGGCAGGCAGTTCGGGGACGCTACGGGGACGGGCCAAGGTCGGGGGGTTATGCGGCATTGAAGTTCGGCATCGGCTAGTCGGCGACTCGAGGATATTGGCCACGGGGAAAATTATATTGGCTGCAGAATATTTTCGAAGTGATGCTGCAAAAAAAAATGGAATTGGTTCCCCATGAATTGTTCAAATTGTCGGCAGTTGGCATCGGCATTAATTATGCGCTGCTCCAGTCGAAGCTAAAAACGGCATATAACCAAATATTACAGAAAATAAACATTGTGAACAAAATAACCTCAATCTAGATCAAAGAGGGTGCGTGAGTCGGCGTCGGCGTCGGCGTCGGCATTGAACACTGGCGAGACACCAAAATGGATTTGAATATTAAAAAGTAAAGAAAACAGCGTAGGCTTTGAAATTATATACAGATTTGCCATATGAAAATTACTCTTCGTCCGAGGAATCGGCTTCGTCATCGGCCTCGGCATCGGCGAATCCAGAAGCGGCAATATATGTTTCGTCCACGAACTGAAAGTCAGATTCGTGATATCGATTCACAATGGTAATTTTTGATGGTGAAGCTCGGAGATTAGAGCCACTAATTGAGTCGCCAGCCTCACCCGTCGCTGATGCTGTATCCTCGTCTAAGTCGGGCCGACCAGTGTTAGACTTGGAGCTTGAGCCGTAACGTTGAGCAGCATTAACAGGAGCGGACTCAATTTCTGACTCCTCCAAAGTCTGTTCCGATATTTCATGTGTCGGAGGCTCACTGGATATGCCCTCGGAAGTCTTCTCTGACCCCTTTGCCGATGCCGATGCATCCGAATCAAAGTCGCTCCACGCCTCCGCCAATTTTTTCATATCGAGGACAGGTTCTAAGTCTTCCTCTGAGTCATGATCCGACTCCATGTCCGCTTCATTCCATGCCTGTGCTAGTGCTGTAAAATCAGGTGATGCTCGCGCCGACTCCGAATCCGATGCCGACTCGTGGTCATTCCATGCCGTTGCAAGAGCTGCAAAATCAGGATATGCCGACGCCGACGCCGAGTCCGATCCCGACTGATGGCTCAACTCAGAGTCGGCGTCATCCCATGCGAGTGCTGCTGCTGCGATATCCAATATAAAATCGGACTCGGAGTCGACCACGATTTGCGGCGTCGGCCGGACCTCTGGTGATGGATACCGGGACAGAGGATCGAACTTGCCGACATTACGAGGGGCTGATGCCATGTCAGATGCCACAGGTGGAAGCCTCTCGGAGCGAGATATTATGTGTTCAAACGATTCTGTCTTTCCAGAATGAACTGGCGTGGCGGATGGACTGTGAGGATCGACACCACCGTCGGGTAGAGAAAGATTGTACTCTGAATGGGAATTTCTTCTCGCCTTGTATCTCATATGCTCTATTGAGAGTACCTCGGCCTCAGTCAGATCAACGCCCCAAGTCCACTTGTGAGATGCAGGCAGCAATGCCATTAAACGCTCAAGGTCAGTCTTGGCTCGAGTGGCAATGATGTCAGCAGCTCTCTTCCGAGCGGTTGTCCCCGATGGCCGTGTTATCGATGGAAATGGAACTGAATGAGGAATATTTTCGGAATCCAACTCTTTGAGGATGGCCATCTGATGCAGAGTGTGAAAACCCGCCGCATGCCGCATGCCGACTTCCCAATTATGTTCAAACGCGGTTGACATTGCGCTTGCATAGGTACCACAATTCTGAAGGGCTTCCTGAAGACGAACAATCTCCAGAGATAATGAAGGACAGTTAGAGCACCGTGATTGACCCTCCACAGCGATGGCCGACTCCTTGCTTTTGGCGGTTGAAGGGATTGGTTTGCGAGCGCTTGCCGACCCCGACCCCAATCCCAATCCCAATCCCGATCCCGATCCCGACCCCGATATCAGCAGTTCAGGATTGGCTGACGCTGTTCAGCATTCATCATGCACTTCCAAGCAATACACCACTGTTTCCGCACAAAGAACATATTTTCCTTCCGGTTCATCCGCTTGATCCCACCAATTGCACGCATATTGGCTATCAATGCGCGCGGGGTTTTGACTGTCGATCCCAGCATCCAGAATCTCCAACAAGTCGGCTTCAATTGGCATCACAAAATCTTCAGTGCTTGAGCCGAGGCTTCCTGCTAGGGAGCGGGTGATAATTGGGATATCCACTACATGGCCCACAGCCACTGCCAATCCAATGATCGACATGAGATAAAGCTGAAGGTATCATTCATTAGTAAATAATGTAGAGTCCAATTAAGAGTACCTCACCAACTCTTTTTTCAGCCATCTCTGCGCCCACGCCACCTTTGCTGTTTTGGCCGTGCTGATTGTAAGCAACGCCACTCGGAGTCGGGAGTCACCGTAGTAGATGATGTCTTGCAAAATCTGTCTACTGTTTGGCCACCGATCGTTAAATGGATTGAATGCGCGAATAGTACGAGCGGACATGGTGATATTACTCAAGCAGGTGGAAGATGAAGAGGAAGCATAGTTGTGATAGATGATGATTGATAAGGCTTACATAATGGCATACCTACATTGGGGAATTGTAACTATTGGTAACATGCTGATATTGTCTGTCGGCCATCAATGCCAAATGTCGCCACATGGCCTTCTTCCGTCCTGCATAGGCAGCGGCGCCGGCAGTAATGCCGACAGTTGCCAATGCCGATTCCCACCAGTTGTTTTTAAACAGAAAGTAACGCACTGTCCAAACCATCTCATGGCCGACTAATGCAAGTTCTTCCTTCCAGCGATGGCACTGAGCTCGTGCACGGAGCCAATGAACACGTTTGACTTCAGGAACTGTAAGATAACAGAGATAATGGAGAAAGTTGTACACACATTCAAGTAAAGAGGCGGGATCCTGAGCGAAGTCGGCATCGGCATCGGCATCGGCATCGGCATTATGTCCACCCAAGACCGTTGGGTCTCTCGCCATGTAGGAGCTCCTCCATAACCAAGATAGTTGAAGACGGGTTGACCCGGCTATGTTTGGATTCAATACCGCGGAGCTAGCCTTGATGTGTTCCTTAGTCAACGTTTGGAATTTCTGCATTGTGTCGGCATCGGCACCCAGAAGGATGAGTCGGCATCGGCATCGGCTATAGAGTTGGCAATGAAACAATATTTCCGTGTCGAGTGTTTTGACCTTGGTCTGTGCCCGCGTCCGAACCTTCTTTGTGGGCGCATTTCGGATGACGTGAGAATATTGAAAAGATTTGTCGGCAATGAGGCCATGCAGACAATTAAGCTCGTTTGATGCCTGTTCTTTTCGAAGAGCAAGTTCTGTTGGTCTAAAATGCTCGGGAACATTGTGATTAGATGGCAGAGGAAAGGTTATACCCTCCACAAAACCAGTGACCATTGCTGTCTGCTGTGGGGAGTCGGCCCCGATGCCGTCCTCTTCGGTGTCGTCATTGTCCCACATTGCCTCATCATCAAGGATGATGGGGGACAAAGGAATGTCCGGAACATTGGCAGCCGTTTGGAATTCCCTTAATTTGACCATCTGAGTTGCCAACGAGAGCCGTAGAGAGTTGATACGATCACTATCAGCGGCGGCAATCCGTCAGCGGAGTCGCCGAACAGTGTGCTGAATCTCTAGTCTAATGAAACAACTTGTGATGCGAGAGGTCATGGTGCATGGATGTCACATACTGTTTTACTTCCACCATGAGGGCATACTCTATCCATTTTTCAACAGGGTTCAGCGCTCTGTCCGAACTCGGCATTGGCCAATCGGCCTGGTCTGCACAGTTTCGAGTTGAGTAGACATCCATGGCTGATACGTCGGAAAGACGCTGCTGCTCAGCTTCGGATATTGCACGCTCCCAATGGCGAGCAGCCAGTCCTGCTGACACTGTCATATCATCAAAATATTGCTTTGTTTGAGTGACCATGGCTGATGCATCTGTATGACTCTTGCAGATTGCGAGCGCAATGCCAAGCAGTTTTTTGTGGTTGGAGTCGGATGCATGGTCATCAAGCATCTCGGCCCGATGAGAGAGCAGGGCCGTTCGAACAGTTGACGAGATATTATTCAATGCCGACCAGAGAGATTCCAATATTTCACCGCAGACAATGCCGATGCCGGGCATAAATGTCGGGGCAAATCTGAAAAAACACTCATCCTTATGAGCGTGTACGTGGAAAAGACCGATGGCCATATCTACAATCAGTCCGGCGGGGAGATGTCGGCCGATCCGTTCTTGAAGGTGAACGGAATACTGGCAAGCAATGT
>Ga0247742_10002560_pt1 | contig 11839 bp, 7 predicted proteins | sample UWRJL208509C2_FD_180944 | JGI IMG/M metagenome (GOLD analysis project Ga0247742, IMG submission 180944) | Plant litter microbial communities from Arlington Agricultural Research Station in Wisconsin, United States - UWRJ-L208-509C-2 | ecosystem: Environmental > Terrestrial > Plant litter >... | reverse complement strand
CACGTGTACCCGTGTGGATGGCGAGCGAGGTGATGTCGTTTGGCTCTCTGTCTAAACTTGTCCAGGCCATGCATCCCGCTGACAAGAAAACCATAGCCGGCGTCTTCGGTGTGGCCGCCCCGGTGTTTGCCAACTGGGTCCACGCTATCAGCGCGATGCGAAACATTGCAGCACATCACGGGCGTATGTGGAATCGGGTTCTAGGCATCATACCCATGAGACCCAATAGCGGGCCATGGCAGCATTTGGCAGAAACCTATCCCTCCGACAGGATATATTTTGCGCTGCTCGCTATGAAAACCTTACTAGGCTCATGTGCGGCAGATGCAAATGATTGGCGCGATCGCGTAAGTAATCATCTGCGCCCGCTCCTTGCGAGCCACGATCATAGGCAAAGCATGGGAGCTCCAGCCAACTGGGACCAGCACCCCCTCTGGAGATAGCTGACGTGTGGCGCACCACATGGAGGCAATTGGCGCCTCGATGGACATGATGGTTCGAGGATCGCATGCACCGCGAGCCTGACGACCAACGCATTTTCGGCAACGAACACCCCGGCCTCCGCACACCTCCCGCACAATGCACCCCGTACGTCCTCGGTTTCACATTCCTACCGCACGGAAGGACGACCATGAACTCAGGTACCGTCGGGGGTTGGGTCATGCGCAACCGCTTCCTTCTGTGGGATGGTCTGGTCCTCGGCGCCGTCGGGGCGCTCCTCGTCTTCCTCGGCGTCGAGTACAAGCTGCTGCGCCGTGTCGGTATGTCGTCAGGGGCGGCGAGTACCCTTGAGGTATCCGAGATCGTCGCCATCGCGCTCGTGCTCGGTGCCTTCGTCTTCGTCGCCCGACGTCGTATGCAGATGCAACAGCGCGAAGTGGACCGTCGTACCACCGCCGAGGCTCATGCCCGCGAACTAGCCTTCCAGGATCCGCTAACCGGATTGGCCAACCGTCGCCGGTTCGACGATGCGGTCAGCGAGGCCATTGCCTCGCCGCCTGGCGCCCGGCGACTGCATGCCTTGCTCATGATCGACCTGAACCGCTTCAAGGCGATCAACGACGTCTACGGGCATCCGGTGGGCGACGAGGTCCTCATTGTCGTCGCGACGCGTCTGGCCGCGGCGGTGCGGCAGGGGGACATCGTTGCCCGTCTCGGCGGTGACGAATTCGCGGTCGTGGCGAGCCAGCTCTTCGGGACGGAAGAAGCGGCCGGCATCGCCTTGCGCATGATCGACGCGCTGGCCCATCCGATCGCGGTGGGCGGCACGGAGCATCTGGTCGGGGTGGGTATAGGTATCGCCTTGTTCCCCCAGGACGCAGACAGCGGAACCGAGCTTGTCCGAAAGGCCGACATCGCCCTTTATCGCGCCAAAGCCGAACGTGGCTCGGCCGTACGTTTCTTTCAGGAAGAGATGGACGCGCAGGTCCGTGAGCGTGCCCATCTCGAGTCCGAGCTTCGACGTGCCGTGACAGCGGGCGAGATCGCCGTCCATTACCAGCCGCAGGTCGACCTCGCTAATGGCGAACTCACAGGGTTCGAGGCACTCGCGCGCTGGAATCATGTCGATTGGGGAGACATTCCTCCCGAGCGGTTCATTCCGGTGGCCGAAGAGTGCGGGCTTATCGTGGCGCTCGGTCGGAACGTGCTCTTCCAGGCGTGCACCGACGCGGCGACGTGGGCCGGTGGCGAGACGGTGTCCGTCAACGTGTCGCCCGTCCAGCTGCACTCGGCGGATTTTGCGCAGACGGTGGAAGGCATCTTGCTGGAAACCGGCCTGGCACCAAACCGGCTGGAGCTCGAAATTACCGAGAACACGCTCGTTCGCGATCTACAGGCGGCGCAGGCGGCACTGTCCGGTCTGCGGGAGAAGGGCGTTCGCATCGCCCTCGACGATTTCGGTACGGGCTATTCGAGTCTCTATCACCTGCGCAACTTCAAGGTCGATCGCATCAAGATCGACCGTAGCTTTGTCGAAGCAATGGACACCGAAGCGGAGAGCGCAGCCATCGTTCGTGCGCTCCTCGGGCTCGGGCACGGCCTTGGGGTGAAGGTGACGGCAGAAGGGGTTGAGGATGCGGCGCAGCGCCAGGCGTTGGTCCGGCAGGGGTGTGATGACGCCCAGGGGTTCTACTTCAGTGCGGCGATGACGGTTGAGGATGCGAGGGCGCTCAGCCTGGCGCGATCCCGGTCACTCGTAGACGAAACGTACGATCCCTGAAATGACTGCTACCAGACCGGCGATGACAGCCGTCGGATAGTGGACGTTCTCGAATGCGTAGGTTCGTTCTCCGAAGCATTCAACGACAAAGGGGTAGAGCAGGACGACCAACGCCCCGGTCATGACGAACGTGACGCCGACCGATTTCCTCAGAAACAGGAAAAGGCCGCCCGCCAGGGCCAGTGCGGATGCCACCAGCCAGCTCATCCAGTAGACGGTGAAGTGAGTTTTCCACCTTTCTGGCTGATAGGCCTGATTGACGGCCTTCGATGCATCCATCAGGACATGACTTACGTTGTTCGCGCTTCGTAAGCCGTAGATGGCGATGGCGAGGAGAAGAATGCTGACGATACTTATCGACACGCCCAATATCCTCGTCATCACGCGCCTCTCCCGACCGTTGGGTGGTTGTACGACTTTTCGCCAAACAACGTACTCAGGGCAATGCGGATGACACGGTGGACGGGTTAAGGCATTGGAGCCGCTGCACTCGTGACGGGCAAGAAGGATCCCAATGCGAGAGAGAACATCCTTGTCCGCAAGATGAGCCTGTCCTTATCGTTGGTTGATCTATGAGTGTAGCGACGGGTGTCTCCAGCCACCCGACTCATGTCAATTCGCAAGAAGTGCACCCATCCCAGCGCAAAAAAACTAGGAAGTTTTCCTAGGATTTTATCCATCGCAAGATCTAACGACTGTAAGCCGTTGCTACCAGCTAAGCCCTTCTTAGAAGCGTATTTTCTTGCGATTTGGCCTTCACGAATTCATGTTGACACCGCGTAATCTTGCCTCCTAATCTTGCGCCCGGTGCATGGTTAAAGTTTTGTAATGCAGTCGTCTCCATGCCGCCAAATTTACGTCCCTCTCTGACGCGTGAGGGTGCTCGCTCGGGGGAGCAGCACCTATGTTTCACCGTAAGACTGCGTTGGACTGGGGCCCGTCTGTAGAGCCATTTTTGGCCACCTTGGCCAATGTTCGGGGGATTAGCATGGAATTGTTGAATACACAGCGGCGCATTCGTATGCGCCCGTCGGTGCTTGCTGTCGCGCTCGCGCTCGGCATGGGTGCCAGCGGTGCGGTCTTCGCCCAGGCGACGACCGGTGCCATTTTCGGCCAGGTCCAGGCCGCCGCAGGCGAGACCGTTGTCGCAACGAGCGATGCCGGGTTCAGCCGTGAGGTTCCGGTCGATGCCGACGGTCGCTACCGCATCGGCAACCTGCCGCTGGGCAGCTACACCATCGCCGTCAAGCGCGACGGTGCCGTCGTCGATACACGTAAAGACGTCCAGATCAAGGTCGGTGGTAGCACCGATGTGTCCTTCGTGGGCGCCGCTTCTGCTGCTGCCGCGCAGTCGCTCGACTCCGTCACGGTCACCGCCAACAGCCTGCCGCCCATCGACGCCACCGCGGTCGATTCGCGCACCGTGATTACCTCTGAGACGCTCGCCCGCCTGCCGCTGGGCCGCAATGCCGAAGCCATCGCGCTGCTCGCACCGGGCGCCGTCCCGGGTAACAGCAGCCTTGGCAATGGCCGGTATCGCACTGTCTCCTTCGGCGGTTCGGGTGCCTCCGAGAACGCTTACTACATCAACGGCTACAACTCGTCCGATCCGTATCGCAACCTCGGCGGCGTCGGCCTGCCGTACGGCGCGATCGACCAGCAGGAAGTCTATACGGGCGGCTACAGCGCCAAGTACGGTCGTTCCGACGGCGGCGTGATTTCGCAGGTCGGCAAGAGCGGTACGAACGACTGGCATTTCGGTGCGCAGGTTCTGTGGGAGCCGAAGTTCGCTTCCTCCGCGCCGGGCAGCATCTACTACAAGAACAACACGCTTCCCGATGGCTACGGCTATGTGTCCCCCGAAACGGCGGGCACGATCTACCGTAATCGCAAGGACAACACCAAGTGGACGACCACGTACTCCGCGTATGTCGGCGGCCCGCTGATCAAGGACAAGCTGTTCTTCTTCGTTGCCGCTGAGGCAGAGAAGTCCGAAGGCGACAGCACGTCGTCGGTGGAAGCGAATCCGATCGCGACCAACCACTACACGTACAACCTGCCGAAGTACTACGCGAAGATCAACTGGAACATCAACGATAGCAATATCCTTGAACTGACCGGTATCCATTCCAACGACGAGCAGCGCGGTGTCTACACCGGCTACGACTACGACACGCGCTCGAGCACCGGCCCGACCGGCGCCAACGCCGACACGTCGAAGCTCGAATCGAAGTACGCCATCGCCAAGTACACCTCGTACATCACCGACGACATCACGCTGTCGGCCACGTACGGTAAGAACTGGACGAAGGATTACCTGAGCAATCCGACGCCGAACCTCGGTCTCCAGCCGTACCTGGATCGCCCGGATCTCGAGGATCCCGCGATTACCGGCGGCACGCCGCGCACGAACCTGAACTCGTCGCCTGACTCGCAGGATCCGAATGCGGGTAGCCACACGCGCGGCCTCCGCCTCGATCTCGAATGGCAGGTTGGCGACCACCACCTTGCCGGTGGTATCGACAACATGCACTACTCGGCCAACAGCGAAGGCACCTCGCCGAGCGGCGCGGGCTACGAAGTGCGGTACCGCAAGGCCTCGGACCCGACCATTCCTATCTCGGCATCGCAGGGCGTTGGCGCACCGGGTGGCGATGGTTACTACTTCTACAAGCAGGTCTTCAGCACGGTCACCAGCATGTCGCTGGACCAGCGCGCCCAGTACCTCGAAGATCGCTGGCAGGTCACCGACCGCGTGCTGCTGAGCATCGGCGCCCGCAACGATCGCTTCAAGAACTTCAACGACCAGGGTCGCTCGTACGTCAACAATGCGGCGCAGTGGGCTCCGCGTCTCGGCGCCTCGTGGGACGTGTTCGGTGATTCGACCCTGAAGCTCTACGCCAACCTGGGTCGCTACTACCTCGCGCTGCCGAACAACGTGGCCGTGCGTGGCGCCTCGCCGTCGACGTACACCCGCGAATACTTCGCGTATTCGGGCATCGATCAGTTCGGCGTTCCGACCGGCCTGACGCCGCTCGGCGGTGGTCTGACCTCGCCCGATGGCGAGTTCGGTAACCCGGTCGATCCCGAGTCGGTCACTGCGCGCGATCTGAAGAGCCAGTACCAGGACGAAGGCATCATCGGCTTCGACAAGATGCTCGGCAGCGAGTGGGTCACCGGCGCGAAGTTCACCCTCCGCCGTCTGCGTACCGCCATCGATGACGTTTGCGATACCGGCAAGATCGGCGACAAGCTGACCGCCGAAGGTATCGATCCGGACTCCGTGACGGTTCCGGGCTGCGTCATCTTCAACCCGGGCTTCACCAACACCTTCAGCCTGGCCAATGCCAACGGCATCGGTCGTACCGAAGTGAAGATGAGCAAGGATGATTGGGGTTTTGCGGACAAGGCCAAGCGCGCCTACTACGCCCTCGACATGTACCTGGAGCATCCGTTCGACGGTAAGTGGCAGGCTCGCATCGACTACACGTTCTCGCGGAGCTATGGCAACACCGAAGGCCAGACCAAGTCCGACATCGGCCAGACCGATATCTCCAAGACGCAGGACTGGGATTCGGGCGAGCTGATGCTTAACTCCAACGGCTTGCTGGCAAACGACCGCACGCATCAGCTGAAGGCGTACGGCGCGTACCAGATCGCTCCCGAGTGGCTTGTTTCCGGCAACCTGCGTCTGGCTTCGGGTGCACCGAAGTCCTGCCTGGGTTACGAGGATGCGGCCGCCGATCCGGATCCGATCGGTTATGGCTCGTCGTACCACAACTGCAACGGTTTGCCGTCGCCCCCGGGCAAGACGCGCAACCCGTGGTACAAGCAGCTCGATCTGGCGGTGACTTACCGTCCGTCGTACTTCGAGAACAGGCTGGCTTTCGGTCTGTCCATCTTCAACGTCAGCAACGAGCGCAAGCCGCTCAACTCGTTCTCGACGTATGAAGCTTCGCCGCAGACCGTGCTCAACAACTATGACCTGGGTCAGTACTACCAGACCCCGCGTTATGCACGCCTGACTGCAACGTACGACTTCTAAGCCCGAACGTTGATGACAGCTCTACGGCGCGTTTGCGCGCCGTAGAGCACCTCTCGTCGCTATCAGAAGCTCGATTCGGACGGTACGTCCCATCGACAATTTCCTATATCGCGGACGCCGTGCCGGGGGCATTATCAAATCCTCTGACCGAGCGCCGCGTCACGTGCGCTTCCTACAGCGTACGACGTCCCATCCATGCTTTGCCTAATAACGAGAAATGCCCTGCGAGGGCACAACGCGTCTCCCCAGTGCCGCCTGCTCCCACAGGTGGCCTTTTTTTTGTTGCATTATTGGGCGGACCTGCCGGAGTGCCCCATGTCTGAGCCGCCGAATGCCTTCGACCTACTCGACCACATTGGCCAGCTGGCTGGCGTCGGTGGTTGGGAGCTGGACCTGGCGACCAGCACCCTGCGCTGGACGGCGCAGACCTGCCGTATCCACGACCTTCCGCCCGACCATCAGCCCACGCTCGACGAGGCCATCGGTTATTACGCGCCGGCGGTGCGCACCGTGCTCGAAGCGGCCGTGCTACGTGGCATCGAGCAGGGCGAAGGCTGGGACCTGGAGTTGCCGATGACCACCGCCACCGGCCGGCAGATTTGGGTCCGGGCCCATGGTGCGGTCGAGCAGCGTGACGGCAGGCCCTCGCGATTGATCGGTGCGTTTCAGGACATTACGGAGCGGCGCCGGGATATCGATGCCTTGATCGCCAGCGAACGGCGATTTCGGAACCTCTTTACCTACAGCCTCGGGCTGATCTGCACCCATGATCTGGAAGGTCGACTGCTCACAGTGAACCCGGCCGCCTGCCTGTCGTTGGGCTATGCAGAGGCAGAGCTTGTGGGTATGCCTCTGGGCGAGCTGATGACGGCTCGCGATGCGGCCCGTGTGCCCGACTATCTCGCCCGTATCCAGGCACGGGGTACCGACGCGGGACGTCTCCGCTTCCATGCGCGGGACGGTGGCCAGCGCGTCTGGCAATACCACAACGTGGTGGATACCCATGACGGTCAGTCGCAGGTGCTGGGCCACGCGCAGGACATCACCGAGCAAGTGCTGCAGGAGCATCGCCTGCGCGAGTGGTCCATCCGCGATGCGCTGACGGGATGCTACAACCGGCGTTTTCTCGCGCAGTACTTTGAAAGCGCGGGCAACCAATCCGGTTGGTCATGCGTGACCGTGGACCTGGACAAGTTCAAGGCCATCAACGACACCTTCGGCCACCAGCGTGGCGACGAAGTGCTGGTTGCCATGACACAGTTCTTTCAGCGCCACGTGCGTGCCGGCGACTACGTGGTCCGCCTGGGTGGCGACGAGTTCCTCGTCATTTTGCCGGCGAGCGGCCTGGACCAGGCGCATGCGTTGGCGGCGCGTTTGGCCCACGATGCGCATGCGGCCCCGTGCGGGTTTACAGCGGGGTGCGCCATGCATACGGCTGGGGTACCGATTGAGGCGACGCTGGCGGAAGCCGACCGGGCGTTGTACACGGTGCGCAGGCAGCGGCGAGTCGATGACCATGCACCGTGAATCTTGCGCAGGGACGGCGCCCGACCGGACGCCGTCCCCCAGCAAACTCAGGCCTTGATAAAGGCGAGCATGTCGTTGTTGAGCTCATCGGCATGGATGGTCAGCATGCCGTGCGGATAGCCCTTGTAGATCTTCAGCTGCGCGCCCGGGATGAGCTTAGCTGAGAGAACACCGGCATCCTGGTACGGGACGATCTGATCGTCATCGCCATGCATGACGAGCGACGGCACCTTGATGTTCTTCAGATCGGCGGTGAAATCCGTCTCCGAGAACGCCTTGATGCAATCGTAGTGGGCCTGTATGCCGCCCATCATGCCCTGGCGCCACCAGTTGTTGACGGTGCCTTCGATGGGTTTGACGCCCGGGCGGTTGAAGCCGTAGAACGGCATCGGCACTTCGCGATAGAACTGCGCGCGATTGGCGGCGAGCTGCTTGCGCAGGTCGTCGAACACCGAGATGTCCAGGCCGCCCGGGTTCGAGGCCGACTTGACCATGACCGGCGGGACGGCGCTGACCAGGATGGCCTTGGCGACGCGGCCTTCGTTGTGCTGGGCCACATAACGGGCGACTTCGCCGCCACCGGTGGAGTGGCCGATATGCACCGCGTTCTTCAGGTCGAGGTGGCGGACCAGTTCGGCGACATCGGACGCGTAGGTGTCCATGTCGTTGCCAGTGATCGTCTGGGTCGAGCGGCCGTGGCCGCGACGGTCATAAGCAATGACGCGGTAACCCTTCGCCAGGAAGAACACCATCTGGGCGTCCCAGTCGTCGGACGTCAGCGGCCAGCCGTGGTGGAAGAAGATGGGCTGGCCCGTGCCCCAATCCTTGTAGTAAAGCTCGACGCCGTCCTTGGTCGTGAAAATCGCCGACTCGGCGTGCTTCTTCCCGGAGGCCGGCTTGGCCGCCGCAGCGGCACCCTTCGACGCGGCGCCTTCCGCGGCAATAGCCGCCCCTGCTACGAGCGTTCCGGCGGCGAGGCCGGCCGTGGCGACGAAACTGCGGCGCGACATGGGGTTCTTGGAGCTTGGATCGTGTGAGTCGGTCATCGGGATTCTCCTGGTGGAGGCAGCACTTTAGGAAACCCTTGTCGGAGGGTCTTGCACGTCTGCCTCGCAGGGACCAGCCAAATTCATCAAGGGCTGGACCCGGGTGAGGTCAGATTTGGAGAAAGCCGCGCATGGGCGCACCTCGGGGGATTGCCGGGCGTGTCAGGGTGCGGTGCGTTTTCTATCACATGCTGTGCCGAATTTCGGAATGGTCGCGCCTTGGCGCGGTAACTACCTTGTCCTCATTCAACGACAAGGCGACGCCATGAACGCATCAAACCTCGCTCTGACCCTGGTCGGCGGTCCGACGGTTCTTATCGAATACGATGGACTGCGCCTGCTCACCGACCCAACCTTCGATCCGCCTGGCGAATATCAGGGCCCGCACAGCCCGGTGAAGCATGTGAAGACGGAAGGGCCGGCATTCCCCATCGAGCAGGTGGGGCGTCTCGATGCCATCTTGCTGAGCCACGACCATCATTTCGATAACCTGGATAACAGCGGCCGCACGCTGCTTGACCGGGTCGATGTGACGTTCACCACGACCTCCGGCGCCGAACGACTGGGGGGACACGCCGTCGGCCTCGCGCCCTTCGAAACCCGCAGCTTCAAGGGGCGAAGCGGGCAAACCCTCTACGTCACGGCGACGCCCGCCCGACATGGCCCTGTCGGCGTGGACGCAGGCGATGTGGTGGGCTTCGCGCTGGGCGTGGAGGAGCCAGGCGACCTGATCTACATCACGGGCGATACGCTCTGGTTTGAGGGAACCGCGCAAGTGGCGGCCCGCTTCTCGCCCAAGGTCGTCGTGCTCTATACCGGGGCGGCCGAACCACGCGGCCGTTATCACATGACCATGGGCAGCGAAGATGCCCTGGAGGCTGCTGCGGCGTTTCCCGATGCCAAACTGGTTGCCGTGCATAACGAAGGTTGGGGCCACCTGAGGGAGAGCCAGGACCAACTCGCCGACGTCTTCGCCAAGTTCAGCCTGGCCCACCGTCTTACCCGCTTCGACAAAGGCATCCCGCTGTCCCTGCTGCGCTGAGGGGCAACCGCGTTGAGGCCAGTGCCCGTCGATACGTCTACCCGAACCGGGCGTGCTCGCTCACGAAGATCTGCTCGATGACCTTCGTGGTGGCTCGAACGGCGGCGCCGGTTCGGTCGCCTTTCCGGATAAGCATCCACAACTCTCGCGATGGTGGTGCGATGTCGGTAAGACAGGGATGAAGGTCAGGATCGGCGCGCCCGATGAAGTGCGGCAGGAGGGCGATGCCGGCGCCGCACTTTGCCGCTGTGGCCTGCGCCGATTGCGTCGAGGCCCGAAACGAGATCCGGGCTTTGGGAAACTGCTGTACCAGCCACGAGGCGTCGGGGATATGCGTGGTGGCCTCGTCGAAGCCGACGAATACCGGATCATCGCCGTTCGCCACTCTCGCGTGCCACGCCCTGGACGCGTAGAAACCATAGGCGACGGTTATGAGATGCCGCGCGATGAAGTCTCCGTCCAGCGGCCGCCCGAACCGAAGGGCGATGTCCGTTTCGTGGCGTTCGAGACTCACGGGCCGGACATCGGCCACGACCTCGATGTCGAGGCCGGGATGCTCGGCGGCGAACGATGCGAGGTGCGGAACGATGACATCGTGGGAGAGACTCGGAGGTGCATTGACACGCACCAGTCCCGTCGGCCCCGCCGCCTCGTGGCTGCGTGCGAGGCTGGCTGCCGCTGTTTCCATCTCGTGTGCCGAGGCAAGTGTGCGCACGCCGTCGGGGGTCAGCACATAGCCATTCGGTCGCCTCTCCACGAGCTTCACACCGAGACGCTCCTCGAGTGCGGCGACGCGGCGAGTCACGGTGGCGTGGTTGACGGAGAGCGCGCGGGCGGCGGCCGTCATGCTCCCATGACGGGCCAGCGCGATAAAGACGCGAATGTCTTCCCAGTCGATACTCGAGCGATTCTGATCTGCCATCCGGAAAGCCTAGCGAATTACGCTCAGTTCGGCGACATCCGGACAATCAGATCGTGGCCGCTTACTGCCCCTCCGTATTCGACGCCCACACGGCCTGCGTCGGCCCGTAAATAACGAGATTGCCATCGCCTTGCAGGAATGCCTGCGCCGCCGTCTGGTCCGCGTTCCCCGAACGCCACAGCTGCTCGCCGAGCTTGCCGTAGACGATGAAGTCACCGGATGGCGTGAGCTCCAGCTGGGCGCTGTCCTGGTTGACCGTGTTGGCGGCCCAAAGGGGAACGCCCGGTTCCTTATACAGAACGAGGTTGCCGTCGCCCTGCAGGATGAGGGTGAAACGTCCGTCGCAGGAATGGATGGCCTGGTTGGGCAGCAGGCCATCGCCTGGCTGGAAGTTGCCGCAACCGGTCGGTGCCGTGACGGCCGAAAGACTGGCCGGGGTGAACAGTGCGAGGTTGACCGCGCCGGCGATCGCGGCATAGCCGGCATCGTTGGGGTGCAGGTGGTCGCCGGAGTCGAAGGCGGGAAGGAAGGCCGTCGGGTGCGCGGGGTCGTGCGTGGCGGCGTCCTGATCGATGACGGCGTCGCAGGTCGACGTGCTGCCCCGAATCCACGCGTTGATGTCGCCACGGACGGCTTCGCGGGCCGCCGTCCAGTTCGAGGAACCTTCCCACGGTGTCAGCGTCGAGCAGGCAAAGCGCACGCCTTTCGCGTGGCTCTTGTCGATGAAGGACTGCAGGGCGGCGATGACGTTGGCTGCCGTCGCCTGCGGATTGCCGTTACCGAGGTCGTTGAGCGGATCGTCGGAGAAGATGACCCAGCGCACGCCTGCCTGTCCGAGTGCGTCGCGGTCGAAGCGCTTGAGGCCACTCTCGCCGGAGCCGTCGGCAAACAGGTTGTTACCGCTGATGCCTTCATTGATGACACCCACGTCGATACCGGCGGACTGCAGCCGTTCCGCGAGGCGGTTGGGCCAACGGTGGTTTGCACCATAGGTCGACGCGTACCCATCCGTGATGGATGCACCGATCGCGACCAC
>Ga0247742_10002559_pt1 | contig 11840 bp, 12 predicted proteins | sample UWRJL208509C2_FD_180944 | JGI IMG/M metagenome (GOLD analysis project Ga0247742, IMG submission 180944) | Plant litter microbial communities from Arlington Agricultural Research Station in Wisconsin, United States - UWRJ-L208-509C-2 | ecosystem: Environmental > Terrestrial > Plant litter >... | reverse complement strand
GGCTCGCTGACCCGGCGGAGCGCGACGTCGGTGAGTCGTGAGTAGTCCGCGAGGGCGGGGTCGTCGAGATCGTCGATGTAGATGATGTGCATTGTTCTCCCGGCCCCCTGCACACCGGGACGACCGATCTGCAGCAATCGGAAACATATCCGAAAACTCCGGTGTTTAGGCTGAGGACACCGCGCAAGCGGGGAGATGAGGCGACATGGTGACGGACAGCGCTGCAACGGACCGGCTGGTACAGCCTCCGGCTTCGGGCGCGTGGGCTCCGGCCTCATCGTCCGAGTTGGATGCCGCGGAGGCCGCTCTGCGCGGCAAGACCATCGCCGTACTCACCGGCGCCGGCGTCAGCACCGATTCGGGCATCCCCGACTATCGCGGCGAAGGCGCCCCGCCCCGCAACCCCATGACCTTCCAGCAGTTTCTGAGCGACGCGGCGTATCGCCGGCGCTACTGGGCCGGCAGTCACCTGGGCTGGCGCCGCTTTGACGGGGCCCGCCCGAACGACGGCCATCGCACCCTCGCCGCCATGGAACGCGACGGGCTGGTGAACGGCGTCATCACCCAGAACGTCGACGGTCTGCACCTGCGAGCGGGATCACAGCGGGTTGTCGATCTGCACGGCACGATGGACAGGGTGCGCTGCCTGACCTGCGGCCAGACCTTCGCCCGGGCAGACATCGCCCAGCGCATCGCCGACGCGAACCCGTGGCTCGACGAGCCGGACTCCTTCGAGCTCGGCCCCGACGGCGACGTCGCGTTCACGCAGATCGACGATTTCGTCACGCCGGTGTGCACCGTGTGCGGCGGCATCCTCAAGCCCGACATCGTCTTCTTCGGCGAGTTCATCCCGACCGAGAAGTTCGTCGAGGCGAGCGCGCTGGTGCGATCGGCCGACGCGCTGATCATCGCCGGGTCGTCTTTGGTGGTCAACTCCGGCATCCGCCTGCTCGATCAGGCGACCAAACGACGGATGCCCGTGGTCGTGATCAACCGCGGCGAGACCAAGGGAGACTCCCGAGCCACCGTTAAGCTGAACGCTGGCACGTCGGGGACCCTCGCGGAGCTGGCCGAGCGCCTCGCTTCCTGAGCATCCGAGGTGCGGCCCGTCCCGCCGATCCGGAAGCTTCCCACGTGACCCTGCTCTACCTCGTCCGCCACGGCCAGACCGACTGGAACCTGCAACGCCGCATCCAGGGCAGCACGGACATCCCTCTGAACGAGACCGGGCGTGAGCAGGCCGCGCGTGCCGGCCGGTTGCTCGCACGACGGCATTGGGACGTGCTCGCCTCCAGTCCGCTCTCCCGCGCCTACGAGACCGCCGAGATCATCGGCTCCGACATCGGCCTCGGCAGCTTCGGTCCCCCGGACATCGAGATAGTGCCCGACCTGGTCGAGCGTGCCTACGGGGAGGCCGAGGGACTCACCGATGACGAACTCGAGCGCCGTTTCCCCGGTGACACGCCGGTGCCCGGGCGGGAGCGGCGAACGGATGTCGCGACTCGCGCCGTCGCAGCACTCGTGGCGCTCGGCGAACGGCACCCCCACGCCGCCATCGTCGTGGTGGCGCACGGCGGACTCATCCGTTCGGTGATGAACGCGGTTGCGCCGGGCTCCCTGTTGCACAGCGGCATCCCGATCTCCAACGGATCGATCCACAGCTTCGAGCTGATCGACGGCACACCCCGGCTGATCGCCTTCGACGACCCGATCGAGGCGGAATCGGTTGCCCCGCAGGTCGGCGCGGCATCCCCCGGCAGCGCCTCCGAGAACAGAGCATCCGAGAACAACGCATCCGACGAGGACATCACCGAGCAGAACGCCGCTGAGACGGACCGCGTTACCGGTTAACTCCGGATCGACGACCGGCGGCGCAGCGCGGAGCTCCGCCGCTTCGGCGCGGCGTCGGTGGCCAGATCGGTCACCAGGTCGTACATCCGCCGCGCGGATTCGTCCCAGCTGAACTCGGCCGCATGCGCCCGCGCACGGGCGCTCTGTGCCACCCAGAGCTCGGGCACGTCCATAGCGCGCACCGCCTCGGCGAAGGCCCGCGGGTCCTCCTGGTCGAAGAACACCGCGGCGTCCCCGCCCACCTCGTGGAAGAGCGGGATGTCGCTCAGCACCACCGGGGTTCCAGCGTTCTGACCCTCGATCAGCGGGATGCCAAAGCCCTCGTCACGACAGGCTGACACCATCGCCGTCGCCTGGGAGAGCACCTCGGCATAGCGTTCGTCCGACACGCCGTTTTCGAACACGATCGAGCCCGCAGGCCCGAGCGCGGCGATGCGCTCCCGCGCCTCATCGGTGATGCGGCTCAGGAGCCGAAGCGTGTAGCCCGGCAGGTGGTGCATGGCCGCGGCGAGAGTCTCGACGTTCTTGTTCGGCTGGAATGTGCCCATGTAGACGAGCTGTCTGCGGGCCTCGCCCGACTCGTCCACGATCGCCCCCGGGTATTGCCGCGGCGGCAGACCCGAATCGTCGATGCCGGGTCGGATGACGGTCAACGGCCGCTTCGTCAGTCGCGCGTCGATCATCTCCTGCTCGCAGTTGTACGAGCCGGTGACCACCGCCTCGGCGCGGTTCAGGGTCCAGCGCTGCGGCCAATACGTGATGTGGTACAGAAACCAGACCAGCCGCACGATCGGGGTGAACTCCTTCGGCGGAGTGCGATTGCGATAGAACACCATGTCGTGCACGGTGAGGACCATCTTGTAGCCCTTGCGCCCGGTCGATCCGATGGTCTGCATCGGGCAGAACACGATATCCGGGTGCTCGCGGTTGAGGGTCAGCAGGGGGATGAACGGTTCGAGCAGGCTGTGGCCGGGCCGGGACTTGATCCAGGGCAGGTCGGGCAGCATGGCCAGTTGACGCTCATCGTGGATGAGCATCGTCACCGGGTGCAGCTTCGAGAAGGCTCCGACCAGCCCCGCGGTGTAGCGGCTGATGCCGTCGTGACGGGGAAAGCGGACGAAGCGGCAGTCGAAGATCACTTTCACCGGGGCGGGTCTCCTTCAGGGGCGCTGGCGTGAGCGGAGCCGTCGAGCTCGGCGACGAAGTCGGCGATCGCTGCGGCGGCGGGCACGGGCACCTCGTAGTGGATGAGGTGGCCGACCCCCTCCAGAACCGTGAGCCGGGCATCCGGTAGCTTCTCGGCCAGCCCGCGTACCGCATCGATGGGAGTGATCTCGTCGAGCTCGGCAGCGACCAGCAGCGAGGGCACCGTGATGAGTTCCGCGACCTCGCCGACGTGGGTACTGATGGACGCCTCGAACGCCTCGACCACGACATCCCTGGTGGCGAAACGACCGAAGAACGTGTGGTGCTCGCGGTGGATCCACCGGCGCAGGTTCTTGTCCGACGTCTTCACCATGGCGCTACTGACGAACTGGGTGACGATCCAGTGCCGGAGCATCCAGGTGCCGATCCGCTCGGGCAGACGGCCCGCCAGGCGGTAGAACCGGACGGTCACGGCGGTGGCGAGGCGGTTCGGTCCGTCGAGGCCGGAGATCGCGATCGGGTTGACCAGGATGAGGCCGCGCGGCGCCAGCCCGTCGGCCAGGGCGCGGGAGGCGATGATCGAGCCGAAGGAGTGGCCGAGCAGGATGGCGGACTCGTCCAGGCCGAGGGCGCCCATGAAGGCCTCCAGCCAGGCCGCATAGCCCGGGATGTCGTGCGCGACCTCGGTGAGCGGGGTGGACTCGCCGAAACCGGGAAGGTCGGGACCGATCCAGCGGATGCCGGGAAGCTGAGCGATCACCGGCTCCAGCCCGTGGTGCTCACCGCGGTACCCGTGCGCGACGACGATCGTCGTGGTCGCCGCCGGGTCGCCGTAGATCCAGTACCGGGTCGTCGAACCCAGGATCTCGATCTCGTGGCGCTCGATCGGCATCGCCGCGAGCAGTGCTTGATAAGGGGATTCGATGGCCATCAATCGTCAGTCTATGGATTGTTCGGGCCCGTCGCGGTGCCGTGCGGAGCCCGCGCATAGACTCGTAACACGACTGTCATGTGTCGTACATCGACCGTGAGAATTGCTCTGGAGAGGAGCACCGTGAGCTTTACCGCACCGATCCAACTGCCGGGCCTCACCCTCGATCCGCGGTGGTACAGGAGATCGGTGTTCTACGAGGTCATGGTGCGCTCGTTCGTCGACAGCAACGGCGACGGGTCGGGCGATCTGCAGGGACTGCTGTCGAAGCTCGACTACCTGCAGTGGCTCGGAATCGACGCGCTCTGGCTGCCGCCGTTCTACCAGTCCCCGCTGCGCGATGGCGGGTACGACGTCTCCGACTTCCGCAGCATCCTGCCGGAGTTCGGCACCCTTGACGAGTTCAAAGACCTCGTCACCAAGGCGCACGAGCGCAACATGCGCATCGTCATCGACTTCCCGCTGAACCACACCTCCGACCAGCACGAGTGGTTCCAGCAGTCGCGCAGCGACCCCGAGGGGCCGTACGGCGATTTCTACGTCTGGAACGACGACCCGGACAAGTACCCGAACATCCGCATCATCTTCGTCGACACCGAAGACTCGAACTGGTCGTTCGACTCGGAGCGCCGTCAGTTCTTCTTCCACCGGTTCTTTTCGCACCAGCCCGATCTCAACTTCGAGAACCCGGCCGTGCAAGACGCGGTGATGGACATCATGCGGTTCTGGCTCGACCTCGGGGTCGACGGCATCCGCCTCGATGCGATCCCCTACCTGTTCGAGTCCGACGAGGGCAACGGTGAGGGCGAGGCCCCCACCCACGAATACATCAAGCGCATTCGCCAGATGTTCGACGACGAGTACCCGGGCCGCATCATGATCGCCGAGGCGAACCAGTGGCCACGCGAGGTCGCCGCGTTCTTCGGCACCGACGAAGAGCCCGAGTGCCACATGGCCTTCGACTTCCCGGTAATGCCGCGCATCTTCTACTCGTTGCGCTCCCAGAACGCCGGCGAGCTGAAGCGCATCCTCTCCGAGACGACGGATATCCCCGATGGTGCGGGTTGGGGCGTGTTCCTCCGCAACCACGATGAGCTCACCCTCGAGATGGTCTCCGAGGAATACCGCCAGGCGATGTACGGGTGGTACGCCTACGACCCTCGGATGCGGTCCAACGTCGGTATCCGTCGGCGTCTGGCTCCCCTGCTCGACAACTCCCGCGCCGAACTGGAACTCGCGCACGCCCTGTTGTTCAGCCTGCCCGGCAGCCCCTTCCTCTACTACGGGGACGAGATCGGCATGGGCGACAACATCTGGCTGCCCGACCGCGACGCCTCCCGCACGCCGATGCAGTGGACCCCCGACCGCAACGCCGGCTTCTCGTCCGCCGACCCGGGCAAGCTCTACCTCCCGGTCGTGCAGTCTCTCGTCTACAACTACACGCTGACCAACGTGGAGTCGCAGCTCGCGCAGTCGCGCTCGCTGCTGCACTGGGTGCGCAATGTGATCCACGTGCGGAAGGCCCATCCGGCCTTCGGCCTGGGCACGATCACCGTGCTGGAGACCGACCACGAGTCGGTCATCGCCTTCGTGCGCAGCTATGAGGGGTCGGGCACCCAGTTCGGCGACTCGGCCGAGGACATCCTGTGCGTGTTCAGCTTCGCCCACAATCCGATCTCGGTGACCATTCAGGCCGAGCAGTTCGCCGGTTCACACCTGTTCGACCTGTTCGGCGGCGGCGAGTTCCCGACCGTCGGCGACGACGGATCGATCACCCTCACGCTGGCCACCCAGAGCTTTTACTGGTTGCACGTCGGGTCTCCCGGTTTCGTCAGTGCTCGGTCGTAGAGTTACGGCGTGACTAGCAGCCCGTGGTTCGACCGACTCGGAGTCTTCGATCTGGAGACGACCGGCATCGATACCGAGACGAGTCGCATCGTCTCCGCCTATGTCGGGGTGATCGATGCCGAGGGCGCGCCCAGGGGCGTGTCCTGGTTGGCAGATCCCGGCGTCGAGATCCCCTCGCAGGCCACGGCCGTGCACGGCATCAGCACCGAGCGGGCCCGAGCGGAGGGGCGCGAGGCACCCGAGGTCGTGGCGGAGATCGTGGCGGTGCTGCGGGCACTCCTGGCGCAGGGCGTTCCCCTGGTGGTCTACAACGCCGCGTACGACCTCACCCTGCTGCACCACGAGTGTCTGCGATATGGCATCGAACCGCTGATCGACCCGACGCCGGTCGTCGATCCGCTCGTGATCGACCGGGCGATGGATCGGTACCGCAAGGGAAAGCGCACGCTCGAGGCGGCCGCCGAGTTCTACGGAGTCGAGCTCACGGACGCGCATGACGCCGAGGCCGACGCCGTCGCCGCCGGACGGGTCGCGCAGGCGATCGCGCGCAAGTATTCCGACACCCTCGGCGATGACGTGGTCATGGTTCACACGAACCAGGTCGCGTGGGCCTCCGACAGCGCTGCGAGTTTTCAGGAGTACATGCGCCGCACCAAAGACCCGGCCTTCGTGGCCGATGGCGAATGGCCGCTGCGCGCAGCGCTCGGCGCGCCGGTCGGTTCGCGGTGACCGACTCCCCCACAGAGATCTCCGCTGACGGTCCTGCCGGCTCGCCCGCGGTACTCCACATCGTGGCCGCCCTCATCGTCGACGAACGCGGTCGCGCCCTCATGGTGCGCAAGCGCGGCACCACGCGATTCATGCAGCCGGGCGGCAAGCCGGAGCCCGGAGAGACGGATGCCGCGGCTCTCGCCCGCGAACTCCACGAGGAACTCGGGCTGGTCGTCGCCCCCGAGGAGCTCGTTCTCGTCGGCCAGTTCACGGCGGATGCGGCGAACGAAGCGCACACGGTGCTCGACGCGCGCGTCTACGACGCCCCGGTCATCCTGAGCGCACTGGTCGGATCGATCGAGGTCGCCCAGGAGATCGAGGAGGCGCTTTGGCTCGATCCTGCTGCTCCCGGCGACGTCGATCTCGCTCCGCTCAGCAGCGATCTGCTGTTACCGCTGCTGGCCGCCCGCACCCCGCCGGTCGCCTGACGCCCAGACCACGCGGCCGCGCCACGACGTCGGCCGGTTAACGCACCGATGGCGCCCGGCCGAAGCCGGACGCCATCGACGAGGCGGGTGTTACTTGCCGAAGTTCTTGTAGCGCGAGTTGAACTTCTCGACGCGGCCGGCGCTGTCGAGGATGCGCTGCTTACCCGTGTAGAACGGGTGCGAGGCGGAGGAGATCTCCACGTCGATGACCGGGTAGGTCACGCCGTCGAGGTCGATGGTCTTGTCGCTCGAGACCGTCGAACGGGTGAGGAAGGTCTCGCCACTCGCGAGGTCGCGGAAGACGACCGGGGCGTACGTGGGGTGGATATCAGACTTCATCGTTATTCCTTGGGTGATTGATTAGTTGAAGAAAAGAAGTTCTCGGGGCTCAGGGAGCCGACTAGCTATCTTATCAGACGCACGCCTGGTGACGCGCGATATCGCCGCCGATCGTGTCAGATCGCGTGCGCGCTGAATCGCCCGTCATTCTCGTCGAGCTCGAGCGACAGCCCGAAGGTCTCGCCGAGGTTCTCTGCCGTGATGACGTCGCGAATCGGTCCCGACGCCGTCGCCTGACCATCCGCGAGCAGCAGCGCGTGGGTGAATCCGAGCGGGATCTCCTCCACGTGATGGGTGACCATGATGATCGCCGGGGCCTTGGGCGCCTGCGCATAGCCGCTCAGCAGCTGCAGGAGTTCCTCCCGGGCACCGAGGTCGAGGCTGGCCGCCGGCTCGTCCAGAAGCAGCAGCTCGGGGTCCGTCATCACCGACCGTGCGATCTGCACGCGCTTTTGCTCACCGTCGCTCAGGTCGCCGAAGTTGCGGTTCTCGAGCGCGCTGAGCTTCCACTCCGCGAGAACCCGCTGGGCGCGACGGGTGTCGACGTCTTCGTAGGCCTCGTTCCAACGCCCGGTGACGGAGTAGGCGGCGGTGAGTACGACATCCAGCACCTTCTCGTTGCTCGGAATGCGACGTGCCATCGCCGTGGAGGCGAAACCGATGCGCGGGCGCAGATCGAACAGGTCGGCGGAGCCCAGAGTGGTGTCGAGGATCTCGACGGTGCCCGCGCTGGGGTGTCCCTGCGCCGCGGCGAGCTGGAGCAGCGTGGTCTTGCCCGCTCCGTTCGGACCGAGGATGACCCAGCGCTCGTCGCTGTCGACGGTCCAGTTCAGGGAATCGAGGATGGTGGTGCCGTCTCGGACGACGGACACATCGGAGAACTGGAGAACGCGAGCCATGGCTCCAGCCTACCGATCGGAGTGGCTCCGCCAGCGCAGAACTGCGGCCGGGTCGCCGGCTACGACGCGAGAACCGACGCGTAGATCTCGCGGGTGCGCTGGGCGATCGCCGTCCAACCGAAGTCGCGTTCGGCCCGCTCGCGTCCGGCGGCCCCCATGGCCCGCGCGGCGACCGGATCGCTGACCACCTCGGTGAGGATGCGCGCCAGGTCGTCGACGAACTTCTGCGGGTCGAGAGGCGTACCGGTGCCGTCGTCGGCCTGCTCGATCGGCACCAGCCTGCCGGTCACACCCTCGTCGATCACCTCGGGGATTCCGCCGGTCGCCGTGCCGACGACGGGCGCTCCGCAGGCCATCGCCTCGAGGTTGACGATTCCGAGGGGCTCATAGATCGAGGGGCAGACGAAGGTGGTGGCCGCGGTCAGCACCGCGGAGAGATCGGGCTGGCTGAGCAGCTCCTCGATCCACACCACGCCGGTGCGCTGCTGCTGCAGAGCGGCGACGCCCTCGCGCACCTCGGCCAGGATCTCCGGGGTGTCGGGCGCGCCGGCGCAGAGCACGAGCTGCACGTCCGCCGGGAGTTGGGCCGCGGCGCGCAGCAGGTAGGGCAGACCCTTCTGCCGCGTGATCCGGCCGACGAAGACCACCGACGGGCGGTCCGGGTCGATGCCCAGTCTCGCCAGCAGCTCGGGGTTTTCTGTAGGCACCCACTTCGTCAGGTCGATGCCGTTGTGGACGACCGAGACCTTCTCCTCGTCGAGGAAGGGGTAGGAGCGCAGGATGTCGCGGCGCATGCCGGCACTGACCGCGATGATGGCGTCGGCCGAGGCGAAGGCGCCGCTCTCGATCCAACTGGAGACGCGGTATCCGCCGCCGAGCTGCTCGGCCTTCCAGGGGCGCAGCGGCTCGAGACTGTGCGCCGTGATGACATGAGGGATGCCGTGCAGCATCTGTGCGAGTTGTCCGGCGCCGTTCGCATACCAGGTGTGTGAGTGCACGAGATCGGCTCCCCCGCTGTCCTGGGCCATCTGCAGGTCGACGCCCAGCGTCGCGAGCGACGGGTTCGCGTTCGTCAGCTGCGGCGGAACGAGGTAGGCGTACACGCCCTGTTCGTCGCGCGGCAACCCGAAGCAGCGCACCAACACGTCGACGTCGACGCGCAGGGCCTTGACGAGCTCGGCGACGTGCACACCGGCCCCGCCATAGACGTCCGGCGGATATTCACGGGTCAATAGATCGACTCTCACCCGGTGAACGCTAGTACACGCGCAGCATTCACGTACTGTATGAGCCATGGCATCGAAGAAGATCTTTGGCATCGTTCTCGCGGGCGGTGAAGGCAAGCGGCTCATGCCCTTGACCGCAGATCGGGCTAAGCCCGCAGTCCCCTTCGGCGGAAACTATCGCCTCATCGATTTCGCTCTGTCGAACCTCATCAACTCGGGCCTGCGCCAGATCGTCGTGCTCACCCAGTACAAGTCGCACAGCCTCGACCGGCACGTCTCGCAGACCTGGCGACTCGACGGGATCACGAGTTCGTACGTCGCCTCGGTACCCGCGCAGCAGCGCCTCGGCAAGCGCTGGTTCGCGGGTTCTGCCGACGCCATCCTGCAGTCGTTGAACCTGCTGCGCGATGAGAAGCCCGACATCGTGGTGGTGGTCGGTGCCGACCACGTGTACCGCATGGACTTCAGCCAGATGATCGACGCGCACATCCAGTCCGGGGCCGGCGTGACGGTCGCGGCGATCCGCCAGCCGATCTCCCTCGCCGATCAGTTCGGCGTGATCGAACTCGACAAGGACGACCCGACGCGCATCGCCCAGTTCTTGGAGAAGCCGAAGGACGCGGTCGGCCTCGCCGACTCCCCCGACGAGGTCCTCGCCTCGATGGGCAATTACGTCTTCGACGCCGACGTGCTCATCGACGCCGTGCTGCGCGACGGCGAGGTGCCAACTTCCAATCACGACATGGGTGGCGACATCGTCCCCGACTTCGTCTCCCGCGGAGACGCCGCGGTGTACGACCTCAACCGCAACGAGGTGCCGGGGGCGACCGATCGCGACCGTTACTACTGGCGCGACGTGGGCACGATCGAGTCGTTCTTCGACGCTCACCAGGACCTGATCTCGGCGCTGCCGATCTTCAACCTCTACAACAGCAACTGGCCGATCTTCAGCCAGCAGCTCAACTCGCCGCCGGCGAAATTCGTCCGCGACTCGAAGGGCAACCTGGGTACGACGATCGATTCGATCGTCTCGCTCGGGTCGCTGCTCTCCGGCGCGCACATCGAGCGCAGCGTGCTCGGTCCGTGGGCGACCGTCGAGTCGGGCGCGCAGGTGGTCGATTCGATCGTCTTCGACCGGGTCCGCATCGGACCGGACGCCATCATCCGTCGTGCGATCCTCGACAAGGAGGTCGTGATCAGCCCCGGTGCGACCGTCGGGGTGGATGCTGACGCCGACCGAGCTCGCGGCTTCACCGTGACCGACTCGGGCATCACCGTGGTCGGCAAGGGCGTCACCGTCTCCTAACCGGGCAAAGTCTCATGACCGGGACAAGACGTCTGCCGAGATCGATCACCGCGGAATGGGCCGGTCAGGAGGCTAGCTAGGAGCGGTCATAGGCGTCGCGGAGCCAGCCGACCAATTCGTCGTCGACCTCGCCGACCGCAGTGACATCGACCCGATGCGAGCACATCGCGTTCCCCGCGCGGAGGCGATCGCCGATCGCCACCCCGGGCAGTTGCAGCCCGAGCTGGATGCGCTTCGCGCTCGCTGCCTCGATCACCGCGAACTGCTTGCTACGGCGCAGCGAGACAGCGGTCTTCTTCGGGCTAACCTCGACGTCCGGCCCCAGGGCCGTCGCCGCCGACACGAGCGCTTCGTAGACGGGTCGCAGCGCCGCCTTCGCGCCGACATACTGAGCCTCGACCAGGTCGTCGTCGGTGAGCGTCAGCCCCCGCGATCGAAACTGCAAGGCAACGCCGTTGGCAAACCCGTGAGACAGGCCGTACTCGGACTTCAACACCCGCATCAGGTCGGAGTGCTTCTGCAGTCCGGTCGCCTCGAGCACCACGAACCACTCGGGCATGGTTCGCCCTGTTTTCTCCTGGAGGTTCTGGAAGGGGTCGCTCATGGGCACATTCTGCCCCTTTCCCACACTGCGCAGCGACTCCCGGGTGGGATTCACACGGCCACGACGAATCGCTCGTCGGATGCCTGCCCGATACCCTGGGGCGGTGCCTCGCTTCCTCGTAGTCCTCGACGTCGATTCCACCCTCATCGAGAACGAGGTGATCGAACTGCTCGCGGATGCCGCCGGGTCGGGCGCCGCTGTCGCCGAGATCACCGCGGCCGCGATGAATGGCGAGGTCGATTTCGAGCAGAGTCTGCGCGCCCGGGTGGCGACGCTGGCTGGATTGCCCGAGAGCGTTTTCGCCACCATCGCCGCTCAGATCACCGTCACCCGCGGGGTTCCGGAGCTCGTGGCCGGCGTCCACGCGGCCGGTGGCAGGGTCGGAGTGGTGTCCGGTGGCTTCCACGAGTTGGTCGACGCTCTGGCCGACGACCTCGGACTCGACTACCGCAGCGCCAACCGCCTCGAGATGGTCGACGGCATCCTCACCG
>Ga0247742_10002556_pt1 | contig 11842 bp, 10 predicted proteins | sample UWRJL208509C2_FD_180944 | JGI IMG/M metagenome (GOLD analysis project Ga0247742, IMG submission 180944) | Plant litter microbial communities from Arlington Agricultural Research Station in Wisconsin, United States - UWRJ-L208-509C-2 | ecosystem: Environmental > Terrestrial > Plant litter >... | reverse complement strand
CGCTGCTGCGGGTTGGACTGCAGGGCAGGCGCCTTGGTCTTGACGACCTTCGGGCTGCGACCCTTGCGGACCAGCTGCTGAATGGTGGGCACTACATACTCCTTGTATTTACTGCACGGTGACAGTGATTCTTTTCGCAGTTCACCCGGCACGAAACATCCGGATCTTCTGCACCACACGCGACCCCATGTCGGAGCCTGAGTGGTATGCCGTGGGGGCTGCCCCTCGAGGACGGGTTCTGATTCAGAACCGTGGTCGAGCGAAAACAAACCCAGCGTCGTATGTGGTCGGCCTACGCTGATTCGCCTGGACGACATCCATGACGGATGTTTTCGAGCACGAGTCGAGCGCACGACAAAGCGCACACCTCGTCAATGCTACGGGGCCGCCGGTCTGCGGTCAAATAATCGCGACCGCTGTGGGCGAACTTCCAGCGTGACACGCAACAGCGGCGGCTCCCTCTCGGGAACCGCCGCTGTCGAGCGAGGGGAGTGACTAGCCGCCGATGCCCTTGGCGAGCTCGGAGTCGACGTTCTCGAGCGCCTGGGAGGCCTTGGTGAGGAACTGCGACATTCCGTCGAGACCGCTGACGGCCTCGGTGGTGCCCTTGGTGAACTGCTCGTACGAGCTGTGGAAGGCGCCGGATGCTGCATCGGTGACGAACCCGCCCTGAACCAGACCGTTCACCAGGGACTGCAGCTCGTGCAGCTTCGAGGTGATGTCGTCCTTGCCGGTGGTGAGGCGGTTAGCCGCGTCGGTCATCTCGCTGTAGGTGACATTCATGTTCGCCATGACGTACAACTCCTTTTAGATTTCGGTGGGGCCGACCCCCACAGGCCAACCAACTTCTTCCAACCTAACGACGGGCTATCCGGGAGGGAATGGGGAGGGGTACCCATGCCGTGCAGTCAGACGACGGACTCGGCGACCCCGTAGTCGAAGCCGGAGCGCGGCGAGGCGAGGGCGAGCCCGATCGCGATCGCCACGAATGCACCGGCGACGGTCGCCGGAAGCCAGAACAGGCTCGGGATGACCGGGCCGTCGGGGACGACGACCAGCGGCAGGATTCCCGCGGTTCCGAACCCGATGAAGGCGAACCACGACTCGAGACGCCATTGCACCGAGGCCACCCGCCAGAACCGGAGTTCCCCACCCCCGACCGCGCCGACATCCGGGAACAGCCGATAGGCCAGCCTCTTGATCAGGGACGTGAGGAAGACGCCCAGGATGCCGGCGGCGAGGAAGCCGTAGAGGGTCGCCAAGAACCAGAGGTCGTCGTGTGAGCGTCGGTCGTGATGCACGACGACGACCGAGACCGGGATGAGGGCTATCCACACCGCGAGCGGTATCAATGCCCACGCGACGACGAGTCCGACGCGCATCCGCGGGATGCGCACGGCGTTCGTTCCACCGCTGAGGAGCTTCATCTCGCGCTGCTCCCATACCGCTCGACGCAACAGCTCGCCGGTGAACAGGAAGGCCCCACCGATGAGGAGCAGCCCCGCGGGAATCGCGGCCCGGGGGATGTCGCGGCGGAAGTCGCCGAGGAACGCATCGATATCTCCGCCCCCGAGCGCGATCAACAGCAACCAGATGAGGGCTGCCACCCCCGCGACGGCGACCACCGCGCCCCCGAACCAGAACGGTTGCCAGGGTGGCATCTTCGCCGGCGCGGACTCTCTGGAGCGGATCTGCTGCTCGGCCAAGGAGCGCTGCGTGCGCCGCGCCTTATCCCGTGCGGCCTGTTTGCGCTGCTTCGCCACTACGTCACTCTGTTTCTACCTCGACGTGTCCGCCGCGGTGTCGTCCGCCTCGGTGTCATCCGCCGCGGGGAACCACCGGATCGAGTCGACCATCGCGTCAAAGAGCGCCGCGATCAGTTCCGCCTCTATCTTGATGGGCACATCGGCGACAACGTGGAGCAACGACCGCCCGTCGGGAACACAGAGGAAGTATTCGAGCTTGATGTCGGGCACCGCCTCGGTGCCCTGCCGGATCGTCGTGGTGCGGAACGATCGGATCGCCACGCCCGAGCTCAGCTCGAGCAGTTCTCCCCCCGGTAGCACCGTCGCAAGACGCTGCGCCACCGTCTGTTCGCCTGCACCGGCCGGATCGGGCCAGTTTCGGTAGTCGGCGACGACCGCGGCGGGGAACGGCACGCCGGGAAGGATCTCGAGCGAGAGCGCGAGCTGTACGGCGTTCGATTCCTGTGCGTCGCGGGCGACAGCCAGCAGACGCTGCTTGGCGTCGCGGCGCAGCTGGGCGAACCGATCGTCGCGCCCGACCTGCCGCTTGACGAGCTGTGCGATCGTGGATTCCATCGACCGGTCGTCGTCGAGCGGGATGTTCGCCCACGACCCGGGGAACACCATCGACATGCGGGCGGGAGCGGTGATTCCGGTCATTCCGCGACCCCCTGCAGCGTGACCTCGAGCGTCTCGACGATGGCCTGGGTATCTGCCGCCATGTCACCGAAGGTGGCGAAGTCGGCGACCGTGAAGATGAAGCGGATCATGTCTCTCGAGCGGGGCGGGAAGACGCCGAAGATGGTGCGCTGTTCGAGTGTCCCCTCCTCCTCGCCGAGTTCGATGAAGTCGATGCGATGGAACAGCCCCACGATCTCGCCGATATCGGCGCTGGACCGCCAGGTCTCCGCCACGCGGGTTCGCGCGCCGGGACGGAGCTGGCGCACGCCCTCGGTGAGCATCTGCTCGAACGTGTCGGGGCCGTCATCCGCGTCCATGCTGAACTGCTCGGTCGTGAGCAGGCAGCCGATGGTCATCGCACCCTCCGGGCGGATCGACACCGCGGCGGCGAGCTGACCGTTCTGGCCGGCCAGCAGGCGGCGGCGTAGCTCGATCAGCTGAGCGAGGATGTCGCCCTCCTCGGTGCCGATCTCACCGGCAGACGCATCGAGGCCTGCGACGACCTCATCGACCACCGTGCGGGCCCACCGGGCCAAGTCGATCTCCTCGTCACCGATGAGCGGGATGGCGAAGAAGTTCAACGGCACCTTGATGTCGTAGGCCGCGACGACGAGGTCGCGCGGCTGTGCGGTCACGCCGGCATCCGTCACTTGAGCTTCGCCCCGACGGCGTCGCGGATGGTGTTCTCCACCTGGTTCGCGCCGGCCTGCACGATCGACTCCGGCTTCAGGGTGAGATCGACCCCGAACACCCCGTCGGCGATCTTCTCCACCTTGCCGGCCACCGACCGCGCATCGAGCACGACGAGGGCGACCTTCGCGGCGGTGTCCGGCGCCTTACCCAGGATGCCCGCCATGTCACCGCCGAGCGACTTGAGGCCCAGCGGATTCTTCCAGGCCTTCGCGCCCTCGGTCATCAGCCCATCGGTGAACTTTCCCCACAGGTTGTTTCCCGAGCCGAGCTTGAGGTCGAAGGGGTTGCGGATGTCTTTCATCATGCTGCTGAAGCTCTGCTCCTTGAACACCGAGGCGAGCTTCGGGTCGGTGAGCATGCTGGTCTTGGTCTTGCCGAACAGCGACTTGAATGCGCCACTCTTGAGGAAGTCGGAGCTGCCCTTGCTGGCGAACCGGGTGATGGCCTGCACCTTGACCAGCTTGGCCAGGTAGGTGGCGATCTTGCCGCCGAACGCGGCGAGCACCACGCCGACCGCAGCGAAGATCACGTCGGTGATGCTGCCTTCGCCGTTCACCAGCTTGACGATGGACTCGACCAGCGCGATCAACGCCCCGAGGATGGCGAGCCCGACCAGGATCGCCCCCAGGATCGGTACCCAGCTGAGGAAGATGGAAAGGAAGCCGGCGATCTCGCAGATGACCTTGACGACGTCGAGCACCTTCGAACCCCAGTTGTCCCACCAACCGTCGTTGAGGCCGTGGCTCTTCTTGCCGTCGACGACCTCCTTGATCGCGGCGATGGCGACGGTTGCCGCATCGTTCTTGTCGTCGAGGGCGTCGTGCCACTCCTGCTGCGCCGCCCTCAGCTCGCCGTCGGCGGTCGTGGCGTAGTCCGCTGCCGTGTCGGCCGCCTTCTGCGCGTCCGCCTTGTCTTCATCGGTCGCTGTCGGGATCTGGTCGTCGAGGTTGTTGGCGGCGTGGTGCGCCTGGCTGGCCTCGGTCTGCTTGTTCTCGATGTGGATGATGGCGGTGTCGGCCGCATCCTGTGCGCTCTTCAGTGCGTAGGAATAGGTGACCAGCGCGCTCGAGGTGCCTGCGTACCGGTCGCGGGCCTTGTCGATGTCGTCGGCGACGCTGCCGATGGTGTCGCGCAGCGCGTTCACCGCCTCGCCCTTCATCTCCCCCACCTCTTTGATGCGGTTGAGGGTGTTCACCGAGCGGGTGATCGCGTTGGCGATCTCGCCGTACTGCAACGCCTTGCGTCGCAGCAGCGCTTCGTCGCCTTCGAGCGGGAGGTATTCGCGGTCAGTCATGTCGAGAGCTCCTAGATAACCGGGTTGTGCGGGCCGGATGTCTTCGGCACGGCGCTCGGATCGTTCTTGGCCGTGTCGGCCGCGCCCTCTTCGAGAGCCTTCGCGAAGCCTTCATCCACCTCGGTGAACGCGTCCGCGACCGCTCCCACGGTGGCCTGCAGCGCGTCGATGGATTCGATCATCTTGGCTCGCTTGTCGTTCCACTTGTCGGCGAACTCCTGCACGTGGTGGCTGAGGTCGTCGTGTCCGGTGGCGTCGGCCACCTCCTGGCTGAAGTCGTCGGCATTGGTGAACTCCTTCGAGATCGCCGCGAGGTCGTCTTTCAGCTGCTGGAGCAGACCGAGGTCCATGATCAGATCGACCATTGCGTGTCCTTCCCCCATACCTACGATGTGGTCGCGAGTGCTGCGACCCTCTCAAACTAACGACTCGTCGACGGCACAGGAATGGGTAGTGGTGCCCATGCCCCCTCCGCTTCCGCCACGAGTCAGTCCATGAGCGGCAGCTGCACCCGGGCGGACTTGCCCTTGGCGATGTACATGCCGCGGCCCGCCGGGAACTCCGACTTGTTCACCCGAGGCAGGGTCGTCTTCAGGATGATGTCGCCGTCTACCGTGTCCGGCTGCAGCAGCAGACCGCGGCGGGCGTTCTTGAACTCGCCCATCAGCGGCCAGGACGAACCCCACGCCGACATCTCGGCCTCGGCGATCACCAGATGGTCGCTGCGCTTCGCCGCCCGGGCGAGCTCCACGATCGCTCCGTCGGCCGGCGTCTGCAGGAAGTCCCCGATCGACTCGATCACCACGACGATGCGGCCGTCGGTGTCGTCGTCGCTCATGGCGGCGGCGAGGTTCTTCGCCAGCGCGGCGATCTCGTCGACGCTGGTCGCCGACTGGGTCCACGGCACCGCTTGGGAAAGCGGCGAGCGGGCGTTGCCGAGGTAGTAGAGCCGGGCATCCGGATCGAATCGGCGCGTGGACTCCGCCAATGCGTGCACGGCGTTGCTTCGCCCACTCGACGGCGGCCCGGCGACCAGGAACGTCCCCGTCGGATCGAAGCCGAGCGGCCCGAGGTCGATGTCGCTCACGCCCAGAGCCGGAAGCTCGCCGACCCGATGCGGCAGCTCGGTGGTCGCATACTCCTTGGGCAGCGAGCCGATGGGGATCGCCGGTCGCACCCCCGCCCGCGTCATCGCGTCGGCGAGTGCTCGGGTGGCGGTGGCCTGCTCCGACACGGATGCGGTACCGCCGAGGATGGCGATCTGGGTCTCCAGTCCGTCGACGATGGCACGACCGGCCGGCGAGGTCGCACCGAGGATGTCGGAGGGCACGTCGAGCATGCCGTAGCCGTCATCCGCGAGGCGCAGCACGACCTTCCGCTGGATGCTCGACCCGATCGACGCGGGCACCGCACCGGCCCGATCGGCGGTGAGCGCGATGTGCATGCCGAGCTGACGGCCATCGCTCAGGATGTCTTTGAACACGTCGTACCAGATCGATCGCCCGGCCGGGATCTCGAAATCGTTGCGGAAGTTCGGGAAGCCGTCGATGAGCAGCAGGATGCGCGGCTCCTGCGGCCGGTTCGCCAGCCGCCGGTACTCGACGATGCTCGAGGCGTCCGCCTCGGCGAAGCGCGGCCCGCGGTCTTCGAGCTCGTCCTTCAGCATGCGGAACAGACGGATGATGCGCTCCGAGTCGTCACCGGCGATGATCGAGCCGACGTGCGGCAGCGACTCGAGCATCCGCAGGCTGCCGGAGCCGAAATCAAGGCCGTAGACGATGACCGGTCCCCCGCGCGGAGTGATCGCGGCCGCGGAGGCGAGGGTGCGCAGCACGGCGCTCTTGCCCGAACCGCCAGTGCCGTAGATGGAGAGGTGACCGTCGACATCCGGCCGGAAGTAGGCGGGAAGCTGCTGCTGCCGCTCCGGCACGTCGGACACCCCGAGCAGCAACTCGGAGTCGGTGCGCTGCGGCAGCCGGCCGAGGTCGTAGAGGGCCGCCAGCTCGTCCAGCCACGGACGCCGGGGAGCCGGGATGCCCGCGGCAGTCGACGCGGACACGATCGACGAGACGAGACGCTGTTGGTCGGTCGGGCCAAGCTCTGCCGTGGCGTCGACCTTCTCCGCCGCGCGGGCATCCTCCCAGCGGATCTCGCCACCGAAGCGCAGCTCGGCGACCTCGATGTCGGCGCGCTCCGGCTCGCGGCTGGTCCAGCCGCCCGCGTAGCCGGACTGGAACTGGGCGAGGCGGCCGGGGCCGGTCTTGGCGACGCCGCGGCCGGGGATTGCGGGATCGAAGTGGGCGGCATCCTTGATGCCCACGACATCCTGACTGTCCGACTCGTCGGCCATGCGCAGCGCGATGCGCAGGTTGGTGTTGGCACGGAGATTGTCTTTGATCACGCCGGCCGGCCGCTGCGTGGCCATGATCAGGTGGATGCCGAGGGAGCGACCGCGCTGGGCGATGTCGACGACACCATCGACGAACTCCGGCACCTCACCGACCAGCGCAGCGAACTCGTCGATGACCAGCACCAGCGCGGGCGGGCTGTCCGGGTCGCCGCGCTTCTCGAGCTCGAGCAGGTCTTTGGCCTTCTTGCGATTGAGCAGGTGCTCGCGGTGATGCAGCTCCGCGCGCAGCGAGGTGAGCGCACGGCGCACCAGGTGCGGGCTGAGGTCGGTGACGAGGCCCACGGTGTGCGGCAGCGATACGCAGTCGGCGAAGGCCGACCCACCCTTGTAGTCGACGAACAGGAAGGTGACACGGTCGGGGCTGTACTCCGCAGCCATGCCGAGCACCCAGGCCTGCAGGAACTCGCTCTTGCCGGCACCGGTGGTTCCGCCGACCAGGGCGTGCGGTCCCTGCGTGCGCAGGTCGAGGTGCATCGGGTCGACGCCCGCCGATCCGATGATGGCGCGGAGCTTGCCCGCCCGTCGCTGCACCAGGGGGCCACCGGAACGGTCGTGGATGGACGTGTTCTGCCGCCAGCGGTCGATCACCGCATCGCTCGACTCGATCAGGTCGTGGCCGAGCAGGGTGACCATCGAGACGGAGCGCGGCAGGTCGCTCGAGTCGGCGACGAGGGCGCCGGCATCGATCACCGGGGCCATCCGGCGCGCGTAGGCGAGCGCCGCGGCGGAGTCGACCTGCTCCGTCTGCACGTCGGTGATGGTCTCGCCGAGGCGTACCAGTCCGACGGTGGCGAGCGGCGATTCCGGGTCCACGCTGAGATAGGTGCGGCACACGGCCGGCAGCGAGGGAACATCTGGTGCGACCCAGATCGGGTAGACGCCGGCATCCGCCGCCTGCTCGGCGAGCTGCACCAGCCGGGCCCTGTCCACCGCCACGTCGTCGGAGATGAGCAGCACGATGGCGGGGACGGGTGACTGCGTGCCCTCCGTGGTGCTGGCGGTGCCGACATCCGCTCCCCGCTCGAGAGCGGCACCCTGCTGCTCCATCGCCCCTCGACGCTGCACGTTTCTGCCGCGTTCGGCCAGGCGCTCGGCGACGACGCCCTCGATCGCCGAGAGCAGCTGCGCGCCGCTCGCCGCGCTGTCGGCCAGGTGGCTGGTCTCGATCGGGCTGTGGGGCGAGGAGGTGTGCGGCATCCACTTGAGCCATTCCAGCTCGCGCGACCAGCGCGGGCCGACCAGCGCCGCCACGACCAGCTCCGCTGGGGAGTGCAGGGATGTCAGCTGCACCAGCACCGAGTTCACCGAACCCAGTGCGGCCTCGGGTCGGCCGGCGATGCCCAACGCACCGGAGTCGTACAGGTTGTCGATGATGGGCACGCAGGCGATCGACCTGTTCTGCTCGACCACGATGTCGAGTCGCTCCTGAAACTCGGGCAGGATCTCTCCGCGAGGCTGGGTGGTCACGACGTTGCGGCTCGTCATCGTGCCGATGCCGATGCGCACGTTGAGGAACGACCAGTGTTCGGGGCGGCGGGTCCAGAGCAGCGGACCGCGGCCGATCGCGTGTTCGTGCGCCTGCTCGGTCGAGGGTGACTCGGCGGTGCGCAGTTCGAGCTCACGCACCCGCTCCTGTTCGAGCTGGGTGCTGAGCGAGCCGAGGTGGCTGTCGAATTTGGCGACCGCCTTCTTCAGCCGGCGCTTCTCGCGCCCCTTGCCGGTGAGGAAGTTGCCGATGAGCATCATCGGCGACATCGCCACGAACAGCAGCGAAGTCGGGTTGGACGTGATGACGAACATCGCGCCGCCCATGAGCACCGGGGCGATCATCGCGAGCAGCGGGAACGGCTGCTCCTGTTTCTCGGCCGGCACCTCGGGCCCGGCGAACTTCTGCCCCGCGTAGCGCGTCTCGACCTTGGGCGACCGGTTGAAGAAGATCGGCCCGGCCTTGGGTGCCGCCCCCGCCGCTCCGCCGGTCTGTGCCACGGAGATGCGCACCTCGGAGTCGCCGATCAGCAGCGTCTCCGAGTGCTCCACCCGCAGTCGCGACACGATGCCGCCATCGACGACGACACCGTTCGCGCTGCCCAGGTCGACGACGTCGACCACGGAGGAGACCTCGAAGCGCACGTGGTGCTTGGAGACAAGGGGGTCGTTCAGCAGGATGTCGCAGTCCAGTTCGCGTCCGAGCACCGCGGTGCCCGCTCGCAGGGGAAACTCGCGGCCGGCGTCCGGGCCGCTCACGACGGTGAGGGTGGCGAGCGCGGGCGAGTTCGCCGAACCCGCGGGCAGGTAGTACCGGCCGGCGTCGGCGATGCTGACCACGGCACCGCTGCCGATCCAGGCCTCGCCGAGCGGGGCATCCGGTGGCAGCAGCAGCGGCTCGGGCTGGCCGGGCAGAGTGGCCCTCAGCGTGAGAGTGCCCGACGGCGACTCGTCGGCGGGGCCGCGCGGGTCGAGGCGGCTGATTGCGCCAGCGACGTCGGAGATGCTCGCCGCAGCATCCGCCGTGACCACGATGTCATCGGCTGCGCCGGATGGCCTGGTCAAGGTGAGTTTGAGACGCACGTGGTTCCTCCCCCGGGCGGCCTCACGGCCGCAGCATCAGTATATGGAGCGGCCGAGTTCTCGCCGACGATCAGTCCAGACGGCGCCGGTCGTCGTCGTCCCGCTGCTCCCACGGCCAGCGCGGTGGACGCCCATCGAGTCGGCGCCCGCGCGCCGCCACCAGAGCGAGGTAGGCGATGCTGACCACGGCGGCGAGCACCGCGAGTGTGATCGAGAACGGGCGCAGGGCGTTGGCCCCGAAGAACAGGATGCCGCGCAACGGCTGTCCGGAGCCGAGCGAATAGAGGGTCGCGCCGCTCACCAGATAGAAGAGGTAACACGCCAGCCCGACGCCGAATGCCGACAGCACCAACGCGCCCCCGGTGCGCCCGGCGGTAGAGAGGAGTCCGAGGTAGAGGGCAGCCGCAGCGACGACGAACATGCCGGGTACCAGCAGGATGCTCGCATCACGCTGGGCGAGAGCATCCTCTCCCGCGAACAGGCTGATCAGCCCGCTCGCGGCGATGCACAGGGCGATGAAGAGCACGACGGCGAAGACGGCGACCGCTGCCTCGTAGCGGCGCTGCCCGGCAGGTCGCTGCGAGGTCACGCCCGCGCGCGCTCGTACTCTGCGCGGCGCTCTGCCACCTGCATCTCGTAGTCCGCGCGGGCCTCGGCGTTGCGGGTCTTCAGGCGACGACCTCGAGCGCTGATCGCAAGCCCCATCCACAGGGCGACCTCGCGGGCGACGAGGGCGGCGGCGATCACGAACGGGTCGACCAGGGCCGCGGCGATCAGGCGACCGGCCTCCTCGGCAGTCTCGCCGAAGATGCCGTTGATGAACAGCAGGGTCGCGACGGTGCCGAAGTAGACGAACAGCCCGACGAACACGCTGCCGATGACGTGCACCCACCAGCTGGCGCGGTTGACGATGAGCACCAGCAGGATGAAGCCGAGGGCGAAGAACAGCACCGGCACCCAGAAGGTGGGGCGGCTGAGGAAGTCGAAGGTGAACTCTCCGCTGCGGGCGGCGAGGATCAGGGCAACCACGACGGCGAACACGACACCGAAGATCAGGGCGGAGAGCAGCGCGATGAGCGACCCGACTCCGCGGTTGCCGCGCTTCTTGGGCGGGTTGGGCGCCTCGACATAGACCGTCTGGCTCGGCTGCGGGATGATGACGGGCTCGGGCACCACGGCGGGAGCGGGAATCACTTCCACGTTGTCGATCTCATCCACTCGTTCCTCTGCGGCCACCGGCACGACCGGGGGCGCCTCGGCGAGGACCACGCGCTCGGGCTGGGGAGGCTCGACCAGCGCGGGGGCCTCCTCCTCGACAACGACGACATCCTCATCGTCGACAGGCGCGGCGTCGAGGGCGTCGATGCGCTCCTCCTCATCCGTCTCTAGCGGAACGGCGTGCTCGGTCGGGTCTGTCGTCGGAACGTCGGACGGCGAAGAGAACTCCGGAGTGACATCGCCCTCGTCGCGGCGTTCGTCGGGGTGAACAGGCGGGTTGTCGCTCACGGTGCGGCTCCTTCGCGGCCCTCACGGCCATCCGAACAGGTCACCGGTCACACTACCCCGCAGGTCGGCATGCGCCGGGAGTGACAGGCATCACGCCGTCATCGCGGCCGGTGCGAGAGCGATGCCCAGCCAGGCACCGCCGAGCATCCACGGTCCGAATGCCATCGTCGTCGGCCCATCTGCCCGTCGGAAGATCAGCATCACGACTCCGACGAGACCGCCGAGCACGAAGGCGAACACGCTGCCCAGCAGCAGCGGACCCCAGCCCTGCCAGCCCAGGAAGAGCCCCAATACAGCCGCCAACTTCACATCGCCGAACCCCATTCCGCCCGGATGCAGGACGGCCAGGAGCAGATAGAACGCCCCGAGAGCTAGGCAGCCGACCCAGGCCCGGAAGCAGGCCCCACCGTCCCGCGTCAGTGCGGATGCCGTTCCCAGTAGCACCACTCCGACGCAGAACGCAGGCAGCACGATGGCGTTCGGTAACCGATGCACCGCGAGATCGACGGACGTGAGCACGGGCGTCACTCCGGCGAGGAACAGGAAGGCGAGCAGAACGATCGTCTTGGCGAAAGCGCTCGCGAGTCCATCGGAGAGGGCGATCGCTGGCGAGAGCCACACCATGGCGACGATGCTCAGCACGACGGCACAGAACGCGATTTCGGAACGGGTGAGCGCGTGCACTCCCGTGCCGCGTCCAACGAGTCTCGGAGGAAGCATCCAGTTAGTCTGCTGGCTGCGGTGACGTGGAAACCGGATCTGCCCCGGATTGTGGATAACTTGCCCACACGAAGAATGGCCCCTCGCGAGACGCGAGGGGCCATTCCTACGGGCACTGCTGGGTAGTACGGCTCTGCTAGTTGTACGTACCGGGCGTGTAGTCATCCGACGAGAAGCTGTCGAAGTCGACGAAGCTCAGGTCGGCCTCACTGAACGACGAGTCGT
>Ga0247742_10002554_pt1 | contig 11848 bp, 6 predicted proteins | sample UWRJL208509C2_FD_180944 | JGI IMG/M metagenome (GOLD analysis project Ga0247742, IMG submission 180944) | Plant litter microbial communities from Arlington Agricultural Research Station in Wisconsin, United States - UWRJ-L208-509C-2 | ecosystem: Environmental > Terrestrial > Plant litter >... | reverse complement strand
TTGTGCAACTGGCATTTGACACGATAGTTTCAGTGCCGTCCAGTATGTGCTCATTTACACCAAGGACTACTGTTTTGATAGTGTCTACTTCTGCCGGGGCAGAAAGAATTACTTTTTTCGCACCGGCGAGAATATGTGCATTGATTTCATCATACGTTTTGTATTTACCTGTAGATTCAATAACAATATCAATAGCTAATGATTTCCAATCAAGATTAGATATGCTCTTTTCGTGGAAGAATGCATAATGTTTACCGTTAACAGTAATGTTTCTCTCGTCATACGAGCATTCATAGGGCAGAACCCCGTGAATACTGTCGTATTTTACCAGATGTGACATCGTTTTATTGTCAGCTATGTCATTAATAGCAACAACTTCAATGCTGGGATGATTTAGTAAAAGGCGAAATAAATTTCGTCCTATTCTTCCAAAACCATTAATTGCAATTTTTATTTTCATTTATTTTCTATGAAAAGCAACAAGTCGTAACTCCTAAATTTTAAACTTTATAAACTACAGAATATGTTTCTGTGCTTTATAAGAGCTTCTTACCAAAGCACCACTTTCCACGTGTCTGAATCCTAGTTCCAATCCAATTTTCTCATATTTAGCAAATTGATCAGGAGTGATATATTCTTTTACTGGCAGGTGTTTTTTGCTGGGCTGCAGATACTGTCCGATGGTAACTACATCTACATTTGCATTACGTAAATCGTGCAAAGTCTGGATTACTTCTTCTTCAGTTTCACCTAATCCCAGCATTATACCGGACTTGGTCCTGTTAATCCCTTTTTCTTTAAGGTACTTCAGTACAGCAAGACTACGGTCATATTTAGCCTGTATTCTTACTTCACGGGTAAGTCTTCTTACTGTTTCCATATTATGGGAAACTACTTCTGGATTAGCTTCAACGATACGGTCAAGATTTCTTTCCATTCCCTGGAAGTCGGGGATAAGAGTTTCAAGGGTAGTTGTTGGGTTCATCCTTCGGATTGCTTTGATGGTTTCAATCCAGATGATTGAACCACCGTCCTTAAGGTCGTCACGGTCAACACTGGTAACCACTGCATGTTTTATATTCATGATTTTGATCGAGCGTGCTACCTTTTCAGGTTCGTCCCAATCGACTGTTTCGGGTCTGCCTGTTTTTACGCCACAGAAACCACAGGAACGCGTACAAGTGTTCCCGAGTATCATAAAGGTTGCAGTTCCTTCTCCCCAGCATTCACCCATATTTGGACAGCTTCCTGAAGTGCAGATTGTATTGAGTTTGTATTTATCGACGAGCCCGCGCAGCTCAGTATATTTTTGTCCAATTGGCAGTCTTACCTTAAGCCATTTTGGTTTTCCGGTTGGTAATGCCACTGTGTCTAAAACTGTTTCCATTAAATGCAATTTTGAAAGTACAAAGATAGGTAATGTTTTTATTTTAATCGTTAATTTGATGTTAGAGCGTATAGGGATATTGAGGCATGGTACAGTGCGTTCCTAAAAGTTCATGTCAGATTTTCTCTTTTCATTTCTTCTCATCTGTAATTACAGTCTTCCTGATTTGGTTTATATAGTTACGTCAATTAAAGTCGATGTTAATACTATTGTATTTGTATGAATGAATATTCATCAAAAACAAAATTATAGATATAGTTGATTTATATGTATATTTTTCGTGATTAAAATGTGTTATATTTTTACTTATTTCCATTTTTTTTATTAGGTTTCATTGTTTTATTATTTTTTTTGTTATTTTTATAATTAATATTTATTTAATTAAACTTATTTTATTATGAAAAAAAATACTTTATTAGTGTTGGTTTTGGGAATTTCTTTCCTAATGTCAGCAAAATGTTTAGAGTTATTTGAGCCTGGTTTTTCTGCCAGGGTTTCAGATTTAAAAGTTGGCCCCAAACCAACGCATGAGAAGGCAGTAGTAAAGACTGCTAAAAATCTAACTAGAGCTCAGAATCCATTGGCACCAACCAATGATAATTGCGCTACAGCAACTCCTATTACTTCATTACCTTATTCCTATTTACAATCAGATGGTGCTTCGGCTAGTGATGATGGTTTTGTCCTGGCTTGTACGAACGGAATGAATGATGGGGTGTGGTATACGGTTGTTGGTGATGGTACTGATATAAAAATAACGATAACTCCTGATGATTTCGATTATGATCCAGAGTTAGGAGTTTTTACTGGAGACTGTGAAAATCTTGTATGTAAAGGTCGTGCAGACGACGGGTATCCGGGAGATTCGGAAACGTATACGATTTCTGCGTCAGTTATAGGTACCACCTATTATATTAACGTTGGGTATTATTCTGATGGAGACGATGAACCGGAAGGTAATTTCACAATTGATGTTGAAAGTTTTGTTTCTGCACCTAATGATTCTTGTGCAGGAGCAATTGCAATCCCTTCTACTACTTACTCACACGTACAGTCAGACGGTGAAACTTCTACAAATAATGACGGCTTTATTACAGTATGTCCTAGTAACGGAATGAATGACGGATTATGGTATACTGTAGTTGGTGATGGTACTTTTATTTCAATCACGGTTACTCCGGAGAATGATGAGTTTGATCCGAAAATAGGGGTTTTTAGTGGAAGTAATTGTGACGAGCTGGAATGTGTAGGGACGGCCGACATAGGATATGGGGGTGATTCGGAAACCTATTTAATTGAAAATTCAGTTGTAGGTACAACTTATTATATTAATGTAGGTGACTACAGTTCTTTTAGTGATGGACCAGAAGGAAATTTCACTATTGATCTCACGAGTATTATACCGCCCGATTCGGTTCCGGATTGTGCTTCCAATCCATCTCCCGCTGATGAAGCCGTTGATATTCCTGTAGGAGATATTGTTTTTACATGGGAGGCGCCAACTACCGGTGGACCAGTTGAGTCTTATGATTTTTATGGAGGTATTGCATTACCGCTTACTGAAGATGACCTTATAGGTAATTATACCACTACTTCAGCTGATATTACGATATCAGGTTATGATACTGTATTGTATTGGAAAGTTGTGCCTAGAAATTTAGCAGGAGGAGCAGAAGGATGTACGGAATGGAGCTTTACAACAGTGTCTCCACCACCGCCACCGGCCAATGATGAATGTGAAAATGCAGTAATAATAGCTTGTGGAGATAACCTCACAGAACAGACAACAGAAGCAGCAACGGGTGGTAGTAACACATCTTGTGTAGGAACTATCGGGGACGATGTCTGGTACAGATTTAGTGGTAACGGTCAGAATATAATTTTAGATATTGCTTCTGATGGAGAACCAGCCCAGCTGGAAGTTTATGAAAGCAGCGATGGAAGTTGTGGTGGATTCAGTGCTGGGGAATGTATCGCGGCTGTTGGTACCGGAGAGGATGAAAATACATTATCTTTTGCTTCTGCTGTAGGAACTGAATATTATATTCATGTAGGAAGTTATGTCTTTGGAGACCCAGCAGTCAATTTCAGTTTGTCTGTCTCTTGTGAAGATTTACCAGATATGCCGGATTGTGTTTCAAATCCATTCCCGGCTGATAACGCCGTTGATGTTCCTATTGGAGATATTGTTTTTACATGGACAGAACCAACTACAGGAGGGCCGGTTGATTCCTATGATTTTTATGCAGGAACGACAACCCCACTTACAGAAGATGATTTAATTGATAATTATACAACGACTTCTGCCGATATTACACTAACAGGCTATGATACCCTATTTTACTGGAAAGTTGTGGCGAAAAATGTGGCAGGAGACGCAATAGGATGCGCCGAATGGAGTTTTACGACTGTTCCAGCTCCGCCTATCCCGGTTAATGATGAGTGTTCAACAGCTACGGCTATAACAACTTTTCCTTTTACTGATGCATTAGATGCTGCAGGTGCAACCAATAACGACGGTTATATTACTACCTGTACTAACGCAATGAATGACGGTATATGGTATACGGTTGTTGGTAATGGCAGTGATATAACAATAGACGCCACTTCGGGTAACTGGGATGGACAATTAGGAGTTTATACAGGCTCATGCGGTAATTTTACTTGTTACCAAACGGTGGATGCTGGTTTTGAGGGTGATACCGAAACAATAACGATAAGTAATTCGGTACAAGGAACAACTTATTATGTCAATTTTGGACATTATAATGGAACTTCGGATCAACCAGAAGGATTAGTTTCTATTGAAGTGACAACGACGGCTTTGGGTATTGATGGTAATGAATTTAAAAACTTCATAGCTTATCCGAATCCGGTTAAGAATATTTTAAATTTGTCTTACACACAAAATATTACAGGTGTTGAGGTGTATAATTTATTGGGTCAACAGGTAATTGTAAAAGCAATAGATGCGAACCAAAGCCAAATTGATATGTCCGGATTATCGGCTGGTAGTTATTTGGTAAAGGTTATGGCGGATAACGCGGTTAAAACAATTAAAGTGATTAAGGAATAAAAATGTTCTCTTGTAAAAGCTAATGTAGCCATAAAAGGGCTACAGCAATTTTATCCTAAATATAGGGAAAAACGAAGCTGAGGAGTCGAAACATGTGAATATATAAAAGAGGCTATCCGAAAGGGTAGCCTCTTTTTATTAAGCATAAATAGCATTCAATATCGCCTTTTATTCGTGGTGTGTCCATAGTGTGTCCATAGTGTGTCCATAGTGCATCCATAGTGTATCCATAATATAATATATTTTTATGGATACACTATGGATACAATATGATAACATTATTTATTCATGTAAAACAAACCCCAAAGGAATCCCATAAGATTTAAAAATCTAAATCTTTGGAATTTGACGAGTTATTACATTTTTAGCCTTGGATATATGTTCGGAAATTGAAAATGAATGTCTTATAGTAGTTAGATTTCTCAAATATTAAGCTGACGTTTTTTGTGACATTTTATTTTCATGTATTTGATTATTAAAAAGTTATTATGATATATTAAATGGCTAGATGCTATTTATTTCATTGATTTGAATTATTTATTTGTTTTATAACTAAAAAGTGAGTCACATTTTTTCTTGTTTAATTTTTCTTCCCGTTAGATATTAAAGGTTTTTGTTTAGTAGTTTTATAACAATTATTTAACTTATAAACCAAAACTTGTTTTATTATGAAAAAAACTACTTTAATGGTCCTGGTTTTAGGCTTCTCTTTCTTTATAACAGGAAAGTGTTTAGCATTCTATAATGGGGGCGTTGATTTTCCTGCCAGTAGCAAAAATCTGGCATTTGGATCCGTGTTAAATGGAGATCCAAAACCTATAAAACCTGAATCAAGGTCAAAAAACGTATTGGCTCCGTCAAATGATAATTGTGCTACTGCAACTCCTATTACTTCGTTACCGTATTTTTATGAACAAAATGACGGTGCCTCAGCTACTGATGACGGCCTTGTCTCAACATGTAGTAATGATAATATGAATGATGGTATGTGGTATACTGTCGTTGGTAACGGTGGTAATATTGCGATTAATGTAACACCAACAGTTTGGGATTTCTATGCGCAGATAGGAGTATTTACTGGTAGTTGCGGTGATTTGATATGTGTAGGCACTGTCGATGCGGCTCTTGAAAATAATCCTGAAAATTATGTAATCTACAATTCGGTTGTTGGCACAACTTATTATATTAATGTAGGGCGTAATACAGATTATAGTGATGTTTCTGAGGGAAATTTTACAATTGACGTACATACTATAATTCCTTCTACGAATAATGATTGCTCTGGCGCTACTGCTATTACCTCCTTACCATATTTCAATAACCAAGAGGATGGTGCGACTGCTACGAACAGTGGGATAATTAATGCATGTTTAACTTCAATGAATGAAGGGGTATGGTATAAAATCGCTGGAGATGGCGGTAATATTAAAGTGACCGTGACAGCTCCGGCTGGAGGTAGTTTTGATCCCGTTCTGGGGATATTTACAGGTGCTTGTGGGGATTTTGACTGTTCAGGTTTTATAGATGCTACAGGCGGCGGTCAGGTTGAGACTTATATAATCAGTGAATCTGATCCTGCGATGACCTATTATATTAATATAGGGGACCATAATAATCATATGGGAAATTTCACAATTGATGTTTCAACTATCCTTACGCCGGTTAATGATGCTTGTGCAGGTGCATTAGAGATTACTAGTTTACCTTATTCTCATGAGCAGACGGATGCGATCGGTGCTACCAATAATGAAGGTTTTCTTTCTATATGTGGAGCAGAGACTTTAATGAATGATGGTCTTTGGTATACTATCATTGGTGATGGAAGTAATATTAAATTTACTGTAAAGCCAACACAAGGTTTTGATATAGCGCTGGGTGTGTTTTCTGGTGTTTGTGGAGAACTGGAATGTGTAGGGAATGCTGATGTTGGACTTGAAGGTTATACAGAGACTTACACCATCGCTGATTCGGTTATTGGTACAAAATATTATATTAATATAGGATCATATAGTGACGATGAAGATAAACCAGAAGGGAATTTTACAATCAATGTTAAAAGTATACTTTTCCCTGCGAATGATTCATGTGTTAATCCTACCATAATTACTACCTTTCCTTATTCGTATTCACAAACAGATGCTGAAGACGCAACCAATAATGAAGGTATTATAGAAGCTTGTACAAATGCTATGAATGATGGGGTTTGGTATAGTTTCGAAGGTGATGGTAATACTATCGCGGTTACTGTAGATCCGGATGATAATTTTAATCCACAGTTGGGAGTATTTACAGGAAACTGTAATGAACTGGTATGTGAAGGTGCTGTTGATACTAATTATCAAGGAGGAAATGAAACGATTCTAATTAATTCAGTTGTAGGAACGACTTATTTTATTAATGTTGGTGATGGTTCTGATTCTGATTTTCCAGAAGGAAATTTCAGTATAAGTGTTAAAATTTTAATTCCTCTTGTTAATGATGCTTGTGATGGGGCTATTGATATAACTACTTTTCCTTTTTCGGACCAACTGGATGCAACAAATGCGACCAATAACGATGGTTCAATTGCGATGTGTAACACTACTACTAACGATGGTATCTGGTATAAGGTTACAGGTAATGGAGGTGATATAGCGATATCTGCTACTTCAGTTGGATGGGATGCAAGATTAAGTGTTTATACAGGATCTTGCGGAGATTTTACTTGTTATGCTACAAAAGACCTCGAAGGTTCGACTGCTACAGAATTGGTGGTTATTTCTGATTCAGTAGTAGGTACTGTTTATTATATCAACATTGGATATTATGGTGCAGGTGATGCTCCTGAGGGATTAACGTTTGTAAGTGTGGTAACATCCGTTATGGGAGTTGAAGGAAATGACTTAAATAACTTTACGGCTTATCCAAATCCGGTTACATCTGTTTTGAATTTATCATACGGACAGAATGTAAACAATGTTGCAGTGTTTAATTTATTAGGGCAGCAGGTGATTACCAAAACAGTAAATGCGAGTGAAAGCCAGATAGATATGTCTACACTTTCCGCGGGTACTTATTTAGTGAAAGTGACAGCAGACAACGCGGTTAAGACTATTAAAGTGGTTAAACAATAATAAATACTATATCTAGGCTTGTTTTTGTACTTTTACAACCGCAAACAAATACACAATATTTATGGAAGTAAAAGACAGTAATGGTAACCTGTTACATGACGGAGATTCAGTAACGGTAATAAAAGATTTAAAAGTAAGAGGGTCTTCTGATGTTATCAAAAGAGGAACTATGGTAAAAGGTATTCGTCTTACTGATGATCCTGCTGAAATTGACTGCCGCGTAAATAAAACGGCTATGGTATTGAGGACGGAGTTTGTTAAGAAAGCCTAATCATTATACACATTATATAAGAATCGTCTGGAGAGAAATTTCCAGGCGATTTTTAGTTTATATTCGCTTTAGTAAATATAGTGCCGATGCCCGGTTTCGAAATTTATATTGTTTACGCTTATAATAAGTCATTACTCCATTTGTTATGTGTAATTGCTTTAATATTAACTATTGGCTGTGTGAAAGGATAATATTATATTTACAGAAAGTACGAGTATTGATAATCATCGTCGGCGATTGTTGTTACTATTCAACACGTAATAATTCAATGAAAGTAAAAATACTATTCTTTGTGCTATTGTTTATGAGCGGTATGTATGCACAGCAGGATGCCCAGTTTACACAATACATGTATAATACAGTTAACGTGAATCCTGCTTACGCGGGTTCCAGAGGTGTTGCGAGTGTGTTTTTATTACACCGTACACAATGGGTTGGACTTGACGGTGCGCCTGTAACCAATACTGCTTCTTTTCATATGCCCCTGCAGGGAAGTAAATGGGGGATAGGACTTTCTGTTATTAATGACAGGATTGGTATATCCGATGAAAATGAACTATCAGCAGATGTTTCTTATACGGTCAAAACATCTGAAAAATTTAAGCTATCTTTTGGAATTAAAACTACAGCCAATTTATTTAGTGTTGATTTTAACAGGCTTACATTAAGGAATCCGGGGGATTATGCAATAAGCCAGCAGGATAATATTGATAATAAATTTAGTCCCAATATTGGAGCGGGAATCTACTTTCATTCAGATAAAGCTTATTTAGGGTTTTCCATTCCACACCTGCTTGAGACGAAGCGTTATAATGATAATGTAAGTTCGGTGGCCAGTGAAAAAATGCATTTATTTTTTATAGCGGGAATGGTATTCAATATCGAGGATAATTTAAAATTTAAACCTGCATTATTAACCAAAATGGTTAATGGAGCTCCATTACAGGTTGATTTATCAGGGAACTTTCTGGTTAATGATTTAGTTACTGTTGGGATAGGTTATAGACTAAATGCCGCATTTACTGCTTTGGCTGGTTTTCAGCTCAGTGATTCCTGGTATATAGGTTATTCATATGATATGGAAAATACTAAGCTTGCCAATTATAATTCGGGTACGCATGAGTTATTTCTCAGATATGAATTGTTTGCTAATTATGACAGGATTATATCCCCCAGATTCTTTTAGCTTAATAAAACAAAGTATGCAAATCAAATTTATTCTTTCCTTTATGAAGATTACCAAAGTAAATCTATTGGTTTTGGTAGTTATATTTGGCTTTTCATTCCCTGTTTTTGCTCAGCGAAATCAAATGGAAAATGCTAATAAGAAATACGAATCATTATCTTATATAGATGCAATTTCTATTTACGAGAAAGTTGCAAAAAAAGGATATAAGTCAGTTGAGTTGTTTGAAAGGCTTGGTAATTCTTACTATTTTAATTCAGAATTTGAGAAAGCCTGCCATTGGTATGAGGAATTGTTTGGGATGCAAAAAGAAATAACACCTGAATATTATTACCGGTATTCGCAATCATTAAAGTCTAAAGGTGATTATAAGAAATCAGATGAGATGATGCTGGCTTTTATCCAAAAAGCAGGAACTGATCTCAGGGCCAGTATTTATTCTAAAAATAGTAATTATCTCGATAAGATTACTGCAAACTCTGGTAGGTTTGAGATAAGTGATGCAGGAGTCAACTCTGAATTATCAGATTATGGAGGTGCTTTTTTAGGTGACAGTTTTGTGTTTACTACGGGCAGGGATACAGCTACTTTGTTTAGTATAAAAATGAAATGGAATAATCAGGCATTTACGAACCTGTATATCTCTGAACGTATAACCGACAGCACATTTAGCCAACCGAAAAAATTAAACAGGAATATCAATTCCCGATTTAATGAATCATCGGCTATTTTTACAAAAGATGGTAAAACGATGTATTTTACAAGGAACAATTTTAACGAGGGTAAAAAAAGAAGTAGCAGTGAAAGGATTACGTTGCTGAAAATTTATCGATCCAGATTTACTGATAGAGGATGGGGTCAACCAGAGCAGCTACCTTTTAACAGTGACCAGTACAGTGTGGCTCATGCTGCTTTGAGTCCTGATGAGAAAATATTATATTTTGTTTCGGATATGCCGGGAAGTTATGGACAATCTGATTTGTATAAGGTTACAATCAATACCAACGGTACATTCGGGAAGCCACAGAATTTAGGTAAGCCTATTAATACAGAAGGCAAGGAAACATTTCCTTTTGTATCAGCGGATAATACCCTTTATTATTCATCAGATGGACACCCAGGTCTAGGAGGGCTTGATGTATTTAGTTTGAAAATCAATACAGACGGTAGTTATAATACAGTAGATAATGTGGGAACACCTGTAAATTCCGGAACAGATGATTTTGCTTTTATTATCGATTCGGAAAGCCGTAACGGTTTCTTTAGCTCTAACCGCCAAGGCGGTAAAGGCTTGGATGATATTTATCGTTTTAAAGAAACCAGAAAAATCAGCTGTGAACAATCGGTTTCTGGGACTGTCCGGGATAAAGAGACAGGCAGTTTTATTTCCGGGGCATATGTCATATTATCAGATCAAAACTTTAAAGTTTTAGATTCATTGACTGTTGATGTCCAAGGATATTATAGTTTTTCGGTTCCTTGTGGTTCGGGCTATTATATAAGGGTTGGCAAGGATACCTATGAAACGGACGAAATAAGTGTGAAAATTCCAGACTTTGAAGGTAAGACGAGTATGGTGGATATTACTTTAGGGAAGCGCAATAAGATCTTTAAAATAGGAGATGATATAGGTCCGAAACTCGGAATACAATCTATTTATTTTGATCTGGACAAAGCCATTATCCGTAGTGATGCATTGCCGGAACTTGAAAAGATACTTGATTTAATGGAATCACATCCCAGTCTAAGGATAGATGTCAGGTCACATACAGATAGCAGGCAAACAGCAGATTATAACCTTAAACTTTCCGACGCTAGGGCAAAAGCAACAATGCAATGGCTGGTGGAACATGGGGTATCCCGTGAGCGTCTTAGTGGAAGAGGTTATGGGGAATCTGAATTGTTGAATAAATGTGCCGATGGAGTAGAATGCACAGAGCAGGAGCACCAGTTGAACAGGAGGAGCCAGTTTATAGTGACGGCTATGTAAGTGGTATAACCAAAGAATCTATAAATGCCTGATGGTCGCGGTTTTTAAGGCTATGCAATAAACAATTTAATTTTTTGTTAATAGTAATCAACATACTTGCATAATGTAATTGAATTGTTACTTTTGTTGATTGTAAATGAAATAAATTGAAATTAATATTATGTTGTTTAATGTATTTCATTTGTATCCAAAACAAAAAACTAACACATTATAAATTTGAAAATTTATCAGTAATGAAAATGAAACAATTGTTCCTGGGGCTTTTCCTGTCCCTGAATTTAGTGTCTTTTGCCCAAAATAGTAAAAAAGAAGTACTATTCTCAATTGATGACAAACCATATTATACAGATGAATTTTCACGGGTTTACAAGAAAAATATTGATTTGGTTAAGGATGAATCCCAAAAAGACCTGAACCAATATTTAGATTTATTTGTGGGATATAAACTTAAAATTAATAAAGCCAATAAATTAGGTCTGCAAAATAATCCAAAGTATCAGACGGAGTTGAAGTCGTACCGTACCCAACTGGCTAAAAACTACCTTACCGATTCCAAGGTTACTAAAGAACTTATCCAAGAAGCATACAATCGCTCTTTAAAAGAGGTAAAAGCATCCCATATTCTTATTATGGTAGATGAAAACGCTTCACCAGAAGATACTTTAAAAGCGTATAAGCAAATAACAGATATCCGTAAAAAGGCACTTGCCGGAGAGGATTTCGGAAAACTTGCAGAACAGTATTCGCAAGACCCATCTGCTAAGGAAAATAAAGGAGATTTAGGCTATTTTTCTGTATTTAGAATGGTCTACCCTTTTGAATCAG
>Ga0247742_10002553_pt1 | contig 11849 bp, 17 predicted proteins | sample UWRJL208509C2_FD_180944 | JGI IMG/M metagenome (GOLD analysis project Ga0247742, IMG submission 180944) | Plant litter microbial communities from Arlington Agricultural Research Station in Wisconsin, United States - UWRJ-L208-509C-2 | ecosystem: Environmental > Terrestrial > Plant litter >... | reverse complement strand
CCGCGATCGGCTCCCGAACCTGAGTTTTTCTTCGTCACGTAAGGACCTTTGAAGGTGGATGCGAAATAGTTTCACATCCTGTGTGCAAAATCGTTGACAAGTTTCCCGGACCTACCTAATCTACGCGGCTCACGGGGCAGCGATGCTCAGTGACACCTGCCCAGGTGGCGGAATTGGTAGACGCACTAGTTTCAGGTACTAGCGGGTAAAACCGTGGAGGTTCGAGTCCTCTCTTGGGCACCAATTATAGACGAAGCCCCGCAGCGATGCGGGGCTTTGTTGTATCTAGGGTTCAGAAAGACGCGTCGGGTCCACGTTTGGCGCTACGACGGCGTTTCACCATCGTCCAGGACGAGGCCGTTCTGATCGTAGAACTGCCAATCGCCGATCGCTTCGCCATTTTCGTAGACGCCCTGCGCCGCGAGTTGCCCGTTCGGGTGATAGTCGCGCCAGTCGCCCTGTTCGACCCCGTCGACGAAGGTGCCTTCCGACGAGAGTGTGCCATTCACGTGATAGGCCTCGAAGCGACCATGGCGAATCCATTCGGTCCCGTCGGCGGATAGATAACGCGCATATCGGTAGCGCACGCGCCCGCTCTCGGACAGGATCTCCGCGATATTCAGGTCTTCCATGCGCACTCCGTCATTACACAACCTTGCCGATTCGAAACCTTCGTAAGGGCTGAAACGCACAACCCTGCGATTGGGAATACAGGCCAGGACGGTTTTCTGGGCTCAACGGGACACGTTGTCTCGTTTGTTCGTCACTTCGAGGATCTTCGTCACCCTGATGACTCGCTGGCACGACCCAAGGTTGCCGTAGTGTCCCGGCGGTCCCACGGCACCTTGGACAACCACGTCGGCCGTACCCCAACCGCCAGGCAGCTGGGCAGAAGACAGATCGCCATCGACACACCACCGGTCATGGGTACCTGTCGGCGTCAGTATCGCGAACTCGAAATTATAGAAATAGGTCCCTGTGTAGACGTCGCCCGATTTAGGAACCGACGCACAAGCGCCGAGCAACACCGAACACAGTAGCCCGAAGACACCGCATCGCCCGGTCAAGCTACTTCGCCAGCACGATATGCGTAGCCCGCTCCGTCGGAACATGCTCCACGGTCCGGTAGCCCAGCGCACGCAGATCCAGTCCGCTGAACAGCGGCTCGCCCTCGCCAAGTACAACGGGTGCAAATGCCAGGTGGATCTCATCCACGTGGCCGGCCCGCACATATTGCCTGACCGTCTCCGCGCCGCCGCCGATCTTGATGTCCTTGCCACTGGCGGCCTCGCGTGCTTTTTGCAGCGCGACCTCGATACCCTCGGAGACGAAGTAAAACGTGGTCCCGCCTTCCATCTCGATAGGCGGTCGCGGGTAATGCGTCAAGATGAAGGTCGGCGCGTGATACGGCGGGTTGTCGCCCCACCAGCCCTTCCATTGCTCGTCAGGCCATTCGCCACGCATGGGTCCGAACATATTGCGACCGAGGATGAAGGCACCGAAGCCGGCCATCGCGCGTCGTGCGAAGTCGTCGTCCGGCCCGGTTTCACCGCCCTCTTTCCCCTGCATCTGGCGAAACGACTGCGTCGGGAAGAACCACTGAAAGAGCTCGGGGCCTCGTACACCAAGCGGGTTCTCCAGACTCTGGTCGATGCCGGCGGCGAAACCGTCAAGCGAGACACCGAACCCGGCAACTTTTACTTTAGTCATGAGTCACTCCAGCGAAATCCAGCGCAGCTTCGCAATGAATCAGGGTCGTATCGAACACCGGCACGGACACATTGCCCTCGTTCAGCAGCATGCCAACCTCGGTGCACCCCAGGATCATCGCGTCTGCACCCCGCTCCACAAGCCGCCCAGCGATGGCGACGAACCGAGCCTCGCTTTCGGGCGTGGTGACACCGCGGCAAAGCTCCTCGTAGATGATCCGGTGCGCATCGGCACGATCGGCGGCGTCGGGGACGATCGGATCGAGACCTGCCGCTATCAAGCGATCCAGATAGAACGACTGCTCCATGGTGAACGCCGTGGCGATGAGCCCCGGCCGATGCAAGCCCTTTCCTCGTACGACCGCCGCCGTGGCGTCGGCAATATGCAGCAACGGAAGGGACAGACCCTGCATCATCCTGTCCGCCAGCTTGTGCATCGTATTCGTGGCCAGGATCAGAAAATCGGCACCTCCGCGCTGGAGGGCCATCGCCTCGGCGTTGAGGATGTCGCCAGCCTTATCCCAGTTTCCCGCAGCCTGAAGGGCCTCGATCCCCGCAAAGTCCAGCGAACGGATGAGCAGCTCCGGGGAATGCAGCCCGCCCAGCCGCTCGCTCGTGAGCCGACACAGCTCGCGGTAATAGATTTGCGTGGAAGCAGCGGACATGCCGCCGAGCATCCCGATCGTTTTCAACGGAGCCGTCCTCGCCCTGGTCGCTGGATGGCAAAGCGTAGCAGCGCAAGTACACTTCCGACCAATGCCCCCAAGCCGATTCACATGTTGGGACGCAGCATGAGTCGACCGACGTTAAGCCCGCTTGCCGTGAGTGAATCGCGTTGAACACGCTTCCCCATTTTCGCTATCACCCCGATGCCGTCGCCACCGGCAGCATCCGTGTATCGGACAATCGTTGTAAGTGCTGCGAGCAAGTACGTGGATATATCTACAGCGGCCCCGTTTACGCCATTGGGGAGTATCAGGACAGCCTGTGCCCCTGGTGCATCTCGGATGGAACGGCCCATGCGAAGTTTGGGGCCTGCTTCGCCGATGAGTCGGGGATTGGGGGCTATGGGGCATGGGACGATGTGCCGACCGACGTGATCGGCGAAGTCGCCTATCGCACGCCTGGGTTCGCCGGGTGGCAACAGGAACAATGGTGGACTCACTGTAACGATGCGGCGATCTTTCTGGGGCGTCAGGGCTACCAAGAGCTTGACGCCATGGGTGATGACGCAGCCAGGGCCATCAGAGAAAATGCCGGGCTCGAAGGACCCGACTGGGAGCGCTTTTATCGCGCTCTACACAAAGACGGCTCTCCGACTGCCTACCTCTTTCGCTGCCGGCATTGCGGAACACTCGGCGGCTATCAGGACTGCGACTAAAACCATGGGCACAATCGGCGCATGAGCGACATGATCGGTGAAGAGAACGACTACTACCTCAAGACCTTCCGGGGGCTCGACCATGCCGAAGGTACGATCGCCGGAAAGACCTTCGAAGAATGCACGTTTACCCAGTGCAGCTTCAGCGACGCCGAGTTCGACCACTGCAAGTTCATCGAATGCACGTTCCGTTCGTGTGACCTGAGCAACGTCAAGCTCAACGCCAGCAAGTTCCAGTCGGTGGCGTTCGACGAGTGCAAGGTCATCGGCGTCGACTGGACGCGCGCGGACTGGCCGCGATACGCGGCACCGGCGAAACTCGCCTTCCGCAAGTCGATCGTCAACTACACATCGTTCTTCGGCCTGAATCTCCAGGAGCTTGTGCTGGAAGAGTGCAAGGCTCGCAACGTCGACTTCAGGCAAGGTGATTTTGCCCGCTCGAACTTCACCTACTCGGACTTTGCCGAAAGCCTGTTCGGCGGCACGAAGCTGCAAGCCACTGACTTCAGCGAAGCGACCAACTACGTGATGGATATCCGGGAAAATCAGGTCAAGGGTGCGCGCTTCACACGCACTGAGGCCGCCGGCCTTCTGTATGGACTGGGCATCGAACTGGTCGATTAGCCGCGAGATGGAAGCGCTTCGGACGCTTGCCTCATCGCGTCGTTCTCGAGATGCACGACCCCGCTCCCGGTCGGGTTGTTGACGAACTCGGCGACGAACGCACGCCCGATGTCGTCCTGATCGACCGAGCCAAACCGTCCCGGAATCAAGCGCCCCAACCAGGCCACATAACCCGGCGTGTGAGCATTGCCGGCGATGATGCCAGGGCGAAAGATGGCGAGGCGTCGAAAACCTACCGCTTCGATGGCCTGCTCCTTCAATCCCATGACGCGCACATAGCGAAACCGGCTTTTCGGCGTGCTTCCTACGGCCGAAAGCAGGGCGAAGTGAGCAATACCTGCGTCATGGCAACCTCGGGCAAATCCACCCACGACGCCGACCTCGAGGGCCTTCAGTTCCTCCTCGCTCCACTTCATGCTGCCCGAGCCCACGCCCACACAGGATGCCGCGTAAACCGGATCGCCCTGCGCGATCATTGCCTGGGCGAGCCGGGTCACGTCGGCCTGAAACTGGTCCGCCTTCGTATCGAGCACCGCTTGCCGCACGCGAGAGCCTGGCATCGGGGAAATCTCCCTACGGTTGACCATGACGATCTCGATGCAGGAGGGCTCAGCACCCAGAGCACGCACGACGGCGGCGCCAACCTGCCCGGTGCCACCAATGATCAAGACACGAAATGCCATGTGAAGACCCGCCCGATAATGGATGCCCCATCCTACGCGGGATCGCGCCAGCCATCAGAACTTGCGAAGGGTGAGGCATGACTGGCCATGCAAGTCGTCATGATTGTGCCCTGCTCAACGCGGTACATTGGTCAGCGTTACCCACCCGAAGCCGAGGTGCGATCGTGACGACCGTTGCCCTTCTCATCGACATGCAGGCCGACTTCTTCGGGCACCAGCGGCTGTCCCTACTCCGGCCGGCCCTCGCTGGTCACACCAATGCCCTCACCGCGATGGCCCGCGACGCGGCCGTCCCCGTTGTCTGGGTGCGACAGGAATTTGCGGCCGACCTCAGCGATGCGTCGCTGGAGGTGCGACGGGGCCAGATCAAGGTGGTCATATCCGGAACACCAGGCGCCGATCTCCTGCCCGAACTCGACATAGAGGCCACGGATCACTTCATCCTGAAGAAACGCTACAGCGCGTTCTTCGGCACTCCCCTCGATGACCTGCTGTCGCAGTTAAGCTGCGACCGGTTGATCGTTGCCGGCGTCAACACGCACTCGTGCGTGCGAACCACGGTAGTAGACGCCTATCAGAGGGACTACGACATCATTCTGGCGAAGGACTGCATCGACTCCCTGGATCGGGAACACCACGACGTATCGTGGCGATACATGGATGGAAAGCTGGGTCGTGGCATGGCGAACGAACAGATTCGGGAATGGCTGAAACCCAATCGCTAGGCCGTGTATCGCGCTACCAGCTCGAACGATTCGTGTGCGTTGTCAGGGTAGTGAACAAGGCCGGCAAAATCGGTGCGAATCATTACGCCGTTGAGAAGATAGGCCCAGCCTTCGTCGCCGTCCTGATAGCTGTGGTTGTCGATATTTGCAACGACAACACCGTGGTACTGACCGCTGATCAGTACGGCATCACCGGCCACCATTGCTTGTCCGTCATCGTAAGTTACGACCATCGTTGCCCCCAGTGAACCGACAAATCAACCACGTGACTCCAGTTTAACGCACCCTCGTGATTGGATGTCCTGAGGCCGCACGGGTACCATCGCCCCAGCCAACGCGAGGTACTTAGGATGACCGCCCGCTTTTCCCATCGATTGGCTCTCTGGCGTGCCGGTGCCTTCTTCGGCATTCTGGCCACTTTCGCTCTGGTGGTTCTTGTTCCCGCAGGGCTGCGAGAAGCGGGTTTCCATATCGCAAAGGCGTGGGGACTTAACGGGCTGGCCGCACCACTGTGTTGCCTGGGAGCCATTCCTGGCGCGTTCGTTGCCGATCGCCTGAGGCCCTGAGAGTGATGGCAAGCGTCTCGGCAAGTGTTGCCAAGCAGCGCACACGCATCTTGCTTGGGGCCGTAGCCTTCGGCGCTGCCCTCTCGCCTGCATGCGTAACAGCCGGCACCAAAGCCGATCCCATCTGTGCGCCATTGAAGGCGTTTGTCACCTCAGTCAAGCCGCATGAGGAGCGCAGGATCGAATTCCAGACGGCCTGGTTCTCGGGTTCCACCAGCGCAGGCCTGGGGTTTCTCGGAAAAAGCTGTGACCACGGAAACTATGACCCCGCGAAGGTTGCGTGCGCGTCGTTGATAAAACACAGCTCCACGGAGTTCGCTGGAAACAACGCCATGCGCGTCATAGCGTGCCTATCCCCGGCCACACGATTCGCCGCTTTCGTGCAGCTGGAGCATATCGATGTCGAATTCAGCTATGGATCGAGCAACCGTGGCCAGAACATCTCGGTGGACCTGCAACCAGGCAACGCACAGGATGACCCAAAGATCCTGACGATCGAAGTCAATGGATATTGACGCACGGCGACCGGTAGTTTCGGCGCCAGCTTATCGCCACATCCTTGCCCTTTATCGTGGATAACTTAGGCCACTCTCAGGAGAGGACCCAGTCGATGAATCACACGTGGCGTTACGCCGGACTGATCGCGGCCCTATGTTTCGCAAGCACGGCCGCAAGTGCATCTCCTCAGGATTCGCAAGCCTCGGCCGCTGCGCCCACGACGTGGCAGCCCCCTGCTCCACTCACGCAGGTCCCGCTCTGGCCCGAAGGTCACGCTATCGCACGGCCACCCGTCACCGGACCGGAATCGGTCAGGAACGGGGCCACGATCGAGAATGTCACGCGACCGACCATGACCGTCGTTCCGGCCCGGGGGCCAAGCACCGGCACGACCGTTGTCGTGTTTCCAGGTGGCGGATTCCGGGTCCTCGCCATGGACGGCGAAGGCACCGAGATCTGCGACTGGCTGACCAGCAAGGGCATCACCTGCGTTCTTCTCAAATACCGCATACCGACGAGCGGCCCTCAATGGGATGGCTCGTGCGACTGCCGCCGGGAGCCGACAGTCCACATGGCCCTGCAGGACGCGCAACGTGCCATCCGGCTGATCCGCCAACGAGCGTCAAGTCTTCACGTCGATCCCCACAAGGTGGGAGTGATCGGCTTCTCGGCGGGCGGCAACATGGTGGCGGACGTGAGTAACGCCAGTGGCAAGAATTACGCGCCGGTCGATGAAGCGGACACACTGAGCGCCCGGCCGGATTTCGCGATCGCCCTCTACCCTGGCCGCCTGTGGGAGGGGAAAGGTGTGGTTCTCAATCCCACGCTACACATCACGGCTAAGACACCACCCACGTTCCTGGTACAGGCCGAAGACGACCCCGTCGACAACGTCCGCAACTCGGTAACTTATTTCCTCGCCCTGAAAGAACACGGCGTGCCGGTCGAGATGCATCTCTACGCCACCGGTGGCCACGCCTTCGCCCTGCGCAAGCCGGATATGCCCATCGGCGCATGGCCCCAGCTCGCGGAAAAGTGGATGCAGTCCATCGGCATGCTTCCTGCCGGCTAAACGCCTATATTCGGGGCCAGCCGTCCGACCGGAGATCGCCATGCATCATTCAAGGCTTTGCGCGGTATTGATCGACTGCAATACCGGGGATGTCGACCAGGCAGCCCGCTTCTGGGCCGACGCCCTGGGGCGTCCGGTCGATCTCGATCATCCAGGGTCCGAGGGCAACTACCGCATGCTGGCCTCGCCGCCCGAGGAGCCCATCGTGCAGGTGCAGCGCGTCACTCACGGAAGCCGCGTCCATCTGGACATCGAGACGGATGACATCCCGGCCGAAGTCGCTCGTCTGGAAGCGCTCGGCGCCGTCGTCGCCGAAAGGCTCGAGCGTTGGGTGGTGATGCAGGCGCCGACCGGCCAGCGCTTCTGCGTCGTGCGTCCGCAGCGGTCCAACTTCCCCGGTAATGCCCATCGTTGGGACTAAGGCTGACTGCGCAGTCCGCGCCAGTAACGATCCAGCGATACCTTCAGCTCGGTCGCGAAATCCAGGCTGGTAAATGCCAGCGCCGCGTCGCCCATCATCGCCAGGCAATCGGGTGGGATGTCGAGCGCCTGCCACAGGCCCTGCGTCAGCGCGTAACTGTGGACGAGCACGCGCGCGCCCTCGCCTTCGGTCAGGCCGAGCGCAGCCTCGACGACTGTACCTGCACCGACCAGCGCCGTGCCGAGCTCCTGTTTATAGGTGCGCAGCCGGTCCTGTTCGATGTTCCGCTCCAGCACGCTGTAGCCCAGTGATTCGAGCTTGAGGATGTCGGGCTGCCCAGCGACGTGCGCGACGTAGGCAGCGAGAAACGCCGTGACCTTCTCGTCCACCGACCGCCCGTCCGGCGCGAATGCCTCGCGGATGCGCGTCATCATCGCCACGCGTTCGACGTGAAGGAGATCCATGAAGATCTCCTCCTTGGTCGCGAAATACAGGTACACCGTACCCTTCGCCAGCCCCGCTTCCGTGGCGATGGCTGCGGCGGAAGGCAACTTCTCCGGATCGCGCAGGAACAGCGTGCGTGCGGCTGCCAGGATCGCGTCGCGACGCGCTTCCTTATCCTCGGCTGCCAGGGCGTATCGAACCATGCACGCTCAATCCATCATCATGTGGTGGCCATTCTATAGGTGATGCGCGAGAGCTGCTGTCGCGAGAACAAGCGGGACAGGAAGGCCATGACGCGATTGATGCGGCCCGCTATGACCGCCGACTTGCCTGCCGCCATGGCCGCCAGGCCAATGTCGACCACCGGGCGCGACTTCATCATCATGCGCTTCATCGCCGCATTCGGCGCCTCACCCGCGGCATCGAAAAACGAGGTCTCGGTGACGCCCGGCGACAGCACCGTGACCACCACGTTCCGCGATTTGAGCTCGGTATGCAGCGCTTCGCCCAAGGACAGGACGTAGGCCTTGCTGGCGGCATAGGCGGCAAAATGAGGACAAGGCTGGAACGCTGCCACGCTGGCGACGAGCATCACCTTGCCGCCACCACGCTTCGCCATGTCGTTGGCAAACACATGGGTCAGGTCGGTGAGGCCAAGCACGTTGAGGCGAAGCATCGCGTTGATCCGCTCGACCGGCGCATCCAGGAATTCCGCGGTGATGCCATGACCGGCGTTGTTGATCAGCGTATCGACGAAGATGCCCTCCCCGTCCAGGCGCAGCTTCAAGGCCGCCGCCGCGCCGTCGGCCGACAGATCCAGCGGCACGACACGTGCCTGCACGCCGTAATGTGAGCGCAACTCGTCGGCCAGCCGCTCCATGGGTTCGGCGCGGCGTGCCGCCAGGACGACGTTGCTGCCTTGCTGTGCCAGCGCATGCGCGAAGTCGCGACCCAGCCCACTCGATGCGCCGGTGACCAGCGCCCAACCGTTCGATGCCATGGAACATCTCCGAAATGACCAGTGGTCATAACGTAAATGACCGGCGGTCATTTGGCAAGTGCTCTTAACGGCGTGCGGCCGCCTCAAGGTAGGCGCGGCACATCACGGGCAGCTGCGTACGCAACATTGCCAGCGTCGCGGGCGACGCATCGTTCTCCAGACCGGCCCGGACCGTGCCGACGAGCATGGTCCGCAGGGCGAACGTCACCTTGCCGAGGTCGTCGAAGGCCGCGTCAGAGGCGCTCTGGAGGAGCCGCTCGATGCACCGGTCGACCCGCCGCACCACATCGTCCACCAGTGCTGCCGTGTCCAGTTCGGCAGCGACCGCGTAGAGGGCGAGCGATGCCGGCATATGACGCAGCTTGGCGTCGAGATAGGCCTGGGTGAGGCCATCGGACATCTCCGCCAGGTGAGCACCCAGAAGGCGAAGGCATGCCTCCTCCACGGCCACGACGACGTGTTCCAGGTACTCGTCCAGCACCGCATAGAGCAACGCCTGCTTGTGCGGGAAGTACTGGTACATGGTGCCAACGGACACCCCTGCCCGCTCCGCCACACGCGTCGTCGTGAGCCGCCCGATGCCATCGGACAGCAAAACCTGAAAGGTCGCCTCGTGAATCGCCGCCATCGTGGCCGATGAACGCGCCTGGCGTGGGGTTTTACGGGCCTTGAGCGCTTCCGAGGGCACAACGGGCATATGCGAATGTAAAAACCGAAGGATGATTCATATCTTAGAACAGAGCGCCGAGCACAGCGCCATTCCAAACCCACCATCGAAGGAAACGCCATGAACGCAGCAGATCGCCGAATCGCCCTGGTCACGGGCGCCAACAAGGGCATTGGCCTCGAAGTCGCACGTCAACTCGGCAAGGCCGGCTACCGGATCCTGCTCGGGGCCCGAGACAAGGCACGTGGCGTCGAAGCCGCCAGGACCCTGCAAAACGAAGGCATCGACGTGCGCTACGTCGCCATCGATCTATCCGACAGCGCGTCACTGAAGGCAACGGCTGCCGATATCGAAGCTAACGAAGGCCACATCGATGTGCTCGTCAACAACGCAGGCATCGCCGTCCAAGGTGATGGGCTACCCGGCGTGACCGACCTCGGTGTCGTTCGGCAGACCTTCGAGACGAACTTCTTCGGCACGATCGCTGTCACCCAGGCACTCCTGCCACTGGTCAAGAAATCGGCCTCCGGCCGCATCGTCAACGTATCCAGCGGCCTGGGTTCGCTCACGTTGAACGCGGATCCGGACTGGGATTACGCAGCGGTAAAGATCACCGGGTACAACAGTTCGAAAGCAGCTTTGAACATGTTCACCGTATTGCTCGCCGCGGAACTCAAGGATCTGGGCATCAAGGTGAATGCCGTGAACCCGGGTTACACCGCTACCGATCTCAACGGACACAGCGGCCACCAGACCATCGAGGAAGGCGCCGCCGAGACGGTGCGCATCGCCCTGCTTCCGGATAGCCCCACGGGTGGATTCACCAGCACCGAAGGCGTGGATCCCTGGTAAACGCCGAGGGACGGCGGCGGACGACGCAAGGACACAACGCAAGACTACATTTGACACTATCGCATATTGCGATAATCTTCTCGGTACGACCGAGGAGATTGGAAATGAGGACGAAACGATCACTCGATGCGATTTTCGCGCGATGGGATGAGTTTCAGAGAGTCTCAGGCGTGTGTCACATTCACAACGATCGGGACTACGACAAGGTGGTCGGCCTGACGGACACGCTTGTTGACGCCGGAGCGATGGAAGCAAAGCACCCTCAACATTCGCTTTACATGGTGCTGGCGGATCTGATCTACGCCTACGACCAGCAACACTATCCACAGGCCAAGGTGCACGGCACCGATCTGCTCCGCTTCCTCATGGAACAACACGGATTGCGCCAAGGGCAGCTACCTGAGGTCGGAACGCAAAGCGTGGTCTCGGAGATACTCGCCGGCAAGCGCGAACTCACGACAAACCACATCCGCGCCTTGTCCAAACGCTTTGCCGTGAGCCCCGCGGCCTTCTTCTAGAGCCGATCAAGGTGCGGCCCCTTCCGCCTTTTCGCGCACGAGATCGATGAATGCCCGGAGCCCTGCCGACATGTGCCGGTGCGCCGGGTAATAAACATTCAAGCCATCGAAGTACGGGCACCAGTCTTCGAGCACAGCCACGAGGCGGCCGTCGGCGAGATACGGGGCCACGTTCCACTCGCTGGTCCAGATCAATCCCATGCCATCCAGGGCAGCCGCGACCATCAGGTGATGGCTGTCGAGTCCGAGGGGACCATCAACATCGATGCGTCGCTCCTGCCCGCGCTTTTCGAATTCCCAGCGGTACCACGTGCCGCTGGGCAAGCGACTGCGAATGCAGGTGTGCTCCAGAAGATCCTCAGGCACTTTCGGCTTGCGTCGGTTCTCGAAGTACGCCGGCGAGCCGACGACGATGAAGCGCAGGCGCCCTGTGCAGCGCACGCCGACCATGTCCTGCGGCACGTCCCCTGCGATGCGTACGCCGGCATCGAACCCTTCGCCGACGATATCGACGAAGCGGCCTTCAGTGACCACGTCCAGCCGCATCTCGGGATAACGACGAACGTACTCGAACAGCATCGGCTCGAGGATCATCGACGCCGCGCCTTCGGACGTATTGATGCGCAAGGTCCCGGTCGGGCTGTCGCGGAAAGCGTTGGCGGCTTCCATCGCGGCGGATATCTCGCCAA
>Ga0247742_10002552_pt1 | contig 11851 bp, 11 predicted proteins | sample UWRJL208509C2_FD_180944 | JGI IMG/M metagenome (GOLD analysis project Ga0247742, IMG submission 180944) | Plant litter microbial communities from Arlington Agricultural Research Station in Wisconsin, United States - UWRJ-L208-509C-2 | ecosystem: Environmental > Terrestrial > Plant litter >... | reverse complement strand
CGGCACCTCGCCTGTGCTGCTGCTCATCGGCATGACCGTGCTCTTCGGAGTCACCAACGGCACCAGCGGCTTCGCGAACCAGACGGCGCTCTACGTGCAGGCGCCCGCGGAGACGATCGCCGTGGCATCCGGGCTCTACCGGACCTTCGGCTACATCGGCGCGATCTTCTCGTCGAGCCTCATCAGCCTGACGTTCGGCAGCGCCGTGACCGACGACGGCTTCCACCGCCTCGGGTGGGCCGTCGTCGGCATCGGCGCGCTCTCGCTGCTGCTCACCGCACTCGACAGGAGCATTCCCGCGACTGCGGCTAGTGCATCACCGCGGGAGTAGACAGGATCGCGATGAGCGACACGACGGTGCCGACCAGGTAGAGGCCGATGCCGCCGCGGATCGTGATCGACTTCTGCCGCTCGGCGACCGGCACGGTCCACGCGAGCACAGGACAGCCCGACCAGCCGAAGCCGGCGATGCCGATCAGGGTGAACGCGGCGCCGATCCACCACGCGACCTCGGCCGGCATGGAGAGGTCGGCGGGCCGCCAGCCCTGGCCCAGCAGGCCGGCGAGCGGCACGCCCACGGCGATGATCGCTGCGGCGAACCACACCGTGCCGGTGAAGTTGATGCGCCGGAGTTCGACCACCGTGCTCTCCTCGGCGGCGAAGTCCTCCGGGTTGTCGTGGGTGCCTTTGGTGTTGACGGTGTAGTCGGCGTCTTTCGTCGAGATGGTGGAGGTCATTAGTCTCCCTTTCGTAGTCCTCCCTCCGGTTTACGCCGAGGTCGTAGTCATGTCAACTTGTTGCGGCTCAGCCGTAGAAGTCGGTGATCAGCGCCCCGATGCACAGCGCGGGCGCGGCGACGAAGAGCACCAGGCCGAGGCGGGTGAGCGCGCGCACGCGCCGGATCGTTCGCAGGTCGTCCTCGCCGCCCGGGAACACTGCGGCGGCGAGGATTGCGACATTCACGAACGACAGCACCGCACCGGCCCAGAAGAACCGCTCGGCGTGGTCCTCCATCACTCCGGCGAACCAGCCGGAGACGATGATCGCGGAGCACACTAGCGCCATCACGGTGGCGAACGTGGCCAGCACTAGGGATGCCGTGCGCTCGAGGTCGCGGCGGCGTTCGGCGAGGTCGCTCATGTCAGATCCAGTAGTCGGTGAACACGGCGACCACGCACAGCACGGGCGCGATCATGAACAGCCCGAGGCCGGCGCGGGTGAGACCCACGGTGCGGGCGCCCAGGCTCGCGAGCCCGAGGAGCCCGATTCCCACTCCGCCGAGGATCGCGCCCGCCCAGAAGACCCATTCCACGCGGTTGTCGAGGATGCCCGCTCCCCAGTTCGCCACGAGCATCCCGCTGACGGTGATCGCCGCGACGACGCTCGTGAACCCGAAGAGCGCGGTCGCCCTCGTGACTGGCTCCATCACTTGTGGTCTGGCGGTTCGGGGGCGCCGCCCGAGGCGGTGTCCGGTGGGTTGTCTGGGTCTGGCTTCTCGCTCATTCCGCCACCGTATGCCGAGCCCGCTTCTCGGGCGGAGGGCTTGCGCGGGGCGGCGATGCGGCGGAAGATACGCGTGCTCAGTCCAACGGCACCGGCACGAGGGTCTCGCGCAGGAAGCGCGCGTAGCCGCCGGGCGTGCGGCCGTACCGGCGCGCCGACGTGACGACCTCGGCCGCGTCGCTCGCGATGGTGCGGAAGTCGCTGAGCCGTGCGACCAAGTCCACGTCCTCGTGCTCGGGCAGCGCCCGGTAGCCGCCGCTGGCACGGTACGCGGATGCCCGGATCCCCAGGTTCGCGCCGTGCACATGCCCGTTCGGCTCGCCGGGCGTGTGGGTACTCAGCCACGTCGCCTGCTGCTCCGGCTCCAGCTCTGCGAAATCAGGACGGACCGTGCCGACCACCAGGTCCCACCCCTCGGCGGCGAGCTCGAGCTGGTGGGAGAGCCAGTTGGCCGGCACGACAGAGTCGGCGTCGGTGTTGGCGATCCAGTCCGCGCCCAGCCGCAGTACCTCGGCGGCGCCCGACGCGCGGGCCGCGCCGACGTTGGAGGACTCGAGCTCGATCACCCGGACCCCGCGCACGGCGCGCGCGATCACGACCGTGCTGTCGAGGCATCCGTCGGCGACGACCACCACCGTCACGCGCGCGCTCACGTTCGCCGCGGCCGCGCGCACGGAGTCGAGGCATCGGCCGACCAGCTGCTCCTCGTCGCGGGCGGGGATGACGACACCCACGTGCGGCCTCACGCGAGCCCCGTCCGCTCGGCGACGGAGCGCGGGTCGCGACGGAACACCCCGAGCACGAAGTCGCGCTCGAAGTGCTCGACGGTCATCGTGAGGCCGCGGTCGCGGATGATCTCGTGCACCTCGTCGCCGGTGAGCGGGTAGTCGTCGACCGGGTGGCGCCAGTGGCAGGCGAGCAGCACGCCGTCGTCAGACAGTGCCGCGTCGATGTCGTCGAGTACGCGGCCGAGCCCCTCCCTGCCGAAGTAGTAGCCCACCTCGGAGAGCACCACGAGGTCGTACCGCCCCTCCGGGAAGGCGTCGAGCACGTCGGCCTGCTCGACGCGGGCGCGCTCGCCGAGGCGCTCCCGTGCGCGTGCGACCGCTGCCGCCGACACGTCGACGGCGCGGAGCTCGTCGACGCGGTCCGCCAGCCGCTCGGTCAGCACACCGATCGAGCAGCCGATCTCGAGCCCCGTGGCGTAGCGCTCGTCGGGCAGAGCAGCGACGGTGACGTCGCGCTTTCGCTGCTCGTACCACCGCGTCTCGAAGCCCCAGGGGTCGTCCCGACGCTCGTGGATCGCCTCGAAGTACGACCCGCCCAGCCGATCGGCGACCACGAAGAGCTCCTCGTCGCGGGCGAAGTTCTCGAGGAAGTCGGCGCGCAGCACCGGCAGTTCGCCGTCGCGTTGGGAGCGGTACTCGTCCAGCGCGGCCGACTTGCGCGCGGCATCCACCCGCAGGCTCACGAAGCGCCCCCAGGGCACCTTGCTCGACGACGGCTCGCCCCAGTGCCACAGCCACACCGGGTACTCGATGAACCGCCGCCGACCGGCCAGCTCGGCCGCGATCTCGCCGACCACCCGGTGGTCGCGATGGCCGTCGCCCCGCCAGGGCGCGGCGATCAGTGCGCGCGGCCCGAGCGCGGCGACGAGCGGCTCGAGCGCTGCCCGGATCTCGTCCCGGTGCTCCCGCGTCGCGCCGTCGGCGAACCCGAGCTGGGTCGCACTCGCTCCCAGCGCGGCGATCGCGGCATCGAGCTCCGCCGAGCGCTCGTCGGCGAGCCCCGCGGCACCGCCGTCGGTGACAACGACAACGCGCACCCGGATGCCACGGCGCACGCACTCCGCGATGAGCCCGCCCGCGCCCAGCGTCTCGTCGTCGGGGTGTGCGGCGACCACGAGCAGCTCGTCCACGCCCTCGAGCTCGAGCCGGGGACGGTCGTGCAGGCGGGGGTCGGCGTCCCAAATCTGGGCGGGAGTGCCCGGCTGGTTCGCGTCGAAGCTCACCACGGGGCGTCCCCTGCCGCCAGGGTCTCGCCGAGCGACGCGAGATCGCGCTCGGCGTGATGCTGGCGCACGTAGAGCTGCAGGTCTGCGACGCGTTTCGTGTGAGCGGCATCAAGTGCCAGCGGCGCGGGGCCGAGGGCGTGGCCGGAGCGCACGATGACCTCCTCGCACGCCCGCGCCACCGTCGCGCGCACGCGCTTGGCGAGCAGACGCGGGTCGGGCTCAGCGGTCTCGATGAGCTCGGCGGCCTCCGCCAGCGCGCGGCGGGCCGAGCCGAGCTGCTCGTCGATCGCGCCGAGGTGCTCGAGCAGGAACGGGTTGGGCGAGCGCACGGCTGCCGCGTGCACGGTGCGCCCGATGCCCACGGCGCCGCCGAACCAGCAGGCCGCGACGCCGATGCCGCCCCACGCGAACCCCGGGCGGGTGAGGTACCAAGCGGGTTCGCCCACGGGCGTGACGGTGACGCGGTCGAAGTGAACGGGCCCGCTCGGGATCTCCGACAGCCCGCGCGCGACCCAGGTACCGGTCGACGGGGCCACGCCCGGCTGGCGCAGGTCGACGGCGAACAGCCGCCGAGTCTCACCCGATGCGGCGGTGATGAGCGCCGAGTCCAGGCGGTCGGCGAGCGAGCACCACGGCTTCGTGCCCGAGATCGTCCACACTCCGGATGCCTCGGACGCGACGAGCGGGTCGTCTTCGCCCTCGGCCGCGAACACTCCCCAGCTGCCGTCGGCCATGGGCTGGCCCGCCTGGGCGAGGATGGCGGCGGCGTCGAGGTGCGGCTCGACCGCCCGCGCGACGCCGAGGTCGTGCGCGGCGAGAGTCGCGAGCGTCTCCCACGTGTCGCGGAGGGAGTCGGACTGCGCGCGCCCGAGGAGCCCCGCGAGAGCGAGGGCGCCGCCGACGTCGTTCGGCAGTTCGGCGGGCAGCCGACCCGCGAGCGCGCCGGGCTCGCTCTCGTGCGCGGTGAGGGTGACGATCATTTTTCCAGCGTGCGTGCCGCAGACTGGATGCGATAGGGGTTGCACGACCGGGGGACCGGCGATAAGCGATGAAGGTTAGTCTGGCGAGAGAAGAAGGGCTGATCGCGTGAAGCTGACACGGGCCTTGGCCGAGTCCGAGCGCCTACGGCTCGAGGAGTGCGTTCGCGAGCCCATCCGCACTCCCGGCACCATCCAGCCGCACGGGGTTCTGCTGGGCCTGGGCCCGGATGCCCGCACCGTCGTCCTCGCGAGCGAGAACTGCGCGCGGGCCTTCGCGATCGACCCGGGCGAGCTGCTCGGCGCACAACTCGAGTCGCTCATCGGGGAGTCAGTGGCAACGGCCGTCCGGGACATGGCCGCGGGCGAGCAGAACGCGTCGAACCCGATCGGCGTCTCACTGCGCGGCAACCCGTGGGATGTCATCGTGCACACCGCCGGCGACGTCGTGATCGTGGAGTTCGAGCCGCTGCACGGCACCGCCCCGGGGCCCGCGGCGCCGATCGTGTTCGACGCAATCCGTCGTCTCTCCGTGCTCTCCAGCGTCGAGGACCTGCGGCGCGAGACCGCGCTCGCCGTGCGGCAGCTCTCGGGCTATGACCGGGTGATGCTGTACCACTTCTACCAGGACGGCCATGGCGAGGTCGTGGCGGAGGAGCGCGCCGACGGCGTGGAGCCGTACCTCGGCCTGCACTTCCCGGCCTCCGACATCCCCGCGCAGGCGCGCGACCTCTACCTCACGAAGCTGTCGCGGTCGATCGTGAACACGGAGGCGGTGCCCGCCGCACTGCTCGCGGAGCGCGCCGAGCCGCTCGACCTCAGTACCGCGGAGCTGCGCAGCGTCTCGCCGTACCACCTGCAGTTCATGCGCAACATGGGCCAGGCCTCCACGCTCTCCTTCTCCCTGGTGCGCGACGGCACGTTGATCGGCATGATCACCTGTGCGCACCGCACGGAGCGCCGCCTGCCGTTCCTGCTGCGCTCGAGCCTCGAGATGCTCGCGAACCAGGTCGCGGGCCAACTCCGCTCCATGGAGGAGATCGAGCGCCTCACCGCGGCGTCGAAGGCGCGGGAGCTGCGCACCGTCCTGGTTCGGCAGTTCGCCGAGAGTATCGACCCGTTCGAAGGCCTGCTGGAGGGTGCCGTCAGTCTGTTCGACGTGATCCCGGCCGACGGCGCGATCTGCAGCATCGACGGGGTGGTCCGGGCCGTAGGCGTGACCCCGGCGGACTACGACCCCGGTAGCGCGGCGATCTCGCCTACGGACTCGCTGGGCATCGAGCATCCCGAGCTCGCGGAGTCGTGGGGAAACATCGCCGGCTACCTGCACGTGCCCCTGGGTGACGGCGGCTACCTCGCGCTGTTCCGCCAGGAGGTGATCCGCACCGTCGACTGGCTGGGCGACCAGAGCAGCGAGAACCGGGCAGACCCGCTCTCGCCCCGGCTGTCGTTCAGCGCCTGGACCCAGAGCGTGAAGGGCACCGCGCCCGAGTGGGGCTCCGCCGTGCACGAGGCGCGCGAGCTCGCCGGCGAGCTGGAGAGTGCGATGCTGCGCAAGGCCGAGTCGCACCTCGTGGTCGCCGCGCTCAACGACGCGCTCACCGGGCTGCCCAACCGGCGCTACCTCAACGAGCGGCTCGCCGACGAGCTCGGCAGGCAGGTCTCGACCGCGCTGCTGTTCATCGATCTCGACAGCTTCAAAGCGGTCAACGACACGATGGGCCACGACGTCGGCGACGCGCTGCTGGTGCAGGTAGCGCGACGGCTCGCATCCGTCGCGCGCGAGGGCGACACCGTCGCGCGGCTGGGCGGCGACGAGTTCGTGCTCATCTGCGCCGGTGCGACGCTGGAGCAGGCGCAGGGCGTGGGCGAGCGCATCCTCGGCGCGTTCCGCGAGCCGGTCGAGATCGGCGGGCACACGCTCACGATCTCCGCGTCGATCGGCGTCGCCGTGGCGGAGCCCGGTCACACCGCCGCGGAACTGCTCAAGCTCGCCGACCTCTCCATGTACCGCGCCAAGGCCGGTGGCGGCGGGCGTTCGTCGCTGTAGGGGCGCCCCGCGCAAACTGATACTTGCGCTGCCCATATATTTCGGACTATAAATTAATATCCGAAGCAAAGGGGCATGATGGCGAAGAAGGCATCCGTACGAGACGTACGCCGCACGAACCGTGCGCTGCTCGTGCGTCATCTGCTCATGGCAGGGGAGACTTCGCGCAGCGCCGTCGGCGTCGATACGGGCCTCTCGCCCGCGACCGTCACGAGCGTGATGGCCGAACTCCTCGAGGAGCGCACGGTCCGCGAGGAGGGCTTCCTGGACTCCCTCGGCGGCCGTCGTCGGGTGATCGTCGGGCTCAACCCGGATGCCGCCGTGCTCTTCGGTGCCGACGTGGGTGAGACACGCGTGACCACGGCCGCCTTCGACCTCACCCTCGGTCGCCTCGCTGAGCGCGCCACCTCGTTCAGCGGCCGCCGCATCGACCCGGCGGACGTCATGGACGTCATCGTCGGCCACGTCGAATCCCTGCTTGACGAGCTGCAGCTCGACCGCTCGAAGGTGCTCGGCCTGGGCCTCGGCGTTCCCGGGATCGTGGAGAACCCGGCATCCGACCATGACGCCGACGCGATAGTCCACGCGGAGGTGCTCGGGTGGAAGGCCGTCACGTTCGCGGGCTTCGCCGACCGCCTCGGCTTCCCCGTCTACCTCGACAACGGCGCCAAGACGACCACGCAGGCCGAGGCCTGGTACGGGTCTGCGAAAGACATCGACCACGCCATCGTGGTGCTCATCGGTGACGGCGCCGGCGCCGGGATCATCACGAACGGCAGGCTCTACCGCGGCTCGAGCAGCAGCGCGGGGGAGTGGGGCCACACCAAGATCAGCCTCGACGGCATCCGCTGCCGGTGCGGCTCGCACGGCTGCGTCGAGACCTTCGTCGGGGCATCCGCAGTCTTGGAGCGCTGGCGCGGCCGCGAGGATGCGTGGACCGGCCGTGAGACGGAGGGCGTCGATGCCCTGCTCGCCGCTGCGGCCGAAGGTGACGAGCGCGCACTGGATGCCCTGCGCGGCCTCGTCGAGCACCTCGGCCTCGCCCTCTCCAATCTCGTCAATCTCTACAACCCGCAGAAGATCATCATCGGCGGATGGTTCGGCGACTTGATCGCCGAACGATTTTTGGAGGATATCGGCAGCGCGATGCGCCGGTTCTCCCTTGAGCAACCCGGAAGCGAGGCCGTGTTGGAGCGGTCCAGGCTCGGACAGGAGGCGGTCGCCCTGGGTGCCGCCACACTTCCCCTGGATCGGTTCATCGAGATGGGTTGGCCCCAATGAACGCTTGGTCCCCAAGCACCACGAAAGGAACATCGCAATGAAGCGACTATCGCTGGCACTCGCCGGCGTGGGCCTCCTCGCCCTCGCACTGTCCGGTTGTACTACCGGATCCCCGGCCGCGGAAGGCAGCAGCGGCGACGATCTCGTCATCGCCTTCCTCATGCCCTGCTCGACCTGCGCAGACCGGTTCGAGAGCAAGGACAAGCCGTACTTCGAAGAAGCGGTCAAGGCGCTCGACCCGAGCATCAAGGTCATCGCCAACAACGCCCAGGGTGACGCTGCCACTCAGCTGCAGCAGGCTGAGGCGGCACTCACCAACGGCGCGAACGTGATCGTCGTCAGCCCGTTCACGGCCGAGGCCGGTGCATCCATCGCCGCGAAGGCGGAGGCAGCCGGTGCCGCACTCGTCGCCTACGACGGTGCGATCGAGGGCGCCGTGCCCGATGCCTACGTCTCGTTCCAGAACAAGACGGTCGGCGAGATGCAGGGCCAGTACCTGCTCGACAACCTGCCGGAGGGATCGACGGTCGCCATGATCAACGGCGACATCACGTCGGGCCCGGGCCGCGAGTTCAAGGAGGGCGCCCTGAGCGTGCTCCAGCCCGCGTTCGACAGCGGCAAGCTCGTGCTGGGCTACTCCTCTGACACGGCGGGCTTCGACCCGGCCACCGGCCAGCGGTCCATGGAGCAGGGGCTCACGCAGCTCGGCGACAACGTGCAGGGCGTCATCGCTCCCAACGACGGACTCGCCAACGCGGTGATCACCGCTCTGACCGCGCGCGGCCTCAATGGCAAGGTGCTGGTCACCGGCCAGGATGCCACGGACGCGGGCCTCACGAGCATCATCCTCGGCGACCAGTCGATGACGGTGTACAAGTCGATCAGGGACGAGGCGAAGGCCGCGGCCGAGATCGCCGTCGCGCTCGCCAAGGGCGACACCGCGAAGGCGAAGAGCCTCACCACCACGACCGTGAACAACGGAACCGGAGACGTGCCCGCGGTGCTGCTCGACGGCACCGTGGTCACGATCGACAACATCGCGGACACCGTCATCAAGGACGGCTACACGTCCAAGGAGAAGATCTGCATCGGTGCGGCGGAAGCACTGTGCCCACTGTAACCCCAGAGACCGGCGGCCGGGCTTTCGAGCCCGGCCTCCGGCCCACCCTCGAACTCAGCAAGGTCACCAAGCGCTACGGCCAGGTAGCCGCCCTCACCGACGTCGACTTCTCGGTCTCGGCCGGCGAGGTGGTCGCCCTCGTCGGCGACAACGGCGCGGGCAAATCGACACTGGTCAAGGCGATCGCGGGCACCCACCGTATCGACGGAGGCGAGATCCGCGTGGACGGGCATCCGGCCAGCATCTCCTCCCCGAAGGACGCCACGGCTCTCGGGATCGAGACGGTGTACCAAGACCTCGCGCTGTGCGACAACCTGGATGTCACGGCGAACCTGTTCCTCGGCCGCGAGCGCCGTCGTGCCAAGTCGGCCCTGCTCGACTCGGAGGGCATGGAGAGCCAGGCGAAGGCGATCATCGCCGACCTCGCGGCGCACCTGCCCACTCTCGACAAGCCGGTCTCCGCGCTCTCGGGCGGGCAGCGGCAGGCGATCGCGGTGAGCCGTGCAGCCCTGTGGGGCTCTCGCGTCGTGCTCCTGGACGAGCCGACCGCCGCCCTCGGGGTAGCCCAGACCGCGATGGTCTACGACCTCGTGCGCAAGCTGCGCGACCGGGGTCTCGCGGTCGTCGTGATCTCCCACAACATGGCGGACGTGTTCGCGGTCGCGGACCGGATCGTCGTGCTGCGCCTCGGGCGCAACGCCGGCGAGTTCGATCCGAAGACCGCGCGGCCCGATCAGGTCGTGGCAGCCATCACGGGTAGCGATGCGATCGGAGATGTGGCGTGAAAGCTCTGCTCCCGACGGCTCGCAACGCGAGCGTCTACACCGTGGTCATCGGCCTCGCCATCGTGTGGGTCGTGTTCCAGCTGCTCAACGACAATTACCTGTCGGCGCGCAACCTGTCCAACCTGCTCCTGCAGATCGCCGTGCTCGGCACGCTGGCGATCGGTATGGTCATGGTGCTCGTCCTCGGGGAGATCGACCTGTCGGTCGGCGCCATCGCCGGTGTCAGCGCGGCGACTCTGGCGATCCTCATCACTCAGCAGGGAGCGCCGGCCTGGGTCGCGATCCTCGCGGCGCTCGGAGTCGGGGCCGCCATCGGGCTGCTGCACGGCACCATCATCACCGCGTTCGGCATACCGTCGTTCATCCTCACCCTCGCCGGGCTGCTGGTCTGGCAGGGCGTGCAGCTAGCGGTGGTCGGCGATGGCGGGCAGATCCCGATCCGTGACGAGTTCGTGCGGGCGATCGCGTCTACGTACGTGACACCGGCCTTCGGGTGGGTGCTCGCGGCGCTGGTGGTGCTCGGGGCGGCTGCGGCCCGGGTCGTCGGCAGACGTCGTCGCATCCGTAACGGGCTCGCAGTTCAGCCGGTCTCGAACGAGGTCGTGGCAGTCGCCGCGACCGCGGTGTTCGTGGGCGTCGTCACGTGGGTGCTCAACTCGTACTTCGGCGTCCCGTGGGTGTTCGTGCTGGTCCTGGCGCTCATGCTCGGGTGCAGCGTGCTTCTCGGGGGAACGTCGTTCGGGCGGCACATGTACGCGATCGGCGGCAATCGCGAGGCTGCGCGACGGGCGGGCATCCGGGTCAAACGGACGACGATCATCGTATTCGTGCTGATCTCGGCCATCGCGGCGCTCGCGGGAATCATCGAGGCCTCGCGCCAGTTCTCGGCATCGAACGCGCTCGGCGGCGGCACTCTGCAGCTGAACGCGATCGCCGCCGCGGTGATCGGCGGCACGAGCCTCTTCGGCGGCCGCGGGCGGATCTACCACGCACTGCTCGGCGCCCTCGTCGTGGGCAGCGTGCAGAACGGGCTCGACCTCCTCGGGCAGCCGGCGGCCATCAAGAACATTGCGACGGGCGTGATCCTCGTGATCGCGGTCGTCGTGGATGCCCTCGGCCGCCGTCGACGGATCGCGAGGGGCGCGACCGACTGACGCCCCCGCCTCTGTCTCACCACTTCTCACCATCTTCTTTAGGAGCACCATGTCATCCATCCGATTCCCCGAGGGCTTCCTCTGGGGTGCGGCCACCGCTGCGTACCAGATCGAGGGGGCTGTCGACGAAGACGGTCGCGGTCCATCGATCTGGGACACGTTCTCGCACCAGCCGGGCGCCGTTCTGCGCGGCGACAACGGCGACATCGCCTGCGACCACTACCACCGCTGGGAGAGTGACCTCGACCTGCTCGTCGACCTCGGCGTGAGCTCGTACCGATTCTCCGTGTCGTGGTCGCGCATCTTCCCGACCGGCTCGGGCGAGGTCAACGAGGCCGGCCTTGAGTTCTACGACAGGCTCGTCGACGGCCTCATCGAGCGCGGCATCAAGCCCATGGTCACGCTGTACCACTGGGATCTCCCGCAGGCGCTGCAGGACATCGGCGGCTGGGCCAACCGCGACACTACCGACCGCTTCGTCGAGTACGCCCGTACGGTGCACGCACGGCTCGGCGATCGCGTGACGCACTGGCTCACGCTCAACGAGCCGTACTGCACGGCGTTCGTCGGCAACCTCGAGGGCCGGCACGCTCCGGGCATCAAGGACGAGGCCACCGCAGTCACCGTGCTCCACCACCTGCTGCTCGCCCACGGCAAGGCGGTGCGAGCCCTTCGCGCCGACGGCGTCACGGGGCAGGTGGGAATCACGTGCAACCTCACGTCGCCGCATCCCGCCACCGACAGCCCGGAGGACGTGGCCGCCTGGCGGCGCCTCGACCTCTACGAGAACCGGCTGTTCCTCGATCCGCTCTTCAAGGGTGCATACCCGGACGACGCGCGCGCGTATTACGAGGGCATCACCGACTTCTCGTTCGTGCAGGAGGGCGACCTCCAGATCATCGCGGAGCCGCTCGACTACTTCGGGATCAACTACTACGAGCGCCACCTGGTCGAAGCCGACCCGGCT
>Ga0247742_10002551_pt1 | contig 11851 bp, 12 predicted proteins | sample UWRJL208509C2_FD_180944 | JGI IMG/M metagenome (GOLD analysis project Ga0247742, IMG submission 180944) | Plant litter microbial communities from Arlington Agricultural Research Station in Wisconsin, United States - UWRJ-L208-509C-2 | ecosystem: Environmental > Terrestrial > Plant litter >... | reverse complement strand
TCAGATTTTTAGAATTAAGCACCGACGTCGCACCAAGAGACAGCTGTACGTTACCTTGTAGAGCAAGTCCATAACTAATATTTCGAGCAATATGGCTCCGATAGGACCATACAACAAATGTAGATGACTAAAATGATTAAATTTTGGAATTAGACATCGTAGAGAGAGAGAGAGAGAGAGAGCAATGTGTTACCTTGCTAAGCAGTTCCACTGGCCAAACATCAAGAGAAAAACAGCCCTGGATCCAATGAGACTGCGTAGCGGGTATCAATGACTGTAAAGGGTTGGTAAATTTCTTCGAATCAGACACTATGACACTGCTGGGAGAAATGGATATCACCTTTTGGGGCTCTTCCCCTGGTCTAATGTCCTGAGCAACATGGCTGCAAGACTGTGTGGCAAGCAGGGATGACTCTAAAAAGTTATGAAAATTTTCAAGTCTGATAAAATGTCACCGCACCAAAGGAGACCATTGTCTGGGCCTGACATTACGAACGATGCGGCCCCAAGACCGACTATCAAGCGGTATTAGGGATGGTTGGAAAAGGTTGGTATAGTGCTTGGAATGAGCGATCCATCCAATTGATCAAGGTCTAATGGCTTAGTAGTCAGCTCCGAATACGACAGCCGTAATGTCCTTGCCTACTTACCTGCAAGGCTGTGATGGTTCTTGAATTATCCAAGTCTTGAAATGGCATACAACGAAGAAATTTTTCGAGCAACTGCACCACTGAAATGTGCTGGGTGGGCAATTGACACGATGGGCAGGATAAGGTGCTGGCAGCAGTCACAGTCACAGTGCCGCCTGTTCTAAGTGACATTGTGTGACCATCCAGCGATATTCTCATTATGGTAAGATAGATTGATTTGGATACATCGCTGACATCACAAATTACATCCCAAGAAATATAGGAATGCACCAAGCTGCAAGACACGGTATAGGAGGTAGTCTAGAATGTACGTAGTGCTATCTCAGCATGGTGGAAGATGGGCGGCAATACGAATACGATTTTTGGCTGCCGTGTCAATGTCCACAGTTCATTTGAACCCAAACCAGATGAGCCCAATGTCCGTCCAGCCCATCGGTTCCTTTGTTGGAATCTTTAGCGCAAGCCGAATGTCAATGATATTGTTAATCTTCTCGCTGTCGGGGCGGGTTGGGTCGCGTGCCATATTATACAGGCTCCTACCTCCCTAGGATCGCTTAAACTGTGTGACGTTCTTGTAGACCCGTGCAAAGTGGCGGACAAAGTCTAGATCAACATCCTCGGCGGTGTAAATGATGGTAGTGTCTTTGAAGCGAAAAGAGGTCAGCACCAATTGAAGTTGGCAAGGATTTAACGTACCGACTCTGTTCGATTCTGTTAGAAACAAAGACTCTGTAAGACGGCCGTAAGAAGTCATTATGAATGAGTACATACCTGGATCAACTTTGTGAAAAACAACGGTGTCGTCGCCTGGCTCTGGGACTGAAGAGGACCAGTGGTGAATGAGCTCGTTTGCTGCATATTGTCGCATGATTTGAGGCGAGGGCATGTGGGTGAGCTCAATGAAGAGCCGGCGTGCATTGAAATCTTCGACGGTTGCAGCGGTTTCGAGGAATTCCCTGGCACCATAAGCCAAGTCATCGAGAAAAGATGCGCTCTGGCTCAAATTTGGCTGGGTGGTGTTGGCCATGGGGGGAAATATCACCAAATTTGACGAAGTCCTGTTTAAATAAGCCTGGTTATTTGCGTTAGAAAGCTAAGGTTTATAAGGAAGGTGGGACAAACAGATATGTGTAAGCGATCAAAATTCTTGGGCGCCTAGATGGTGCGACAATGGATTTAACATTGTCTGCGTATTCATTATAAATCATTGTTAATTTATACGGATGAGACCGAGCGAAATAGAAAACAGGGCTTGTAAAGCAAAGCCCACAGCTTCCCACTCTCAAAAATGTTGTCCAGTACTTTCGAACTTCACGTATGTTCTTGATCAAGATGATAACTCACCCGTCTGTCCAGCAGTCTCTCTTCAGCTCGGGGAAGTGTAAAGACCGAAATATATAAGCCTGCACAAACATGGGTATTCTACTGATGCTACACACTTTTCTCCCAGCCGATCTTGGACGTCTTTGCCAGTGGAAAGTCATCTAAGTTTGCGAGGACATGCAAGTGCGTCTCTCAAATGTAAATTTGACATTTCGGGTCGTCTTTGGGATCTCCTTGTGAGTTGATCAGCTCATTATTTGGACGTGCTGCTCTGCCAGCTGTTCATTTACAAATGCATTGTTCATTAAGTGAAATGTTTTCATATAAATTACTTGCAGTGAGCACTTCCAACTTCGTACTCATGAACTACTAATATCCCTACTGCATAATCGAGTTCAATTTTTACCTGCCTTGCTGTTGTGCGACTTCTTAGATTCATTTGATTGTACATATACAAAGTAGACATTATAGTTATATGTATGTTATTTCAACAAGAAGTAAACCTACAATGTGATCATTGTTACTGTTATGACATCGTAAGAATAGTCTGAAAGCAATATGTAGGGGTGTTCAAAATTTAACGGAACTTCTAAAGTACAACTGAGCTTAAAGATTTGCCTTAAGTTTGTCATTGATGGTTCGTCGTCAAACAAAAAAGAGTGTTGCGCACACTGGGTGTGTCAAGGTAATTTTGGACTGTAAAGTTGGGAGGTTTGGGATGGTAAAGTTAGGAGGCTTGTCAACGTACAGACTTTCAGCAGAGACCTTACTATGCTGCCTGTCGCTTCCGATCACAAATATATCCATATGACAAAAGCTACACATCTAAATACTAGGTAAATGGAGAAAGTTGGACGCTCTATAGAATTTTTTGATAGCTACGAATAAGATATGGTAGATGGCTACACATCAAACCTGAGTCATCGACAGAGACGCTCTGCAAAGATCCGCAATGAGTGCATCCCTAGTCAAAAAGCTCTTCTTGAATTCTTGCTAGTTCTCGTTGGGCTTCTGCCAACTGAGCTTGCTCATCAGCCAATTGTTGTTCGACATTGGCCTTTGCCTTTAACAACTTGACAAGATCACACTTATGGGAGCGCAAGAGGTCACCCATTGTCGAGTAGAACAAGTCGTGGATTTCCATGAGCTCCTTAGAGCCCTCAGTTCACAGGCGACAGGAAGAGAAATGATAGAAGGGAGAGCTGGAATTTGGGTGCTGTGCTGCAAGATACAACCAGCAGCCAGTTTCATGCGAGATCGCCTCCGCCTAGAATGGTAGCATGTCAGCATGGATCAGGTAATTGAAGACTTGAGTACTCATACCCGACATATCACCTCTCGGATGAGACACTGGTAACGCTGAGTTGATGCTTTCTGGTCAAGAATCGGCGAATTTAAGTTGCGAAGTCTCGGCATATCTAAAAACCACACCAAAATGAGTTCTAATGAATGGACAAGTTGAAATATACCTACCATAATTCTGGTTTCCGCTACCAATGCCTTCAACAAATCCGTAAGTAGCGTTGACACTAGAAGGAGTTACTCTTTTCTGCACAGATTTTGACAAGACAGGTTGATTGGGATTGTCCTGTGGTTGTTGTGCGGCACTTGGTGGTCCATGAGCTAGAGTAGACGGTACAGGAGGAGCGATTGATGCCAGAGGCGGAGAGAAATGTGCCGGTGCACTAACAGCAGGAGCTGACGTTAGAGACAAGGGTGCGGTTGGTGAACCGACAGTGGTAGCTTGAGCAAGATTCACTTCTTGTGGTGATACCACCCTTGTAGCATCTGTAATGAGCGATATGACAAAGTTGAGACTCAGTTGGTAGAGTATCGAATAAATCATACCTAAATCCTCACGACCCGACTGTTGACTATGGTGTCCATGGGGGCAGTCACGTTTCAAAGGCCTTCCCTCGCATTGATGGCATTGATATGGAGCACGTTGGGTATGACAAACAGAGGGTCCCAGTGCGTTAGCTCTTGGACAAAGGTTTCTGGAGCTGGACATTGTCAGGAGAACAACTCTAAGAAAGATTTGCATACCAATTTATACACCAGGAACTGTAATGGTTCCCACCCTTAGCTAGGCATCTATGCGTGAGTCTGAGACACTGCTGAAGGCGAGCAACAGTAAGTTTGGCATTGATGATGGATCATCGATCATTGATGAAGAGTTCCACTTTGGGAACTTTGCGCTCATGCAGCCGAGTGTTTACAGCCACGCTTGTTTTTCCCACAGCACCTCTCCTTCCCGACGACAAACTGCAATGGCACTTACTTGTTATGCTCTCGTTCATTTCCTTGTCCAGGTCCGCCCACCTTACGTTGTTGCATATGAGGGCATCTGTGTCATATAGGAGCTTAAGGTACGCATCCATCCTCTCGGACTATGAGCAACAAATTTATCCCACCTGTGCAGCGACTCAATTTGTGTGTGGACCCGACTGGGCTGAAAATCTGATCCAGCCTAACCTCAATTCCGTAGTTGCAGGATTGTCGTCATTAGACAAAGCTGGACACCTGGACCATTCTCAGACTCATGGCCCACCTAGCTTGGTCCAGCACCTCCTCACAGAAATCTTCCTATCTGTCGAGTCTACTCACAGGCGTTCCAACAACCATCTCTCCTACGAAAGCAGCTCGCTCAGGACAGAAATTTTTGTCTGGATCCCGAAAGTGAACATCCTCATCTAATCCTGGAGGACCTCATAAGAGATTGGTTCAGACAACCAACGCACAAGAGACCGCTGCATCACGAGTGCCTACCCCTAGCCACCAACAAGCAAATCCCTCCAGCTATGAGCTCTATATGGAAGCAGTTCTCGCTAACTGTGCTGGGTTTTATCAGGTTTCAAACGAGTTTTTTGTCGTCCAAGGTTGGGACACACGTCAGGAAAGGGCATCAGTAGGCATCATTTAAATAATCTTGAGCCAGAACTTAACTGTTTATTTAGGACCATTGGTATCATCTCCATTTCGTAGTGACGCCTGCTGGTGAACTTCTGGGCTGTTCATGCCCACTTGGCTCACAACAGGACTGTTTCCACCGCCGCTTTTTTCGCAAATTTGAGGTTAGAAAGCTAGGCTATCTTCAGGATTCGGGTTCATCCGGTATGAACTATTCTATATTTCATTCACTTTCTAGGCGCTTACATAGAGTAGACACCCCACAGATCTTTCTTCGACGTCATCTCGATAATGGATGCTTCGTCACGATGGTGTCCGTTCCTAGTACTGGAACTTCAAGACTGAAAGGAAGGGCGATCGTTACACACAATGGTGCAAACTTTCAATCAGGCAGTTGGCACTGCTCGAAGGACCAGGCTCGTTCATGTCAACATATTGTTACCGCCATGAAGACCGTGGTCGAGTCCCTGGGGGACAACGACGCAGATATTGGTGATTATCTGCCAGCAGCATTGGAAGACATAGCAAGCGGAGATACTGGTGAGTTTTGGGCAATTCTTTTATGCAAAACCTAACATTATTACTAAGGACCTTCAATAAAACGATCTGGAGATTCGGCAATATCCTATCTCCCCGTTCGCGTACCTCATTGGGCAGAACTAGCGACAGATCCGAGGCCATATGAACGCTCTCCGCCCATCTTCGAGCCGCCAGCAAAACCCTTCGGTCTTACTCTCGAATCACACTGTTTGTGTGGTGGTGGATGTTCCTTCAATCCAAACCTTCCAAAAATCATCCGCGAATGCAAAGTTTACACCCTGTGCAGATCTTTCAGCAGTTTCATCGAGTTGCAGTCCTGTCCGACAAGTATTCCAACAAAGCGCCGATTCATAGGTCCTGACCTTTGCGAACTTGGCCTCTTCAACTACAACAACATGGCCATCTTCTCCCATGACCTCTTAGATGACTACACCTCTGCTTTCTGCACCTCGGAAACACCATTCATTGCCTGGATCACAGTCATCTCATGCAGGTACAATGGGCTCAAACTCTCTTTCATTGGCGAGGATCTCTTTCGGTCGGTCTGGTTTGCCTATGTGAAACTGCAACATTTCCCTGGCGATATGGTCTGCTCTCTTTGTGGACCGTATCCTGCTACCATAATTTGGGATGGCGTCACTTTGGCGTTCGGTAGAAAGAAAATTCTTGGCTCGCTGCAGCCACCCACTATTTCGGGTCCTGGTGCCCAAGTTCGGCCTCTAACCAAGTACCAGCCCAAACAGCAGCTGATCAGGGATGCTGGGCTTCGAAGACGGATTTGACAAATGCTGAAAGGACCCATTGCGCCAAGTCATGTGGAGGATACAAGTGATGTGAATTCAGAAGAAGAGGCGCCTGTCTCTGCACGGAAGCGAGATGCTTCGAGGGCCGCTGCTGCTACTAGCCATATTGAGCTAGTTAATAGCATTCAAGTCGATCTCAGCAAGATATGTTTGCCACTGTCCAATCTCATTGTCAAGTGGTTTGGGCCAGTCGCCTTCCAAGAAAGATGTGTCGTGCCCTCTGAATACCAGAATCTTCTGCGTCAGGTTAGTCCCGATTTGTTCCGCGTTCATGTTGTGTTATGTGTTAATCCTCTTTGGTAGATCGCTGCTGAAGAATCCATTGTTCAGATGGTCAACATCCCATCGCTCAGAAACCTCAACACATTCCTACTGTCGGCTTCTTACGAAGCCCATCATCTTTTATCTATGCTGGCGATCTACAATGCCTACACCAGCCACTCACCATTTAGCGACTTCATAGGAATTCTCCGATGGATTGAGGAAGCCGCCAGGTCAACGATTAATGCTTTGTTGTTAGAAGAAGAGCTCAAGACGCCATCGGACGGCATCAGAGAAGGGAATTGGATGGAGGTATGTACACATCTACATTCAAATTAGACGCGACTCACTTCCAGTAGACAGGATGTTTGTATAGCCTGCCAAAAATTCGCGAGTGCCCACAGTACCCCAGGCTGCCAACAGATAAAGCAAAAGAAAAGCCAACAAAACGCGGTGGGAAGTGTAACAAGTATTTTGCACAGTATGGCCAGCAAGGTTTGACTGGTGGAATTGTTGCGGCGTGGTGTAGCCATAGCATCTGCTATGGTTTTCACTGTGTCCCAGAATGTGAGGGACGCAACAACATCTTTTCCGCAATGGTCACTCGCTGGCCTGCTGCTCCGAAACGCATAATCTATGACTTTGCCTGCTCACTCGGTCCATACTCCATGCTTTGTGAACCACTCTTCTTCGCTGAAACTTCATTTCTCATTGACCACTTCCACAGCACGGGCCATAGCAAGTGTAGCCATGCCTGCTTCCTATCTGAATATGCCAATACCGACCCCTCTTTATCCGAAATCAACTCCAGCACAGCAGAATGTGGGAACGGCGGTATCAAGAAGATTTGCAAATCTGTTAGTTATATGGGTCAGCAGCGAGCTATTATATACACCAAGGTTTACCTCTCTATGTGGAATTGTACAAAGTTACTGAGGATGTCTGGGGATGCAACCGAGAGCTTGTAGCATGTAGTATATGAGATGTAGTTCATGCCAGCACTCCTCTAAATATCATCGTGTTCAATCTTATTAGACACCCTTTTTGCCACGGATTAACTATCCCAATAATGAACTCACTGAGAGGGTGTAATATTCTGGGATTGCCCAAATCCTCCACCGTTTTCCCAGACCCATGTCGTCACATGCCTCACGTTGGCAACACCTCTCAAGATACTGCGTTTAGTAACGCTCTCCAACTCACTCTACTTCAGGTATGTTACTAGCTGCTGTTCATCCCAAATATTTCCGTCCAGGCTGATATACAGAGTCGTGCAATTTTCTGGAAAAGGTACGTTCACTCTAGATCTCATTTTGAGCGCACTTGAATGTCTCTGTACATCAGCGGAAATCATTCATGGTGGTACTGTGGATCTTGCATAGATCAATAGAGTAACCTTGAGCTCCAGGTACCCCATGGCTTCATTGTGGTTTGTGTTTGGAGTCAACTTCCATTCAAAATTTCATCGCCAGATGCTGAGTGCACTCGCATTCTGTGTAGTTTTGCGGAATCGTTCGTAGCAATGATCTACTCTGATTCTCATGACCAGATCGCCCAACAATGCTAGCAATTACATTTGACTATCAGTGTCACCTTTTTCATATTTGTACAACTCAGTGGAATTGCTTGAAAAGGTATGTTCATTTGCGACTTCATTCTTGGACAACTCTCATGTCTGTGCAGATCAACGGAATTGCTTGTGGTTGTACATCTATTCTAGGCCTAATTACCAGGTGCGCCGATGATCCTAGCAATCATCTTCAACTACCAGTATTATCCAAGCTGGATTCGAGTCATTTGGTGGAATGGCTGGCGTTGTACACCCATTCTAGCTCTTGTTCTTGAACACACTCACATATTTCCAGAATTGCTTGCAGTGGTAGATCCATTCTAGATATATTTACCAGGCATGCCAGTGACGCTGGCAATAGCGTTTGACTACCAGCATCGTCCTTACTGGATTTGTGACATTTGGTGGAATTACCAACAAGGTGTGCTCATTCTAGTTCTCATGCAGGCACACTCACATGTATGTAGCTTGGTGAAATTGCTCTAAATGAGTTCAAACTAGCTCTCGAATACACTGGCAATCCTAGTAATCGCACCGGACTATTAGCCTCCTCTTTGCTGGATTTGTGTGATTTGGAGGAATTTCCCATAAAGGTAGGTTCGTTCTAGTACTATTTTTTGGACACACACTCATCCTGTCTAATTTTCCGGATCATCCATGGCAATGCATCTATTCTAGACTCTGTTAAGAGCAATAGTCATGATCGTTGTGCCGCAATTCACCTACCATTGTTGGCCATGTGGAGCTGTGTGATTTACGGGAATTGCTGGCAACAGCTATTCCTTTTTATCAGGCACACTCATATGCACGTACCATCTATTGATATTGCTCGTAGTTATACATCTATTACAGATCTCATTACCAGGTACACCAAAAATCTAGAAATCACATTCGACTGCTGGCGCTGTCTTTGCCAGATTTGTATAATTTGTTGGAATTGCTGGTGAAGGTACGCTCACTCTAGTTCTCGTTCTCAGGCGCACTCACATGTATCAGTAAATTTGTAGAATTGTTTGTGGGCGTATGCCTATTCTAGACCCCACTAATGGCTACACTGGTGATTCTAGCAATGCAATTTGATTACTGTTGCCGCCTTGCCAGACCCACATAGTTCGGTGGAATTCCTGACAGAGGTATGTCCATTCTATTTCTCAATGTTGTGCACACTCATAACCTTGGCACAAGATTGGCTACTAGGGCCAATTGCCCGCAACGATATATATATTCTGGCTCTCAGTATGAAGGCCTTCATGAACTGAGCATTTCTTTTTGTTGTATATGTGCTATCCCTGTAATTTAAACAAATCACTCCTTACTGTGTGATAGGAGATTCTGCACGCTATTACCACTCACTACAGAGGGTGGGTGGCTCAAGTAGTATTGTCGAGCCATCTTCTTCGTATCCTGGTCGTAACATCGGACACACTCACAATCTCTTCTCTGAATTTGATTACTCGTTTTGCCCTTCCTAGACCTGTATAGTTGAGTGGAATCACCCAGTAGTACATATACTTTCTTCAATAATGTTGTGTTCATTCTGGCTCTCAGTACAAGGGTCATTCGTCGACTTTGTGATATACTGTTATTACCTCAGCTAAGTCAGTCGTTTTAGAAAAATCGCCCACTAAGATTATCCATCTCAGCTCACGGTACCCGATTCGCTAACCGCTCATACTGCTGCCTTCACATGACTGGCAAGTTCTAACCACTTTGTAAGGATCTCCAAGTGTATTGCTTGCGCTGAACTCAGCTCACACAGTATTCTCCTGGCAACTGTCGACTATTACAAATGGTAGCCTTGTACAGTCGCTGAAGGTAACCAGAGTCTGTTTGAGAACTACCCACTGCAAAATATTATTATTCATAGAGTCGCGGCATACAGCGGGTGGTACTCCATCAAACTGTATGTTGTATGTGTTTGGTACAACATGCATATCGACGCCTGTCCCGTAATTACTGAGCATGATCTGCAGGAGATTGAGCTGAGCTTGCTCAGCCTTGTGGCCAAAGACGATGACACTCGTCTGCGCATACCTCTTTTTTCAAATGTTCATAGCGGATCTTTTCCTTACACCGCAACCAACAGTAAGTGTTCATTTTTGTGTCTTGCCCAACCACACTCATTTGAGCTGAAACAGATGTGACAACAATCACCAGCCATTTCACAACATCCATTACCCATCCACCGGAGAATAATGCTATGCAGCCATGTAGCGTTTGCCACCGTCAGATATCGGGACCAGACCGACAGAATCACATGGGAGGTCATATCCTCCGCAAATTGAGAGGTGTGGTCGAAAATGAGGGCAATAACCCTGGATCTGTAAGTTCTATTCATTGTAGGACCTCACCATCAACCAAATTAAACATATGTTAGGTCTCTATGGTGTTCCCTTGTGGATTTTGCAGTCAATCAACTGACCAGCAGAGCCACTGCCAACTGCAGCCCATGAAGGCTGGAAAGGCTCACTCTGGTTGCTCGCAAGTATATAACTTTCAAATTGCTGCGGCCTCGAAGATTTCCAAACAGAAAGCATGTACTAATGTCCCTCTACAGTGCAGGTTCTGCACTGAGCTGCACTGGAAGTATAACATGGTTTTCCACCTTCAATTGAAGCACCCTAGATGGGAAGAGAATGTCAACGAGCAGGAGCGAGATGATTTTCATCGCAAAATTCTGATAGATACCGAGGAGGAGACCAAACTTGGTATCCCAGACAATCTTCATGGGCGGGTCAACGCAAGTGACGTGTATGACGCACGCCGTATGGGCACCCTACCAGTGATGAGACGGCCATCAAATAGCATATATTTTTGGCATTTCATAAACGGTCTACTACTGGTACATTACCTGGTCAGTAGTACAGCCGCGATAACGTTCAGATAAAACCAAAAGACAATAAAAGACCTATGTGTACTATACACTACGTTTACAACTGGTATAACACAGTACCACGGAACGCGTAGTACCCAGTACCATGGGCGCCTCGTTGAGCTATAAATAGACATACTGCGACGAAACTGAACTCACTCAGAAAACATACCACAGGATAATTAAATGCCCACGCCATGGGACAACCCAACACGCGCGCTTATCATGCAAACGTCATCGACAAAGCCTAGAACCATACACGTGACTACCGGCACTACGAGCCTCGGTTGCTCCTTGACAGCCCTTGGTATCACCACAGAGATAAAAATAGACATGCGCTTATCCATGATCTGCACGCCGCGCTAAGATGCACTACTAAACCAAATGATACAATTGGCCATGGATGTGACTACCCGTTGGACCGCGCATCTCGGACGCCCAATAATATGCCAAGGAAGCTGGGCTCGAGAAACTGAGTCAGTGATCCATAAGCTACCAATAGATAAGATAACATATGAGCAGACTCAATGGCAACAAGACCATGCCCGGGTGCAGTAAGCCAATCCAGGCGTCCACAGAATGATGTCGTGCCGCGCCCAGTCGTGTTTTACTTGCACCCTTATAGAAAGAGACTTATGCGGATAAAGAGCTAAGAATCTTGGATGATAAGTTGTTGAGACAGTACAAAACCTTGGGTCCATGGACTCGCATGGCCAAGGTAAACTCAACGTAGCATATGGTCGTTTGTAATAATAAAAGTACCGCGTCTGGGTAGTATAAAAAGCCATGTAAATCTAGTAGAAAAATAAGCAAGTAGTTCCCCTCGAATTGACATTTTCACAAGTCCACGGACAAGTGTTTATTAAAGCGAGAAGCTTGACTTCGTGTGATAACAACGAGTTGTGATTGATAAAATATAAAA
>Ga0247742_10002550_pt1 | contig 11855 bp, 7 predicted proteins | sample UWRJL208509C2_FD_180944 | JGI IMG/M metagenome (GOLD analysis project Ga0247742, IMG submission 180944) | Plant litter microbial communities from Arlington Agricultural Research Station in Wisconsin, United States - UWRJ-L208-509C-2 | ecosystem: Environmental > Terrestrial > Plant litter >... | reverse complement strand
GAAATGGCTTACTTACAGGTTTTAATGCGGCGCGGATCAACGTTAATAGAGCCGCCGATGGAGGTCGTCACCGATTGACGGAGAGGCTCAGGGCGTGAAGGGGCGGGTGAATCAAAAGCCAGATCAACAGCAAGATCAAAAGCGCGGCGAGCTGACACTCGACCTGTTGGGTGTGCACGCTTGCGATGAATGACCCCAATCCCTGTGGGAGCTGGCTTGCCAGCGATGGCGGCCTATCAGCCGACCTATCAATGGCGGCTGTACCGGTTCTCCTGTAGGAGTGAGCCTGCTCGCGATGGCGTCCAGACAAACGATCTGTCACTTCAGGAAGGACATCAATCTATTGTGGAGAGGGAGAGACCAACAGGCTTTCATCATCGACATTCGGCGCGACGATGAACATCATACTGCGACGTTTACTTCTGCGCGGTTCTTCAACAGGTGGAGTCAGGTAGTGATCCAGCGCACGGTTCGCTGCGTCATTGAGTTTTTTAGGATCGAGGGGATCGTAAGGGGGAAACCTGCTCTCCCTCCCACAGTGTTGATCGTTCCCACGCTCCCGCGTGGGAACGATCAAAAACGGTTCGAGGCGGCCTGAAAGACGACCTTTCATTGGCGAAGGTATAGCCATCCAGTTGTGGGACCGAGCCCGCTCGCGAAGCGCTTTTCAAATCCAGCCTCACTGTTGAACCTAGCTCAGCCTTCGCGAGCAGGCTCGCTCCCACACGTCCGGGTTCTGCTCTTTACAGCTGGTAGCTAAAACTAATGCTGTATCGCGGCCGCCGATTAAACGTATCCAGCGCTTCATCCGACATGGCCTTCGCCGCCTCCAGGGCGATGTTGTAGTACTTGGCATCGCCAAACCTTAAACCTACCGCGGCCGAGGACATATCGTTGCCCTTGATCGGCAATTCGTTGAACCAGGTTTTGGCGCGGTCGAGGACGACGTAGGGTTGCAGGATGCGCACCCAATTGCCGTCACGGTTGAAGCTGTAGTTGACCTCGTAGGCCACGCCCCAACCCTTGTCGCCTGTGGCTTGGTCGTCGGGGTAGCCACGGCCGAAGTTCTGGCCGCCGAAGACCGCGCGTTCGCTGTCGGGCAGGGTGTCGTCGCTCCAGTACAGCGCGGCCGAGAGCACGCCTTGCCAGTTGTCGAAGAATTTGTCGCTCTGCACGCCGGACAAGCGCACGCGGAAGAAGTCGAGGTCGTAGGTGTTGTTATTGGTGTTGGCGCCCATGCCGTCGATGCCTTGGTACAGGCCGCCACTGAGGATGCGCAGGCGGCGGTCGTCGGCTTTGCGCCAGTCACTTTCGAAGGCCACGGCGCGGATGTCGGTGCGTTCTTCGACGCTCAGCGGGAAGCCGACCACGTTGTAGCGGGTCTTGTCGTTGACCGCGTAATACCGCGCGCCGGCGCTGAGCAGTTCGTTGGGCGAGGCGATGAGCGGGTGGCTGAAGCCGATGGAGTAGCGATCGTTTTCTCGATGCGGTTTGAGTTCGAGGCCGTTGTCCAGTTGCAGGTTGGTGCCTGGATCGGCGCGGTAGCGCGAGGCCGACAATGACAACTGCGTGCCCTCGGCATTGAGGAACTGGTTGTAGTCCAGGCGATAGTATTTTTCGTGATCGTCCCCCGGCGGAAACAGGCCGCTGAGGCTGATCTGTTCGCCCATGGCAGTCTGTGAATTGCTGCTGACACCGAGCAAAGCCTGGGTGCCGTTGCGGTTGTCCTCGGTGGTGCTGAGGCTGCTGGTGAACGGTTTGCGGCTGGCCTGGGCGATCAGGGTCGAGGCGCCGTCGGTGGTGCCCGGTGGCGGGACTTGCGCTTGCAGGGTCACGCCGGGGATGCGGCTCATCAAGGTGCTGTAGCGTTCGAAGGTCTTGCGCGTGAGCGGCCGTTCGGCCTGCATCTTCGCCACCAGTTTGTCGAGCAAGCCCTTGACCCGGCCGACATCGCCCTGGAGCTGGAAGTCTTTGATGTAGCCTTCCACCAGCACCACCCGCACCACGCCACTGTCGAAATTCTGCTGCGGCAGAAAGGCGTAGGACAGCAAGTAGCCGTCCTGTTGATAACGCCGGGTGATGCCTCGGGTGGCTTCGATCAGCTCGGCGAGGTTGGTCTCGTGGCCCATCAGCGGTTGGTACAGTTGCGCCAGTTCTTCCAGCGGGTAAACCGTGCCGCCCTCGATTTGCAATTGCTTGATGGTCAGCTTGGTGCCCATCAACAAGGGTTGCGCTTCGGTGGCGCCGGGTTCCGGCACTTGCAGCGGTGTGGCGGTCGGTCGATAGGCGTCGGCGGGCAGGTTGGGCACCGGCAGATTGCGGATGGTTTCGTTACTGTTGAGGAAGCTGGGAAGGGTGTCGGCGAGGGCACAGGAACTGACGGACAGCAACAGCAAGGAAGCCAATACGCGCATAAGACACTCCATGGTCAAGCCGCTGCATCGCGTGGGGCTTCAGGTTCTAGGCTCTGATTGGCCGGACCACGGGCGGGTGCACTCCTGAAAGAAAAAAGACGGAAGACTCATTGGAATCTTCCGTCTCAACCAAGCGTAGGCGCTGAAGGTGAGGCCGTCGAATCGGCCAGGTGCAATTTAGCGTTTGTTGCCGCCCAGGCCGCCGGTGAGGCCGCCGAGAATCCCGCCGAGGCCGCCCCCTGCGGCGCCGCCGGTACCACCGTTGAGCAAGCCGCCGGTCGCCGCGACGGTGTTGCCCAAGGCTGTGACCGTACCGCCGACTGCTGCGGTCACAGGGTTGTTGTTGCTGGCGGCGATGGCGCCACCGAGGTTGCTGACGGCTGCGCCGGCCTGGCCGGTGAGCGAGGCGACCGGGCCGCCGAGGCCGGTAGCCGCACCGACGGTTTGGGTCACGTTGGAGACGCCGCTGGTGACCGGATTAAGCGCATTGCCCAAGCCGCCGCCGAGCGTTGCCAGTGGTGCGGTGGCGCCGGTGTTGGCGATGCCGGTGCCGCCCAATGCGCCACCCAGGCTGGCCACCGTTTTGCCGATGTTGGCGCCGACACCGCCGCCCGCACCGACCACGCCGTTGGTGGTGCCCGCGGTCAAGCCGTTGCCGACATTGACCACCGCGCCGCCGACGGTTTCCAGCAGACCGGTGCCGCCCACGCCGCCGCCAATCCCGCCGAGACCGCCACCGAGGCCGCCGCCGCTGCTGGTGCCGTTGGACACCAGATTGCCAGCTTTGCCGACCGCGGTGCCGGTGTTGCTCAGAGCACTGCCGAGGGTGTTGGTTACCGAATTGCCGTTGCCGGCATCGGTGAGTTTGTCGCCGACGCCATCGACGGTATCGCCGACTTTCTTGATCACGCCTTTAAGCGGATCGCCGAGGCCAGTGGCGTCGCCGATTTTGTCGGTGGTGCTTTCCGCCAGGGCAATCACTGGCACCAGTTTGTTGCCCACTTCGTTGGTCAACGAGCCCAATGGGCCGCTGCTGGTGGCGGTGGTCAGGGTGTCGCCGAGCATGGTGACTTTTTCGCCGACGCCGTTAAGTACCGGGGCGACTTTGGTGACCACGCCGCCCACCAGCGGAATGCTGCTGGTGGCGGTGTTGAGTTTGCCGCTGAGATCCGACACGCCGTTGCCGGCATCGGAAACGATGTTGCCGACCACTGCGGTGGTTTTGCTCAGGGCTTGCGGATCAGTGCCGAGTTTGCCGATGCCATTGGCCACGCTGTCGCCGACGGTGCTGACGATGTTGCCCGTGGTGTTGACTGCGCTTTGCACCACGCCACCGACCACCGGAACGCCACTCAGGGAGTCGCCGATCTGGCCGACGCCATCACCGACACCGCCGACGGTGGTGCCGACATCCTGGAGCAGGGTGGTGGTCACCAGCGGGGTCACGACAGGGTTGGTCGGATTGCTAGGGTCAGTCGGGTTAGTTGGATCGGTTGGGTTGGTGGGATTGGTCGGATCGGTGGTGCCGCCGGTACCACCTGTGCCGCCCGTGCCCGCCGTGCCATTGGAGCCGGTGCCGCCTGCGGTACCGTCGGCAGAGGAACTGCCCGAGCTGCTGTGATGACCGCCACCGCCGCTGCTGCACCCGGCGAGGCCGAGGGCGAGGATCAGGGACACTGCGATAGCCGATTTGCGAGAGAGTTGAGTGTTCATTGTTATTTTTCCTTGCACCTGAATACAACGTTTGTTGTCTTCGATGGCCTGCCTGGTTCTGTTGCCGGCAGTGCCTTCGTCCGTTGTGCACATAACAACTGCAAGGGCGTTTCCACACCATTCTCAAGTTGGTATTAACGCCTTATATACGCCGGGCAAAATCCGGCCTAAGCGCTAATACCTTGGGTGTAAGGCGAGGGAGTGATTTTTTGGAAAAGGCTTTTAAATCAAGAGACATGAGTTTTATTGCGAGGCGGGTCGAGCGGGGAAAAACTTAAGTGATATATACACAATTAATCATATTCAAGGCCCCAAAAAAGCTTCGCGAGCAGGCTCGCTCCCACAGGAGAACGCGATCCAATGTGGGAGCGAGCCTGCTCGCGAAAGCCGTCTGTCAGTCAAACACTAACCACGGGCTGCCAATGCCCAACCATATGCTCCAGCTCCCCAGCCCCCACCAGCCGCAGATCCCCACTCGACCCCGCCGCACTCGCCAGCAAGGTCACTTCGCTGGGCAAACGCACCGGCTTCTTGAAGTGCACCGCAATCTGAATGTTCGACGCCGGTAGGTGATCGCTCAAAGCCGCGAGGGTGCGCGCCTTGTTCCACAGGCCATGGGCAATGGCGGTGGGAAAGCCGAACAGCTTGGCACTGGCGGCGCTGAGGTGGATCGGGTTGTAGTCGCCGGAAACCTTGGCGTATTGCCGGCCAATGTCCGCCGGCGCTTGCCAGCGGCTGACTTCGTCCAGCACCAGGCTCGGTGCTTCAACCTCGGCGTCGACGGGGGCTTCGCTGTCGAGTCTCACCCCTTTGCACAGCATCTGGCTGTCCGCTTCCCACAGCAGACCCAATTGATCCTCCAAGCGTGTCACCAGATCAAAAGTCGCGCCCTTGGCGTGGGGTTGCAGGTTCTGCACCTGGACGCTGACCCGGCCATGACTGACCCCGCCCATGGGCCGCAACACGCGAATCCGATTGCTCAGGTGAATCAGCCCCAGCAGCGGAAACGGGAAGTCGTGGGACGTCAGCAACTGCATCTGCAAGGCGAACGCCAGCACATGGGGATAGGTCGGCGGCAGCAAGCCGTCGTCGCTGAAGCCGCAGACTTTGCGGTAGGCCGCCAAGCGTTTCGGGTCCACGTCGACGCCACAGCGCAAGCCGCCTTCAGGCAGGGTTTTGCCGGTGATTTTGCGCCGGGTCGCGGCGCGCAGGTACAGCTCGGAGAGCTTCGGCGGCCGGCTGAGGTCATGCCATTCAGTGCTCATGATCAGGCCCCCAAGACGCTTTGCCCGCAGACCCGCAACGCCTGGCCGGTGAACGCGCCAGTGCCAGGTTGCGCAAGCCAGGCCACGGCCTCGGCGACGTCTTGCGGCAAGCCGCCCTGGCCGAGGGAACTCATGCGGCGCCCGGCTTCTCGCAGGCCAAATGGAATGTGCGCAGTCATCTGGGTTTCGATAAACCCCGGGGCCACGGCGTTGATGCTGATGCCGCGCTCGTGCAGCGACGGCGCCCAGGCTTGGGCCAAGCCAATCAGCCCGGCCTTGCTCGCGGCGTAGTTGGTCTGCCCGCGATTGCCGGCGATGCCACTGATGGAGGCCAACAGAATCAGCCGTGCGTCGTCGTGCAGGGTGCCGCTGTCGAGCAGGGCTTTGGTCAACACTTGCGGCGCATTGAGGTTAACGGCGAGCACCGCGTCCCAGAATTCTGGAGTCATGTTGGCCAGGGTTTTATCTCGGGTGATGCCGGCGTTGTGCACCAGTATGTCGAGGCCGTCCGGCAGTTGTTCGATCAACCGGGCGGCGGCGTCTTCGGCACAAATATCGAGGGTGATGCTGTGGCCGCCGAGGCGGGCGGCGAGGGCGTCGAGATCATTTTTTGCTTGCGGCACGTCGAGCAGGATCACCTCGGCACCATCACGGGCCAGGGTTTCGGCAATGGACGCACCGATGCCGCGCGCCGCGCCGGTGACCAGCGCCTTACGCCCGGCCAGGGGCCGTGTCCAGTCTTGCACCTGCGCGGCGCAGGGTTGCAGGCGAATGACTTGGCCCGACACGAAGGCACTTTTCGGCGAGAGGAAAAACCGCAGCGCGCCTTCTAATTGTTCTTCAGCGCCTGCCCCGACGTAGATCAGTTGCAGCACGCCACCGCTGCGCAGTTCCTTGGCCAGGGAGCGGCTGAAACCTTCCAGGGCGCGCTGGGCGCTGGCGGCGAAAGGATCGCTGAGGCTTTGCGGGTCGCGACCCAAGATCACCAAGTGCGCACTGGCATCAAGGTTTTTCATCAGCGGTTGGAAGAATTCGCGCAGTTGCTTGAGCTGATCGGTGGCGGTCAAGTCGCTGGCATCGAACACCACGGCGCGCAATTTCGGGCCATGGCCGGGAATCCACGGAGTGCCCAGCGCCGGTTCGCTGCCGTAGCTGTAAATCTGCTCGGTGAGCTTGTGCGCAAAGCCATGCACCGGTTGCACCAACGGGCCACCGCCCAGCAGCAAAGCGCCGTCCACCGGCCGCAGGCGTCCGGCCTGCCAACGCTCCAGACGCACCGGCGTCGGCAAGCCAAGGGCCCCCACCAAACGGTGGCCGAGGGATGAATTGGCGAAGTCGATATAGCGGTCAGACATGGAACGCTCTCCAAAAGCTGGGGTTCAAAGTGTGGACCACAGCGGGCAATCAGTCGTTCGATCCACGAGATAAGGCCTACGCTGGAACACAGCAGAGTAGTACAGGCACACACAAAAACCTGTGGCAGCGAGCCCGCTCGCGAAGGCGGTGGGTCATTCAACCGTGACGTTGAAGCGGATGGCCCCTTCGCGAGCAGGCTCGCTCCCACAGGGGATGGTGTTAACGTTCAGTTTTTAGAGGGGGACTTTCATGACTCAACTGCGCCGCGTCGCGATCATCGGTGGTAACCGCATTCCGTTCGCCCGGTCCAATGGGCCCTACGCCACCGCCAGTAACCAGGCGATGCTCACCGCCGCGCTTGAAGGCCTGATCGAGCGCTATAACCTGCACGGTCTGCGCATGGGCGAAGTGGTGTCGGGGGCGGTGCTTAAGCATTCCCGTGACTTCAACCTGACCCGCGAGTGCGTGCTCGGCTCACGGCTGTCGCCGACCACCCCGGCCTACGACATTCAACAAGCCTGCGGCACCGGCCTAGAGGCCGCGTTGCTGGTGGCCAACAAAATCGCCCTCGGGCAGATCGAATGCGGCATTGCTGGCGGGGTCGACACCACGTCCGATGCACCGATCGGCATCAACGAAGGCCTGCGCAAAATCCTTCTGCAAGCCAACCGCGCCAAGACCACCGGCGACAAACTGAAAACCTTTCTGCAGATTCGACCCGGCCACTTGATTCCGGAATTTCCGCGCAACGGCGAGCCGCGCACCGGGTTGTCCATGGGCGATCACTGCGAGTTGATGGCGCAGACCTGGAACATCCCTCGCGCCGATCAGGATCAACTGGCCCTGGAAAGCCATCAGAAAATGGCCGCGTCCTACACCGAAGGCTGGCACAACGACCTGATGACGCCGTTTCTCGGCCTGACCCGCGACAACAATCTGCGTCCGGAGCTGACCCTGGAAAAACTCGCCTCGCTGAAACCGGCGTTCGAGAAAAGCGCCAAGGGCACGCTGACGGCGGGTAACTCCACGCCACTCACCGATGGCGCTTCTCTGGTGCTACTCGGCAGCGAAGAATGGGCCCGGGAGCGTGGCTTGCCGATCCTCGCCTACCTGCGCGACGGCGAAGCGGCGGCGGTGGATTTCGTCAACGGCGCCGAGGGCCTGCTGATGGCGCCGGTGTATGCGGTACCGCGGTTGCTGGCGCGCAATGGCCTGACCTTGCAGGACTTCGATTACTACGAAATCCACGAGGCTTTCGCCGCCCAGGTGTTGTGCACCTTGAAGGCCTGGGAAGACCCCGAATACTGCAAAACCCGACTCGGCCTCGACGCGCCGCTGGGCTCGATCGACCGTAGCCGCCTCAACGTCAAGGGCAGTTCCCTCGCGGCGGGACACCCGTTCGCCGCCACCGGCGGGCGCATCGTCGCCAACCTGGCGAAACTGCTGGACGCCGCGGGCAAGGGCCGAGGCTTGATCTCCATCTGCGCGGCGGGCGGGCAGGGGGTTACCGCCATCATCGAACGCTGACGATTCAGGTCATTGGAATGAAGGACCTGTGGGAGCGGGCTTGCCCGCGATAGCAGTGGTTCAGTCAACACTTATGTTTACTGATGCGCCCTCATCGCGGGCAAGCCCGCTCCCACAGGGAAATGTGTTTGTCAGGAAAAGAGAGTTGGCCTAAGGTCGTCGCTAACGACTTTCGTGCGACATAAGGCCAGGCAATGTCGGGTATCGGACAACTTTCCCTCGAACGGGCCATCCCGGCGCTGCTGGCCTTGCCGCGTCCGTTGTTTGCCCGGGTGGAAAGTCTGACCGCCGGGTCTTGGACGCCGCCCCATCGGCACGACTGGGTGCAATTTTCCTACGCCATCAGCGGCGTCCTCGGCGTGCACACCGCCGAGGGCAGTTTTTTCGCGCCGCCGCAGTGGGCGATCTGGATCCCCGCCGACCTCGAACACCAAGTGGTGACCTCGATGCGCGCCGAGATGCGCAGCCTGTATGTGCGTCGCGAGGATTGCCAATGGGCGGACGGGCGCTGCCGGGTGCTGGAAGTCACCCCCCTGGCCCGGGAACTGATCAAGAGTTTTTGCCTGCTGCCGGTGGAGTACCCCGAGGGCAATTCCAGCGAGGCGCGATTGGTGCAAGTGTTGCTCGATCAGTTGGCGACCTTGCCCGAGGTCGGCTTCTCCCTGCCGCTGCCCAGGCATCAACGCCTGCTGGCCTTATGCAACGAACTGATCGAAAACCCCGACGCCAGCGTGACGATGCACGCCTGGGCCGAGCGCCTGGGCATGTCCGAGAAAACCCTGATGCGCCTGTTCCAGCGCGAGACAGGCCTGAGCTTTCGCGGCTGGCGCCAACGCATGCGCCTGCTGTCATCCCTGGGCAGCCTGGAGGAAGGCGACAGCGTCACCAACGCCGCGCTGTCGTGCGGCTACGACTCGACGTCGGCGTTCATCGCCGCTTTCCGGGGCTTGTTCGGCGTGACGCCCGGGGAGTTGTTTCGCTAGCGTTGGTAGGTCGTTCTGATGTTTAGGCGTCCCCGTGGGAATGCCTCAACGGAGGTTTTGCGTTCGGCTTTAAATGGGACGCGGAGCGTCCCGAGGCTGCATTCCCACGCAGAGCGTGGGAACGATCGGTGGCTTAGGATCAGGTACGGAACCGCCGCACCAGTCCATCCAGCTCATTCGACAAGCCGGCCAGGCTTTGGGAGTCGAGGCGTGCGGAGTCGGCGAGTTCGGCGACTCGTTGCGCGTCGCCGTGGATCTGGCTGATGTGCCGGTTGATGTCTTCGGCCACTTGGTGCTGTTGCTCGGCGGCGGTGGCGATCTGGGTGTTCATGTCGCGGATCACGTCCACCGACTCGCGGATCTGGCCGAAGCTGTTGCGGGCTTCGCCGATGCGGGTCACGGACTGCTGCGACACTTCCAGGCTCGCGTGCATTTGCTGGGTGACCTGGCTGGTGCGCTTGGCCAGGTTGCCGAGCAGGCCGTCGATTTCGGCGGTAGAGTCGGCGGTGCGTTTGGCCAGGGCCCGGACTTCGTCGGCGACCACGGCAAAACCGCGACCTTGTTCACCGGCGCGGGCGGCTTCAATCGCGGCGTTCAGGGCCAGCAGGTTGGTCTGTTCGGCGATCGAGCGGATGGTGCCGAGAATCGACTGGATGTCGTTGCTGTCGCGCTCCAGTTGTTGCATCGACTGCGCCGACTGTTCGATTTCCTGGCTCAGGCGATCCACGCTGGTCACCGCCGCATCGATTTGCTGCTGACCTTCCCGGGCCTGGCGCTGGCCGCTGTCGGCGGACTCGGCGGCTTGGCTGCACGAGCGGGCGACTTCGTTGGCGGTGGCGACCATTTCGTGGAACGCGGTGGACACCATGTCTACCGCTTCACGCTGGCGTCCGGCGGCTTCGGCCATGTCCTGGGAGACCTGGGTCGAGCTTTTGGACGTGGCGAGGATCTTGGTCGCGGCGCCACCGATGTGCTGGATCAGGCTGCGAATCGCTGACAAAAACTGGTTGAACCAGTTGGCCAGTTGCGCGGTTTCATCGCTGCCGCGAATGTCCAGGCTCTTGGTCAAATCGCCTTCACCCTGGGCGATGCCTTCCAGGCCACTGGCAACGCTGCGGATCGGCCGCACGATGACGCTGGCAAAACTCGCGCCCACCACCGCGAAGATCACGGCCAGCACAGCGGCGATGATGGCGATCAACCAGGTCAACTGGGTGGCGCTGCTCATCACGTCGGCTTGCTTGATCAGACCGATAAAGGTCCAGCCCAGTTGCTCCGACGGCCAGACATTGGCCATGTAGCGCTCACCGTTCAGCTCCACTTCCACCAGGCCTTTGCCGGCCTTGGCCAGTTGCGCATAACCCTCGCCGAGGCTGGCCAGGGGTTTGAAGTTGTTAGCGGGCTGCTTCGGGTCCACCAGCACGGTGCCGGTGTTTTCCATCAGCATCAGGTAGCCGGTTTCGCCGAGCTTGATCTGCTTGACGATTTCCGTGAGCTGCTTGAGCGTCACGTCGATGCTGACCACGCCGCCGTTGCTGCCCAGTTTGTTGTCGATGGTGCGCACGGTGCTGACGTAGGTGGCGTCGTCCTGGGCCCAGTAGTACGCCTCGGTGCGGAACGGCTTGCCCGGCTTGGCCTGGGCCGCCTTGTACCACGGGCGCTGGCGCGGGTCGTAGTTGTTGAGTTTGGCGTCATCCGGCCAGGACACGTAACCGCCGGCGGCGGTGCCGACAATGGCGTAGGCGTAGGCCGGGTGGCTGCGGCCCAGGTCCTGGAGGAAGCCGAAGACCTGCTTGTCCATCTCACCCTGGGGAATGGTTTCGGCGTTGGCCGCCATGTAGGTCTTGAGGCTGCCGTCGGTGTTCTTGATCAGCGGTTGCGACGCCAGGTACTCGACGTTTTGGCTGATGCCGTCAAAAAACAACTGCATGGCGTTACTGACTTGGCGGATTTCCCGGCCGCTGCTGTCGACGAAGCCGTCCTTGGCCTCGCTGCGCAGGTTCAGGACCACCAGGGTGGCGACCAGCACCACGGGCACGCAGGCGATGATTGCAAACGCCCAGGTTAACTTCTGTTTAATGTTCATCCGCGCTCCAGATTTTCTTGTAGGCCCACGCAGTGCAGATGACTCGCGGTTTATTGGCAGCCGTAAACGTGTAGGGACATGACTCGTTCCTTGAGCGATTCTTCGTTTTTTATTGTCAGACACTTCCTGTTGTCTCTGAGGGCTTCGGCTGGTGGCGGGGGAAATTGAGGACCGTTTGGATAAATCCTACGAAGGGTCGTAATTGGGAGCACAACCTCTGTCGTAAATGCCCTGCACGCGGTTAGGCAACGGATGACGGAGTCTCGGCTATGATCTGGATCGTCCATCGCAAATGAAGGAGAAAACTGGTCGATCCGGCACATTGTGTGCATCGCACAGGTTCATAGGTCGGCAACCCCTCCCCCCGATGCGAGGATTGCCGTATAACGAATGACTTTCGCGTGTTTGGTAATAAAGGACCCCCAATAAAAGCTGATGAAGACTCCAAAACGCATTGAACCCCTGATCGAGGACGGTCTGGTCGACGAGGTGCTGCGCCCACTCATGAGTG
>Ga0247742_10002549_pt1 | contig 11857 bp, 11 predicted proteins | sample UWRJL208509C2_FD_180944 | JGI IMG/M metagenome (GOLD analysis project Ga0247742, IMG submission 180944) | Plant litter microbial communities from Arlington Agricultural Research Station in Wisconsin, United States - UWRJ-L208-509C-2 | ecosystem: Environmental > Terrestrial > Plant litter >... | reverse complement strand
CGCGGACACCGACGTCGACGAACTCCGGGCCAACTTGCTGAAGGCCGACCCCGGAGTTCTGGTCGCGGTGTTGGCGCAACTCACCGGCGACGCCTCCGTCGTCGACGAGTTCGCCCCGAGGATCACCTACGTACCCGACCCGCCCGAACGTGCGGGGGCCACCGACCCCGCCACCGGTGCGAGATTGGCCGAGGCGGTGGTGGCCGCGTTGGGCGCCGCGTCGCAGTCCGGGACGACTCCCGCCGACGACCTCGAGTCCTTCGCCCGCCTGCTGCCGGTCGTGCTGGGATCCGAGGTCGACGCCGAGCAGGTCCCACTGTTGTACGAGCAGAGTGGTTTTCGGCCGTCCAGTCCGACGCTGCCGCGTACGGTGCCGATTCCCAGCACGATGACCGTCGCGATCATCGGTGCGGGTCTTGCCGGGATCAACGCTGCACTGAGTGCCGCTGAGGCCGGAGTCAGCTATGAGATCTTCGAACGCAATGCCGAGGTGGGCGGCACCTGGCTCACCACGAAGTACCCGGGCATCGGGGTGGACACTCCGTCGGCCTACTACTCGCTGTCGCGCGAGCTCAACCCCGGCTGGAGCAACTACTACCCGCAGGGCGCGGAGTATCAGGCCTATCTGGTGGCGTTGGCCGACAAGCATCGACTGCGTGACCACACGCGGTTCGACACCGAAGTCCACGCCCTGTGGTGGGACGAGGAACACCAACACTGGCAGATCCACTTCGTCACGGCTGACGGCACCCGCGACGTCAGTCATGCCAGCGTCGTCGTCACCGCGGCCGGCTACCTCAACCGGCCCCGGTGGCCCGATCTGCCGGGCCGAAAGACCTTCACCGGCGTCAGCGTTCACTCCGCGCTGTGGGATCCGGACCTCGACCTCACCGGCAAGCGCGTGGCGATCATCGGAGCCGGATGCACCGCCGTGCAGATCGTCGACGCCTCCGTCGACCAGGTCGCCCACCTCACGGTGTTTCAGCGCCAACCCCACTGGGTCGCGCCGCGCAAGCGGCTTAGTGACGACGTTCCCGAGCATCGCCGATACCTGGGCAGCCGGCTGCCGTACTACACGAAGTGGCACCGGCTGAAGTCCTACTGGGGCACTGCCGACAACAACTATCCAATCATCCTGCTGGACGAGGAATGGTCGAAGACCCACCTGTCGATCTCACCAGCCAACGACGTGCTCCTACAGATGTGTCAGCAGTACATCGACAAGACCTTCGGCGCCGGTACTGAACTGGCGAAGAAGGTGACACCGGACTTCGCGCCGTACGGCAAGCGCATCATCCGCGATCCCGGCGGCTACTACGCGGCGCTGACGCGCGACCACGTCGACGTCGAGGCCGCCGAACCCGCCAGCGTCAACGCCAATGGCATCCTCACTCAGGACGGTCGCCAGCTCGATCTCGACGTCATAATCTATGCCACCGGATATCACCTGGACTTCCTGTCCACCCTGGACATTCGCGGTCGCGGCGGTGTCGCGCTGGCCGACGAGTGGGGGGAGAGTCCACGGTCCTACCGCGGCGGTACGGTTCCCGGCTTCCCGAACCTGTTCATCAACTCGGCGCCGAACTACAGCCCCGGACATGGAGCGGGAGCCAACTTCGCCATGGAAGTGCTGTCGCACTACGTCGTCGAATGTCTGCAGTTGATGGCGCTGAAGGGGGCGCGCAGCATGGAGGTCACCGAGAAGGCCTACCGGGAGTACGTGGAGTCGGTCGACGACGCGATGGCCCGCACGGTCTGGTGCCATACCCCCAACGCGCACACCTATTACCGATCTGGTTCGGGTCGCGTCGTCGTCGCCACACCGTTTCGCCTGGTCGACATGTGGAGCGAGCACCGGGCGCCCATTGAAGAGGACTTCCTGCTGCGATGAGCCAAATGTTGGAGGGCAGGACGGCATTGGTCACCGGCAGTAGCCGCGGGATCGGGCGGGCCATCGCGCAACGGCTGTCCGCCGAGGGGGCCACCGTGGTGGTGACGGCACGGTCGCACACGCCGTCTCCGTCGCTCCGCGGTGGCGACGCGACGGCGCTGCCGGGGACCATCGGGGAGACCGTTGCTCTGATCGAGAAGGCGGGCGGACGCGCCATCGGAGTTGCCGCCGACCTCGAGGACGCCCGGCAACGCGACAGCCTCGTCGATCGCGTGCTCGACGAGACAGGTTGCATCGACATCCTGGTGAACAACGCCGGATTCGCCGACTACTCGGTGATCGAGGAGATGAGCCTCGAGACCTTCGACCGCACCCTCGAGCACTACTTGCGCACGCCGTTCGTGCTGACCCGTGCTGCCCTTCCCCACATGGTGGAACGAGGGGAGGGGTGGATCGTCAACATCGGGTCGGTCACTGGGTTGTCGCCGGTACGTCCCTACCGCGACTACAACAAGACCTCGGGGGACGTCGTCTACGCGTCGGCGAAGGCGGCCTTGCACCGGTTCACCCAGGGGGTGGCAGCCGAGGTGCTGGACGCGAACGTCGCGGTCAACTGCGTGGGCCCGTCGTCGGCGATTCGCACACCTGGTGCGGCGCAATTGATTCCGGACGACTTTCCGACGGAGCCGGTGGAGTACCTTGCCGAAACGGTGCTCGCGATGTGCCATCTTCCTGCTGCCGAGCGCACCGGTCTGGTGGCGTTCAGTTTGCACTACCCGTGGTCGCAGCAGTTGCCCGTGCATACCCTCGACGGTCGCACGGTACTACCGGCGATCGAGCCGCCGGCCACGGCCAATCCCAACATTCTGCCCGCGGGTCTGTAACGACGAGCCGCTCGCCGTCGGTGACCGACGGCGAGCGGTGATCGATACCGGCGCTCAGACTGTCATGAGCGGAATCCGCTTCATCGCGCTTTCGCGTGGGTTGGGCGCTTCCGCCGCGGCCTTGTGGTTCTGTTCGCCCTTGGTGTAGGTCCATACGCAGAACGGCTCGTTCTCTGCAAACGTGAAATCCGATGGTGGCAAGTTGATGTCTAGCTTGCAGGTCGGAAAGAACGGCGCCGAAATCCTTTGCTCGAAGGTGCAATTCATCCAGGCGCGCTTCGGCGGGTAGAGGCCCTCGTCGGTGTACTTTTGCAGGACCTCGCAGCGGCGCATGTTCAGCACGACGTGGTCTTCGTTGATCACGATGTACTCACCCCCGTAACCGAGGGTGCCGTCGATACTCAGCACGGCCAACTTCAAGTAGTCCACGACATGCTCGGGCTCGATCTTGAGCACCTTGGCCAGCTTGGGGTACTGGTAGTCGATGATGAGTTCGTACATGCCTGGTAACCCGAGCCAAACGTCTTCTTCTGGGATGATCTTCGTCCACTGATCGATGAAGTAGTTGTGGCCCTTGAGGTACTGATCCCAATAGGTCTGAATCAGCCGAATCAGGGCCTCCTTGTTCAGATCCTCGGTCTGTACGTCGAACGGGATAGCCTGGTACTGAGCATTTTTCCAATCCCACCCTGGTGGAGCGATGTAGCGTCCCATCGGCATCACTTGGCGCATACCGGCTCGCGACACTTGGGCGGCGACATCCATGGCTGCGTTGACGCCAACGAACTTGGAATAGGTGGCGATGTGCGCGTAGGGCATGAAGTTCAAGACGTCTTCAAAGACGCGGGCTTGTCCGAGAAGGAAGTCGCGGGAGAAGTCCGCGATGTTGCCGACCTTGCCCATGAAGTCGTGGGTGTAGTCGTCATAGTTCAGTTCGGCGGTTTCGGTCTCGATGGTCTCGGTGGACATAGCGGCCCTCCTCTGAGTGGCGGTCGACTGGCTTCGCTACGGAGGCACCCCGCGCGACGTCATAATCTGGCTATCTGGCAGAATCTGACAGGTCTGACGGTAGTTTCGGACGGCGGGCGCTGGAATGCGCTGTCTCACTGGATGGACCACCAACCGACGAGGAGCAGCTTGTGAGTGCGCCGAGCCGGCCGACGTTGACTGAACGCCGGGCCGAAGACCTCCGCATGACCATCGCCGTCGCGGCGCGTGACCTCTTCCTAGCGGAAGGTTCGACGGCGGCGACCGTCGAGCGGATATGCGAGACCGTGGGCATCGCTCCGCGAACCTTCCATAGGCACTTCCCTGCCAAGGAGGACGTCGTGATGCCGCTGTTCCGGCAGTTCGGTGTGCTCAGTGTCCGGGTGCTGCAACAGTCCCCAGCCACCGGCGCCGCGGTCGATACCTTGATCGAGGCCTTTGGTAGCGAGCTCGCCAAGCGCGGAGAAGTGGAGATGGGCCGCCGCTTCATGGCTTTGATGATTGCCGATTCCCAGTACCGTCTGCGCTGGCTGGATTGGGGAGAGGATCTGGCCAAACCCATCTCGGAGTTCTTGGAGGCGCGCTTCGACCTAGATTCGGACCCCTTCGGTCGCACGCTGCCTGCCCAGCTAGTGATCCAGGTCTGCCGGCACGCCTATGTGTACTGGGTGGACAGCGGTGACTTCGGCAAGCTCGAGGAGGCTCTGCGTACCGGCTTCGAGCTGATCGTCGGGGCCCTGACATTCAAGCCCGAACCTTCCCAGCGAACCGGTCCCGAAGTGTCTGCTTGAGAACGTCCGCGGAAAGTCGGAAAGCCGCGCGGCACAAGTGATTACGTACGGTCTTAAAACGGGGTACGCCGAGGGGTGGCCTGCGAAATGCAGGCGCTACCCCTCGGCGTCGGTCTCAGACCAGCGTCGTGGTGGGCGCCACGGTGAGGGTGATGGTCTGTACCGGGTCGCCGTTGAACGGCTGGAAGATCTGCCACAGGTTGGCCCGATGATCGGTGACGAGCACCTGGAACGAGTCCTGGCCGCCCTGCTCGGCGTAACCGGCGTCGGGTGTGTAGGTGAACGCTCCCGTCACCTCGTCCACGGACACGGCGCCGTGGCCGGGCCCGCGGACGACGACGTATCGCAGCTCGGGGCGTTGCACCGTTCCGGTCAGGATGCCGTTGGCCGTGCCATCCGCGTTGAGCGTGCTGACGCTGTGCACCGTTCCTGTCACGCCCTTGAGGTCGCCGGTGCCAAGATCTGGCCGAAGTGTCGCAAACGACTGCTCCTGCTTGTCGTCGTCGAATAGATTTCCCGTGAACTCGAGATGGACGCCGCCCGTCCCGAGCCCGTCGATGGTGACCTGACCCGTTTCGGTGCCGGTGTAGACGACCGCGTAGTTGTTGGCGGCATCCACGTAGACCGTCGTGTTGTCCACCGCCGCAGGCGCGTGCCAATTGTCGCCCTGCGCCGTGCCGAGGACCGCCGGGTTGGTGAATGCGCCTACCAAGATGAGGTTGGGGTCGGCTGCCGGCGTGCCGGGACCGGTCGGCGTTGGTGCGCCGGCGAACACATTGGCACGAATCTGGATCGTCTTTCCGAGCTCGTCGGGGTCGACTCCGCCGATGCGCCCCTTGATGACTCCTGTCGTGCTCTGCTGGCCGACGGTGACGGTGGCGACCTCAGGTGACTGGTTGAAGAGGTTGCGCCGAACGAACGCCAATAGCGCCCAGGCAAAGGGTGATTCACCGGGAGGGGCCGTCGGCAAGGCGAGATGGAATGGGCTCAGGATGGCGTTGACGAAGCTGGTCAACGCGCTGGTGACGATGTGAAACGGGTCTCGCGCCGCAGGCGCCGGCACAGGCACCTGGGTGATCGTCGCCGACTGCGCGACTTCGGATGTGCCCTGCGCGGGATTCGACGTCACGATCGCGGTCGTCACTGCAGATCGAGCGGTGGCCGAAGTCGACGCTGGCGCGGTGACCGCGGCGGTGCGGGCGCTCGGCACCGACGACACCTTGGCCACGGTGGGGCGCGGCGCCGCGGTGGGGGTGGTGCTTCCCGAAGACGTGGAGTGAACCACGGGCACCGGATCAGTGACCGACTTGACCGGCTCCGCTGCTGGCGGAGTGCTCTCCGGCGTGCTGGTAGCGACGGGCGGAATGGACGGCTCGATCGTTGGAGTGCTGGAAACCGGTTGTGTCGCTTCGTTCGTGCTGGCCTCCGAACCGGAGACGGTCTCGATGGTCGCTGATCCCGATCCTGCTTCAGGCGACGAACTCGGCGTCGTCGACGCGGGGGACGTCTCGGATTGTTCTGGCTTGGAAGTGGATTCAGAGGATTCGGTGGACTTGGCACCCGTAGTCGACGACGTTCCCGTGGGCGACGACGAGGACGGCTTGGTCGACGACCCCGACGAAGACGAAGAGGACGACGAATCCGAAGACGAAGACGAAGATGAAGAGGACGAAGAAGCGGAGGACGATGACTCGTCGGCAGCGGCTACCCCGTGCCCGGCGGCCACCGCGGTCACCAGCCATGCGGAAACCGCCAGTCCGCCATAGCGTCCAACGCGTGCCGCCCTACGGACGGTAGCCGATGTCGGTCGGGGGGACCGCATCCGCGTGCCCGCCTCAGGTCGGGTGGCGCGTGTGTCAAGGTTCGACTGATTATGTGGAGGCATGGGCGAAGGTTCCCCTAGGCGTCAATGGATGTGTCACTGGTTACGATGACGTAACACAGTGATCTGGAACACGTCGTGCCCATTGAGCGGAACTGATTCCCGCGCCGAGCAGCGAGTTAGTGCGGCAGGGCGCAAAAGCTGTGGCAGACCCGGTCTCTGACGATGTACTCCGGGCACTCGGGATCGAACCACCGATCCACGTACGCCCAATGAATCGGATGCATCAGATATGGACCGGTGAGACCAGCCAGATCGGTAAACCGTTGGGAGAACACGTGTGTCCAGTCGGAAACCCCGGTGGCTTCCTCCACCCGACTCAATTGCCACGCGGTGATGGTCGAGACGTACCGGGGTAGGGCGGCGAGATCGGCCTCGAAGCGTTCGACGACGTCATCGGGAGTGTCGGGAGCGACGCGCAGGAACAGCGCCCGGTACACCGAGCCATCCGGATTCTCGGGACCGACGAGCGTGCCGCGGTAGGTCACGCTGTCCACGCGGGTGACCGCGGGCGTCGACAGCGCCTCGTCGATGCGTGCGCGAACCCGTGGCCAGTCCCGGTCGTCGTGAAAACCCAAGTGCATCAGGACGTCGCCGCCGTTGCGCACGCCGGGCAGGGTGGGCGCGATCAGTGCGTCGGGCACCCCGTGTACTGCGCTCCGCAAGGCCGCGACGACGGCGTCGCGTGCCTCCGTATGGACGAGGGTGGTGACGTTAAACATCGCAGAGACCGTCGACGTCCTCGGCGGCGGCGGCCACGCCGCGCGAGCGGTCGTGGATCCACGGGCCCACGTCCGCCCACCACTGCGCCACGGTCGGGTCGGGGCGCCCCTGCCAGGTCATCTCCCACCACGCCTGCGGGCTGGGTAGCGACCAGGTGACAGTGATCGTGTTGACTTGATCGTCGAACCAGATTGGCGGACTGACGAGTACGTCGCGCAGCGTCATGCCACGCTGCCGGGCGCCAGGGGCGTACTCCGCGAGGTACGCATCGACGAATCTCTTGGCGCAACCCGGTTTGGTGATCACGCGGTCGACGACGTACACCTCTTCGGACACGAGTCGAAGACTAGGAGTTGACCAGCGGTTCGGCCCTGGCGCTCCCGCCCATCGGGAGGGCGTCGACGATCTTTGCCGCACCGGCCCACAGTGGACGGATGAGCACCGCCGTCGCGCCAGATCCGCTGAGCCCTGCACGACTTGGTCCCGTCACACTTCGCAACAGGGTGATCAAGGCCGCGACGTCGGAGGGGCGCTCGCCGGACGGCGTGGTGACCGACGATTTGATCGACTTTCACGTCGGATTCGCGCGCGGCGGCGTCGGCATGACCACGGTGGCGTACTGCTGTGTCGCTCCGGAGGCTGCCAGCGCACCGGGGCAGATCGTGATGAGCGCGTCGGCACTCCCCGGGCTGAAGCGGCTGGCCGACGCCGTGCACGGAGCGGGTTCGGCGATCTCGGCGCAACTGGGGCACGCGGGGGTGGTGGCGCACAAGCGGCTCACCGGTGTCACTCCGGTCGCTCCCAGCCGATTCGTAAACCCGGCGTCGATGGCGTACTGCCGGGAGATCACCCGTGACGAGATCCGTTCGGTCGTCGATCAATTCGGCGCTGCGGCCCAGGTCGCCATGGACGCCGGATTCGACGCGGTCGAACTGCACTTCGGCCATCTTTATCTGCCGAGTTCGTTCCTCAGTCCATTGGTCAACCGTCGCAAGGACGAGTACGGCGGCGGCATCGACGACAGGTCGCGCTTCGTGCGCGAAATCGCCGAGCGGGTCCGCGATGTCGTGGGCAACCGCATCGCGGTGATCGCCAAGCTCGACATGGACGACGGCCTGCCGGGGAGCATCTGGATCGACGAGGCGCTCCGCACCGCGCAGCTCCTCGACGCCGACGCCACGCTCGACGCCATCGAGTTGACCCAGGGTTCCTCGGTGTTCAAGCCGATGTACCTGTTCCGCGGCGACGTTCCCGTCAAGGAGTTCGCCAAGGTGATGCCACCCGCGATGCGGATGCCGTTGCGGGTGGTGGGGAAATGGGCGATGGGCAGCTACCCCTACGAGGACCTCTACATGTTGCCCGCGGCGCGCCAATTCGTCCCGGTGATGCGTCAGACGAAGTTGATCCTGCTCGGTGGCATCACCAACCGCGACCATCTCGACACGGGTATGCGCGAGGGGTTCGACTTCGTGGCGATGGGTCGTGCGCTCCTACGCGAACCCGGCCTCGTCAACGCCATGATCGCCGATCCTGCGACGCGCAGCCGCTGCACGCACAACAACAAGTGCATGGTGACCGTGTTCTCGCGAACGCACTGTGTGCTGGACCCCGGGCAGCGTTACGGCGTCGTCAGTGAGTTGATATCGCCGAAAGGTGTTGTGCAAGAGCATTACTTGCCTCAGCTCGAGCACGGTGCGCCAGATCAAGCATCGGCATCGTCATGAAGCCGTGGATGCCGCCCTCGAACAAGAGCCGCGTGACGTCCACACCGGCCGCCTCCAACGCGTCGGCGTAGGCCGCGCCCTCGTCGTGCAGGGGGTCGTGACCGGTCAGCACGACGACGGCCGGCGGCAGTTTCTCGAGATGCGCCGCCAGCGGCGACGCGTAGGGGTGGGAGCGGTCGGCGGCGTTGGGTACGTACTGATCCCAATACCACTGCAGCGCCGGCTTTGGATTGTAGAAGCCGGTGCCGAATCGCTGATAGGACTCGGTGTCGAAGTCTGCCGCGATAACGGGATAGAGCAGCAGCTGTGCCGCGAGATCGGGTCCGCCCCGATCACGAGCCATCAGTGCGGCGACGGCGGCGAGGTTGCCGCCTGCGCTGTCCCCGCCCACGGCGATGCGGTCGGCGTCGACGCCGAGCACGTCTGCGCTGTCGGCGACCCAGGTGGTGACGGCAAGGAGATCCTCGGCGGCAGCCGGCCACGGATGCTCCGGTGCCAACCGGTAGTCCACCGAAATGAACACCGCACCGGTGCGATTCGTCAGGTTGCGGCACAAGCCGTCATGGCTGTCGAGATCGCAGAACACGAACCCGCCGCCGTGGGCGTACACGACGACCGGCAGTACGGCGGCATCGCTGACCGGACGGTAGATGCGAATCGGGATGTCACCGCCGGGACCCATCACGTGCGTGTCGGTGACGGCACCGACCGGCTCGGGATCGGGAGCGGGCACGAACCTGGACCGGATGGTCGCCCGGGCCTGCGCACCGGTCATGGTGTGCACCGGTGGAAAGCCGCTGTCGAGTGCGCCGATCAGGTCGGCGATCTGCGGGTCGAGCCTCACGCGTATTGCGCAGCCGGGATGGGCCGCAGTGGGCGCATCGGCTGCAGGGTCGGGGCGACTCGCTGCGGCCCGTCCTCGACGTTGCGCCAGATGCCCATCGCGGTCATGCGCACTGGTGCGGCGAGACGCTGGTCGAAGCTCATCCTATTCATCGGACCGCACACCGACAGCGCGGCAACGGCATCGCCGGGACCGCCGATTGGTGCTGCGACGCAACCGAATCCGGGCACCGACTCCTCCCTGTCGAACGCGACCCCATGGGCGCGGACCTTGGCCAGTTCGGTGGCCAGCTGCTGCTGTGAGGTGATCGAGTAGCGGGTCTTGCGTACGGTCAGGTCGACGGCGTCGGGCTGAGTGCCGTAGGCCATGATCGCCTTGCCGACGGCCGCGCAGTGGGCCGGCTGGCGGCTGCCAACCCGGGTGGGGATGGCCGTTGCCAGTCGGTCGCCGACCTTGTCGAGGTAGACCACGTCGGAGCCGTCGAGGATGGCCAGGTGCACGACCAGCCCGGTGGCACGGTGCAGTTCCTGCAGAAGTGGGGCGGCCGCCTTGTGGAGGCGGTCCTGGTGCACGGCCAGCGAGCCGAGTTCGACCAGACGCATTCCGAGTTCGTAGTCGCGCCCCGTGCGTCGCAGCCACCGTAGTTGGACGAGCCGGTCCAGCATCCGATGAGCCGACGAACGCGGCAGTCCGGTGCGTCGCACCACCTGAGCCAGGGTGAGCCGACCCGGCCCGTCGAATGCGTCCAGCACTAGCGAGATGCGATCGATGACGGCGTTGGGGGTCGTGGTTTCAGCGGGCTGCGTAGTGATCGTCATGCATTCCTCCAGCAACTGTGATGCGGACTACATATGCCTGTTAGTGATATAGCACTTTGTAGCATATGGATGTGGCTGCTGTCACATGACCAACGAAAAGGCCGCCCGGCTCGCAGAGGAGCCGGGCGGCGAAGTGGGCGGGCTGTCTCACCCCTTGGCAGCGTGCCTGCCCGCCCGTCGGCCGTAGAAGCTGCCGTCACCGAGAGAGATTCCGCTGGCGTAACCCCACGCCGCCAGCCCCGATGCCGAACGGCCCGCCGCGTAGAGGCCGGCGATGGGCCGACCGCTGACGTCCAGTACCTCGGCGTCGAGAGTTGTCTTCAGGCCACCGAGGGTGAATCCGCCCGTGCTTTCGCGCAGATCGATCGCTCCCACCGGTGAGCCGATGGGCTTGAGCCACTGGGCTTTCTTGCGCAGCAGTGGATCCTCGCCGCGCTCGGCTGCCGCGTTGTAACTGGCGACGGTGCTCTGCAGACACCCCGGCGCGAGACCCATCTCCTGCTCGAGCTCGGCGACGGTGTCGCACACCCAGGTTGCCGGGCGCATCATCAGCTGAGGAGACGCCGACGCCATGGCCTCCTCCTGCGCCGCGCCGTCGATGACGAGGTATGCGGTGTTGTCCTGGTGGTATAGCGTCGCCTGGCCGACCCTGCCGGGGTAGGTGTCCTCGGCGATGAAACGTTGTCCGCGGCCGTTGACCAGGATGCCGCGCACCAATTGTTGGGGATCGACGAAGATCGCGACCTCGGTGGCGTCCATGTGGGCGAGGTCTGCGCCGAGTGCTTGCGCCATCCTGATGCCCTGGCCGTCGTGCTGTTCGATCGACGCCGCCGGCCGGCCGCTGATCCGCGGAGCGTACTGGGCGACCATCGCATCGTTGTAGGCGAAACTCCCGGTCGCCAACACCACTCCGCGCCGGGCGCGGATGGTCACGTCGCCGCCGTACTGCCGCGCTCGAACTCCGACGACCCGACCGTCGGACGCCACCACCAGGCTCTGCACCCGGACGTCGAACAGACCCCGCGCGCCGCCTGCGGTCGCGGTGTCCACCAGCGGCTTCATCAACATGAAGCCGGCGCTGGCTTCGCCCTGCTTCTTGTCGGCCATTTGCGGCACGTGACCGCGTGGCGCGGGCCGGGCAATGGTGTTGAACGGGTGCGCATTCTCGCCGCCGCTGTACATCAGACCCTGGTCGCCCATCGGCTCCCAGCCGGGTTCGCCGAAGAACTCCGCCTTGAAGGGGACGCCGCACGCGACCAGCCAATCGAAGTGCTCGACGCTGCCCTCGCAGTAGTCGGCGATCCGGTCGGCGT
>Ga0247742_10002548_pt1 | contig 11862 bp, 14 predicted proteins | sample UWRJL208509C2_FD_180944 | JGI IMG/M metagenome (GOLD analysis project Ga0247742, IMG submission 180944) | Plant litter microbial communities from Arlington Agricultural Research Station in Wisconsin, United States - UWRJ-L208-509C-2 | ecosystem: Environmental > Terrestrial > Plant litter >... | reverse complement strand
GACCTTGCTTGGTTGAAGTTGCTGTTTTGGAGTAGGCGTAGATGAGGATGATTTTGCGGATTACGGTTTCTGGGTGGAAGGAAGGGTAGCTGGTGACGCATCGAGTGGAGAAGTGTCCTCTATCGAAGGCTACCCTGAGGCCTCCAGAGGCTCTTGAGGACCGAATGTCGTTTGACGTAAATCCGCATACGGCGCTATCAACGTCGATGAACCTTATGTCTCGTGGCCGTACATCTTGGATTGTTATAGCGCTTGAGGCTTGATAATGGGGACAAACACGGTTTTGTCAGCTGAGTATCATTGCCAAGGCGTCGTCGGATGCTGGGAGGTCAAAATTATCCGTCGATCGTGGTTGCATGCTTTGTTCAGCGAATGAGAATAGGGGACGAGCATCTGCGGTAGGCAGAAAACGATTAAGGCCGATGGCATTGTTATGAACGGACGTTCCATACGCAGGTCTAAGAAGTTGGCTTGTCAGTATATGGGAAAGATCAGACACGTATGACAAAGAACATACCGTTGGACTAGACAGAAACATAGATGTAGCCATGTGGTACTCGATTTTCGACAGACGGGCTATCGACTTCCTCGTCGTTACCGGACCTTGAGGTATGCATCGTTGCCTAACGGGATGCCAGAATGCAATCTAGAGGTTCCAAAGGTGGTCGTCGATGGGCAGGTGTGCGCAGTGGCAAGTTGCTGGAGGACTGGAGGATAGACTGGGATCGAGGGTGAAGGGAGCGGGGACCGAGACCATGGCGGTGATCATGAGAAGGTTGAGGCGGACATAATTTTCGCGAATGGGCGTTGGATCCTGATTGGAGGTCTAACAGGTGGCATGTCAATACATGGAAAAGATCAGAGACATAAATTGAAGATCATACCGTTTGAGTTACACAGAAGAATACAGGCCTTCGGAACGCTGGGCACACATTATGCCACGGTCGTCAGTGGTCCAGCTATCGAGCACGGAAGTCATGGGCAGTGCCAAGTGACTGGAGGAGACGAAGGGTCGCCACCTTGGGTGGATGGGAAAACCAGGATCAGTCCAGAGGTAGGAGATGCAAAGAGTCGGTATGAGCGATTGAGGACTGAAGATGGTGGTCAAAAGACCAAGCAAGCATGACGCGGTCACGTGTGTATTCAAGTACTCAACAGGGGCCGTCGCGTCGCAGATCTGCCATTTTTCAATGTCTCTTGCTCAATATTCAATGGCCGTATCTCTTGTCATCCCTCCCGAGATGTTGTAGCTCTTCATGCGTGTAGACTTCACCGCCGCAGGTCTACCTAATGACCGCTCGCTCTAATTATAGATACCGCCCGTTTCAAGAACGACCACGCGCACGTGCGAAAGTAACTTACACGATCAACTCTCTGTTAGTTTCCCCATGCTCGCTGGGCGTTGTCCGCTGGATCTTTGATTCCCTCTATTCAATGGTCGCTGCCTTCCTCGTCATAGTCGCAGCTATACACTATGTACACTCATATATCCCAGCATCGCCCACCAATGACACTCAAGCCGCCATTGCTGGTGGGCTGAACGTCACCGACACCTCCAAGCTCCATCTCAAATGGTATCCCTCTGGGTCAGTCTCTATATCTCTCCTCTAAATCGTGCCTTCTTCCTGATCGAATGGCAAGGTCGATCTCGGAGAATGTATCGTCTCAGTTGGCAGGAAATGCAAGCACGGGAGTTAGCAAGGTACTATCTTACTATCGTTGTGTGCACATCTCTCACCGTTTCATAGGGAGTTTTCGTTCACTTCTCGGAGGAGATGGTCAACAACTCCACGCCACCAAGTACGTCGTAAGCGCTCAGTAACGGGATTTATCATTCACCCTAGCTCTACAGCCGCAACGCCTTGGATAGCGCTGGTATCGTGCGATGCAAATGCCACTACCGCGTCTATGGAGACAGATATCTTCACTTTGGCGCGAGAGAAAGGGGCCGTCTCAGCTGTGAGTGTTACCGCATAGCCAACGCCATGAAGTGGCCTACTGACCTTCTTGCACGTCAGGTACTGTACTCCCTGCATTCCGCAGCTTGCATCATCAACCCCGAATACGCTGACCCAGCAACCTTCAACCATGCTCTCAACATCTTCTCCGCGCAGAGTCTGACAAGTTCGCACCTGATCGAAAACCAGTTTGATCAAATTCTGCCTCAAAACCAAACTACAATCCGCTCCTATGATTCGCAGCAGCTGAACGCATCCTACGAGAACATCATACAATCCATTAACACGGACAACCCTGTGTCCGCCGGATATCTGATTGGTTCTCTGCAGGCTTCGAACGTTACGGATCCTAACCCACCCTCATCGGGTTCTGGGGGTCAGAATACGAATCCTAAACCTGCTTCTTCAGGCTCCTCGAACACGGCATTATCAATGTTAGTCCTCTCGTTTCAAACTTTACACAATCTAATGATACTTCCAGGATTGTTCTTTGCGCCATCGCCGGCTGTGTTTCCGCTCTCTTCTAGGCTGGACCTCTCCTGCCCCACCCGTCTCTAAGTTGCGTCAGCTAGGCCTGGTAGCAACAGGTTCCTATATCCTTACGACGACGCTTGGTATGAGATTTCTAAGAAACAATAGATGAAAAGGAAATGAGGCGACACACACCCGACATTATTTTTATTACTATTACTATTACTATTGTAATCTAGGAGTAGGCAAAATATCCTGTTCTATATGTTTCAGATAACGAAGACACTAGTGAAGTGTATTATATCCTCGAAAAGTTCGCGATGTTAACTTTGCCGCTTGGTAATATTACAGAAGGGTACTTGGCACCCTTTCGCCGCTAGGCTCACCACAGATAATTTTTTTTTAAAATTTGGCCGTTATAATCATTTTGCTACTGGACGTTTAATGATTCGACAACATAGTAAAGGAATCTAGTGAGCCAAGGCCAGGCAGACCCAAGATCGGAATAACATAAGAATAAAAATACAATGTTCGAATGGCCAACCCCGATAACGAGGAGTACTCCTTGTCCAACAAGGAACCCGACCATCCATGGGGGTATATGATCCGGCGGAGATGGACCACAAGCGCCCAAGATGGCCAATCTACGAGGAGGCGACGCAGGTCTGAGTATGTCGCCATACATCCGAATGTGTCTTCATTATAAGGTATGATGCTACCATCGTTGGTGTTTGAACACGAGAACACAAGTCGGAGTAAGCAAGGTAATTGATCCCGAACTGGTGTTGTATGTCGCTAATTTCAAAGCCGAAAAGTAGAGGACCTGGCCACATACACCCAATCCGCATGCGAGCAGGCCATTCGAAGGTGTACATCCGAAAATTTTCTGGGATCTCCGCCTCGGGCGTCGAGCATTGCTCTTTCAGAGTGGCGACGTATGCTTGCTGAAGGGTGAGGTGTCCGTGCGCCCGATGAGGAGAAGAGCGGATTGGCGGGCATCTTGTCGTCTAATTCCAGAAAGCGAGGATGAGTTGGGTGGAGATCAGATCGAAGAACCAATCGATGCCAGTTTGAGAAAACACATCTGGAGGGTATAAGACACTTCATGCTCATGCAGGAGAAGCAGCGTAGAAGAAACGCAGGAGGTAGCACCAAATCAGCCGATGAAACGACGATAGACGTGAAGGTGTGTCGATACGTTAGATTCCATTGTTGATATAGATGCATTGAAGGACCGTCCAAACTCGGGTCCTAGTGGCAGTATGCATTAGCATAGGCCAATATAGACATTAATGATGGCACACACCTCGAGTTATAGGATATACGATAACGAAGGTCGTCCCCATTCCCTGTCCTTCACGCGGTCCCTCCCTTCAACGAGATTCGTTTCTCCATCGGGATCTGCGATAGGAAATCGTGATACAGCGGCACATCTCTTCCTGATGTGCCAAACCGCCAGGGCGACGTTTCCCGAGCTTCGCTTTCTTCTCTCGACTTTAGGATCCCGATCCCACCTAATCCCTAAGTTCGACACCATCACATCGAATCCCATATCCTCAAGACGTGTTCGGGTCACAACACCCTCTACACATACGAAAGGTCGTACGCGCCACTCAGACGCGCCAATACACGTGTACACCAAATTTCCTTTCATCAGCTCACAATTGCATGAGGCACGGCCAGTGCCACATAAGCAACCTCGAATGACCGTTCGACACTCTCAAGTCCCGCCTAACGTCCACTGGTCACTGGGATCAGGGATCGACACCAAGTATGACGAAGGGTGTGTTATGAAACTGGATGACAACACGCTGAAGCGGATGGTATATGTACGCATCAGGATTGATGCAAGCTTGAGGACAGCCCCAGATGACGGATGGTACCGTTGCTCATGGAGGGAATCGCAGATATGGACCGACCGATGTCGACACAGGAGGAATAAAGTGTTGGGTGTGAGTCGCTAGTGCCTGGGCATCTACCCGCCTGGAGGAAAAGCCAAAGTCCGAGGGACTGCCTTGACTACGACCACACATATCCTGCCAAGCAAGAGCGTGCTGGGGCATATAACTGGATGCGCTCCAAACGTCAACTGGTATAAACTTCCTACTAGGGGTTAGCGATCATCAATCTCGTATGAACGATAAAGATTAATATGCGTACCCTTTGAATCCATTTCGTAGTGCTTTACCCTCCAGCGGCCTACGCTTCGAACCGACAAAGTACTGAATACTGGACATGGGGCTTCTGGATGACTCTGATGGCTCTGTGCATCCCAGGTGGATCCCTCGTAATGTCGGAGGACTTCCCGTTCATACTGGTGCCGTCGGCTTGACGAAGTTGGTTGGAGGCGCCAGGCGTTCACAACAGTTTCCTTTCGGTGAAGGAGTCGGTTCATCTAGCGTGTGGCCCCCCTAGTGGTCATGGTCGAGATGCAGGCTGAGGAACTGCTGCACGGGATTTGGGTCGTTTTCTTCGTTCAGTGGTACCGGCCTGCTGTCGCAGCTATAGCCATTTGTCCATCCAACGCCTCCTGCTCCTGTGGTGTTAACGCTGAATGAGGGCCTTGCCTGGTTGAAGTTGCTGCTTTAGAGTGTACTTGGAGCGGAACGGAAGTGTGAAAACTTGCTGGAAACCGAATTTTCGTTGCTATGATTGATAAGGCCGAGCGACGCCAAAGAGCCAAAAGTACCCGTCGACAGTGGTTGTGTGCTTCACTTGGGGATGAGAGTAGCCCACACTGGGCGAAGCTCGAAAAGCCGATGGTAGTCGCATAAACGGGCGTTGGATGCGGATCTGCGTGCAGGAGGTCTAAGAGGTTGGCTTGTGAGTGGGCCATCGCCTCCCTCTTCATCACCGGACCTTGAGGTGCGCATCGTTGCCTAACGTCGTATCAATATGAAGTCCAGATTTTTGGAGGTGGTCATGAAAGGGCAGTCGCTGGAGGACTGGTGGGTCGAGTTATCAAGGGCGAAGGAACAGGAACCAAGACTAGGGCGATCAGCAGTAGGGGCTTGGTCTGCCTAATGGATGGGTCGTCAATACATAGAAATGATCAGAATGTTGGTTGAAAAACATGCCGTTTGAGTGACAAAGAAGACAATCTTCAGTACTCGACGCTCGATGGCCAGACGGTCAACAAACTCTTCGTGAGCGGTACATCGTAATCTTGTGCAGTCCCAAGTGGCTGGAGGAGACGCCGACCGACGACGAAGGGAGGGACTAGACGAGGTGACGATCCTCAGAAACAGCTGATTCACCGTGGGACAAGATCACCAATCAGCACTGGACTGATGTGAGCGCTCAAGCACTCATTCCTAGTCGCATCTACGATCTTCAAGGTGATACTTCGACCACAGAAGATATGGAGAGTATGCCAACAGGTGAGCATAATAACATTGCAAATCGTTCCATGACTCATATTGTGTTATCAGCGTACGCCAATGTTCCAACGCTTGATGGAACGGAAAACGACGATTCCGAGCGAACATCAGCTGACATAGATGTTCGCGATCTCGATGCACCTGAGAACTTTGATCGCTACATAACAGGTGAGGAGAAATTCTGTCCATATCATATATGTATGAAATCTTCTGACTCAAGTCAGACTTTGTGGTCGAATGTGCAGCAACCGATGTCAAAGACCAAGCTCTCGCTAGCTTCAAGCTCGTTATTTTTGGACTCGCGGACGAGGAGCGCAAAGTTTTGAGTTTGTCAAGAGAGTCTCTTGTTACATGGACGCAGAATGGTCTTCTGAAATTGTGAGTTTACTACGAGCTTTGTTTATGCCAATTCTAAAGCAAGTTGCGTCTCATAAGACCCAAGGATCTTGATGAACTCGTGATTGTGGCTACATCAGAAGCATTCACCGACTTCGCATACGTATCTTTTACCAAAGAACAACTGGTCTTGGAAACACGCGCGCATAATCGTCAGTATCCTGATTAAATACCAAAAACCTTGAATTCTGACATGGAAAGCAGAATACAGAATAGCAATGATGTGTCAGAAGGGGGCCCCATCGCTAGAACTGTCGTTCCAAATGATTCCCTCGGAGGAAACTACTGATGGTGTTGCCGAAGGGGGAGAATGTGAGTTCCTACATTTATCACAAGTGAAAGAAGGAAATAAATTGTTGATTTCAGACGCTTCTCATAAATTTGTTTTGGAGACATCCGCCAACGTCCCATCTCCTCTCCTTTACACGTTCATGAAGCAACCCCAGATTTGGAATAAAGCTGTTATGGTGGGTTTCTGTGGAATAATTCTGCAGGAACGATTTCAGCAGACCGGTGATATTGATGAAATTTCCAACGCCGTCTCAGCTCGCCAGAGGGTGGTCCAGCTCACTCCCAATGGCCATGCTGGCTTGCCAAATCGGTTGAACAACCTTGGAATTTCCTGTTTAAGTCGCTTTAAATGCACAGGTGATCTCTCCGACATTGCTAATTCGATTTCGGCCCACCAGAGGGCAGTCAAGCTCACTCCTGATGGTCATGCTCGCATACCGACTTTGTTGAACAACCTTGGAAATTCCTTTTCGAATCGCTTCGAACGCACAGATGATCTCGCTGACATTGCTGATGCGATTTCGGCCCACCAGAGGGCAGTCGAGCTCACTCCTGATGACCATGCTGACATGCCGACTTTGTTGAACAACCTTGGAAATACCTCTTTGTCTCGCTTTAGACACATAGGCGATCTCACCGACATTGCCAATGCCATTTCGGCCCACCGGAGAGCAGTCAACCTCACTTCTAATGGCCATGCTGACATGCCGACTATGTTGAACAACCTTGGAAATTCCTTTTCGAATCGCTTTGAACGCACAGGTGATCTCACCGACATTGCTGATGCCATTTTGGCCCACCAGAGGGCGGTTCGGCTCACTCCCGATGGTCATGCTGTCATGCCGACTTTCTTGAGCAACCTTGGAAGTTCCCTTTTGCGTCGATTTGAACGCACAGGTAATCTCACCAACATTGCCGATTCCATTTCAGCCCACAAGAGGGCGGTCCAGCTCACTCCCAATGACCATGCTGACATGCCGAGTTGGTTAAGCAACCTTGCAACTTCCTTTTTGTACCGCTTTGAACGCACAGGTGATCTCACGGACATTGCCAATGCTATTTCAGCCCACCAGAAGGCGGTCGAGCTGACTCCCGATGGTCATGCTGCCATGCCGACTTTCTTGAACAACCTTGGAAACTCCTTTTTGTCCCGCTTTAAACGCACAGGTGATCTCACCGACATTGCCGATGCCATTTCAGCCCACAAGAGGGCGGTCCAGCTCACTCACAATGGCCATGCTGACATGCCGAGTCGCTTGAGCAACCTTGGAAATTCATTTGCAGGTCGCTTTTAACGCACAGGTGATCTCACCGACATTGCCAATGGTATTTCAGTCCACCAGAAGGCGGTCGAGCTGACTCCCGATGGCCATGCTGACATGCCAAGTCGATTTAACAACCTTGGAAATTCCTTTTTGTCCCGCTTTAAACGCACAGGTGATCTCACCGACATTGCCGATGCCATTTCAGCCCACAAGAGGCGGTCCAGCTCACTCCCAATGGCCATGCTGACATGCCGAGTTGGTTGAGCAACCTAGGAAATTCATTTTCAGGTCGCTTTCAACGCACAGGTGATCCCACCGACATTGCTGGTGCCATTTCGGCCCATAAGAGGGCAGTCCAACTCACTCCCAATGACCATGCTGACATGCCGAGTTGGTTGAGCAACCTTGGAAATTCATTTGCAGGTCGCTTTCAACGCACAGGTGATCTCACCGACATTGCCAATGGTATTTCAGTCCACCGGAAGGCGGTCGAGCTGACTCCCGATGGCCATGCTGACATGCCAAGTCGATTTAACAACCTTGGAACTTCCTTTTCGTGTCGCTTTGAACGCACAGGTGATCTCACTGACATTGTTGGTGCCATTTCGGCCCATCAGAGGGCCGTCCAACTCACTCCTAATGGCCATGCTGCCATGCCAAGTCGGTTTAACAACCTCGGAAATTCCTTTTGGCATCGCTTTCAACACACAGGGAATCTATCCGACACTTGCCTAGCGATATCCAATTATCGACAATCCGCCACGTACAAGTCTGGACCTCCCTCAGTCCGTTTGGCTGCTGCCCAGCGTTGGGCCCAACTCTCTGTATCATACAACCAAACAGATTCTTTGCAAGCCTATGACGTTGTTGTCAGTCTTCTTTCTCAGGTTGCAGGTATGGAAAGGACCATACAACAACGTCATTCAAGCCTTGTTGACATCTCAAAATTGACTGCAACTGCTGCTTCAGCCGCATTCTCTCAGGGAAAGCTTGGAAAGGCTGGCTCGAACAAGGTCGCTGCCTTGTCTGGAGCCAACTCAATCAGCTTCGGACTCCAGTGGATGATCTGAGGACACACGACCACCTTCTAGCAGACCGCTTCTTGCGCGTTTCACGAGCACTCGAATCATCTGGGTCACGTCAGGAATCAACCTCTCTTGCGCTCGATGGAACCATGTCTCAGAAGGTCACCTTGGAAGACGAAGCCCGCACCCACACTATGCTTGCCCGGGACTGGGAACAAATTCTACAGGAAATTCGTAATATTCCTGCATTTCACAATTTCTTGCGACCTCGTTCAGCGTTGGACATTATGAAATTCCTCCCGCGAGATGGTCCAGTCGTTCTTATCAATGTTCACGAAGACCGGTGTGATGCCCTGGCTCTGATACCGGGTTGTGATCAACCCTATCACATTCCTCTCGACAACCTTACCCATGCATATGCCTCCGTCCTCCGTAATCGCCTACACAGTTACCTTTCATCTCGCGGCTGTCGCATGCGCGAGGTTGCTGATCGTGCCACGCGCCCAGCTCCGAATCCCAACGCCAATAACAGTGACATCCACAACATTCTTCATGAGCTTTGGAGTCGTGTGACAAAGCCAATCTTGGACATTCTTGCATATCCAGTGCGTCTTTGTTAATTCATAACATCCAACTATCTGCTTATTCACTACCTGCAGGCTCGTTCATCTGAATTGCATCGGCTTTGGTGGTGCTCAACTGGCCCCCTCGCTTTTCTTCCACTTCATGCGGCCGGTATTTACGGTCCAGGCATCGAATGTTCAGGATCTTGTGTCTCCGACTTTATTGTCTCGTCTTACACTCCAACTGTCGGCACACTCCTGGAGAAGGTCAAGACATCCTCAAGCAAGCGACCGTCGACTTCCAAGATTCTGCTTGTCAGCCAGCCATATACACCGGGCCTCCCTCCGATCCCTGGAACAACACGAGAACTGGAGGCCTTGTGCGAGAAGTTCGGCACAGGAAGTGAGTCCCTACGTCTGGAGGGCGTTGATGCCACCATCGATCGGGTGAAGCAGGAAATGGAGACATATGGATGGGTACACTTAGCCTGCCATGCGAGCCAGGACACGGACAAGCCTCTCAAGAGTGGATTTGCTCTGCATGACGGACGGCTCGAGCTCTCGGAGATCATGAAACGGAACACTCCCCAGTGCGAACTAGCTTACTTGTCGGCTTGTCAGACAAGCGCTGGGGACGAGAAGCTTTCTGAAGAAGCGGTCCACCTAGCAGCAGGGATGCTGGCAGCTGGGTATCAAGGCGTTGTCGCGACGATGTGGTCGATCAAGGACAAACACGCGCCTGACGTCGCAGGTGACTTCTACGAGTACCTTTTGAAGCAGGGAAAAGACGAAGGAAATGGGCGACTCGACAGTTCCAAGGCTGCATATGCACTCCATCATGCGATGCAGTGCCTCCGAAAGAACATTGGTGACAGTGAGGACGCTCTGTTGACTTGGGTTCCATATGTGCATTTCGGTTTGTAAGAGTCGATGATTCCTTTATCAAGAGGGTTTGACATTGTGCGCTACGTATTCTTTACTTCGTAGTCGGTATCCTTATCCATTTACAACTAGGTATATTTGCAAACTCCGTATCCATATCGCCTCCGATTTGATCTCGATATCTGCAGACCCATCATGTAAGCGTGATAGGTTAGTATGGAATATTCATGGCATCATGACATTGGGATTACCGTCGCCGATCGAACTGGCTGTTCCGTCAGAACTTCGTTTGGCCGACTATGAGTACCCTTCCTGTTTCGACCGGAGTTACAAGAGGTCGACGTCAACGTCGTAGCAGCTCCCTGGGAACTTCTGCGGGTTGTCGATAATTGACACATACCTTGGATACATCCGACAGCAGGATCGAGCCAGGAGAGCGAATCCGCGATCACCACCAAAATTCAGCACGGATATTGTCAGGCAACGGACTTACAAGACCGAATGTCTTCTGGTGGTCGGTCGCTCTTAGCAATCATGCGTTCAAGCACTTGTTGGTGCAAGGTCACAGTGTCTCTGAGTGGTGCACACTCGCGTAACGTCCGGAATGGCATGCCTCCCATTTAACGAAGACTGAGACGGGAAAGGGACGGTTGATGCACCAGAGGACTCGAGTATGTCCGGTGATGCGGTGTGCAGGAGGTCTAACGAGGAGACCAGCTTTCAATTGTGTGACGAGAAAAGATACATGGCAGATGGAACATACCCTTTGAGTCCACTCGCAATGAAGGCAGCCGAGAGTCGAGAAAAATCATCAACCACATCCAACCCAGCTCCTCATGAGCACGGAGAAGAATCTTCGACCAAGATTGGTGTCACCGTCCGAGATGGTATTCGCTTGATGCTGGGATGCTTTTCGGTGGTGGTGATAAGCTCCAGTGACGGACTTGAGGACTGTTTCAAGCAGGCGGGAGCTTGGCTGTTCGGAGGTCGTTGTTTCTATCTCAGGATCGGCACTGGGCAGTTTCGATATCATTTTTTCAGTGGATACTGGTACGCGTATGCGCATCGTGCGGCTTGAGGTGACGACGGATGGTGACATTGGGCGCGGAGGAAAAATCTGAGAAATTCACCCAACTTGGCAAAGGCGGAATGAAGTAGAGGATTCAGCGCCGGGGCACTCATATCCGATTGCCAGCATAGAGAAAAGGCGAGAGTCTGAGCGACTGCCTTCGGTGCAACCACGCAGACCCAGTGAGCAAGACGGTTGTAACATGCATAAGCCTATGTGCTCTGAGACTTCCACTTTTGTGATATACCTACCAGAATGGTCAGCGATCATCGACCTTAACTGAACGAGAAGTCATGATTATGCTCACCTCCAAACATACCACACCTCCAATGCATTTTATCCCCGAGTATCCAGTGACCTGTGCATTGAACAGCTCCTGTGGCCATTTGAGTCCGCTGAAAGAGCCAGAACCGAAGCCCAAACACGCAGCATTGAAGCTGGGGCAGTCTTGACAGCTCGATACGTTCCATATACCTCCTTGTGCTGACGAAGGACCACTATTTCGTGTCGATGTCGTTGTATAATAGGCTCGACTAGGCAACCCATACACTTGTGAAAGTGA
>Ga0247742_10002547_pt1 | contig 11867 bp, 17 predicted proteins | sample UWRJL208509C2_FD_180944 | JGI IMG/M metagenome (GOLD analysis project Ga0247742, IMG submission 180944) | Plant litter microbial communities from Arlington Agricultural Research Station in Wisconsin, United States - UWRJ-L208-509C-2 | ecosystem: Environmental > Terrestrial > Plant litter >... | reverse complement strand
GACCTAAGTTCTCCCAAGAGGATTACGATAAGCTAGTAGGTCCATATGAAGAGATATTTGAAAAAATAACTTATAAGAACATTAATTCTTAAGTTTAACTTCGGGTCTTAGTTTACTCTCCTAACTCAATGAAAGATAAAACTTTCATTGAGCAGATGAATCAATCTGCGCTTAACCCGATAAATATTTTGCTTACTTGCGCAGTGTAATTAAGCAGAACATAGAGAAAGTAAAAACTTATGAATAAGCTAAAAAACCTTACCTCTAAGAGTGAAGATGGTTTCACTCTTATTGAGCTCCTAATTGTTATCGTGATCATCGGTATCCTAGCTGCTGTAGCAATCCCGATCTTCCTAAACCAGCAAAAAGCTGCCATTGATTCCACTGTCAAGTCTGACGTTCGTAACACAGTAACCAACGTTGCACTAGAACTTACTAAATCCACTGACCTAACAACCGTTCTTGAAAATGTAAAAACAGTTGAAACAGACAACGGTAACCACATCACCGTTTCAAACGATGGTGCTGTTGCTGATGGAAACTACTTTGTTCAGGGTTACAACGACAAGGGTGACAAGTACAAGTCTGGAACACCTTACCAGTTCAGCTCTAAGACTGGAACATATGGAATTGGCGAAGCAATCGGTTAATTCCATAAACTAGATTAAGGAATAGCTAATTTCTTGTGGCTTTTCCGGAGGGGGGCAGGGATACATATCAGTATCCCTGCCCCCCTCTTTTATAATGCTTGTTTTTTAGCTGAAAATGATATATGATATCACTATGGCTCAGAAAAATTTCGTTCAATCAAAACCATATACCCACGAACAATTTGTTTCGTGGCTAGAGGAGAACCTAAGTTCAACTAACTTTCAGGGTGTTGAGTCTTTGCCTTTATCCTATTTAGAGAGTATCTACCCCAACATTGGGAAGTACGGACCTCAAGCGGATTACATCGAGACTGTTTTTAACAATGTTCTAGAGGATGTCAAATCAGTTGATTCTCAGGGACCAGATTACGTAGCAGCTAAAGATAGATTACAACAGTTAGTTGCTAACCCATCGACCCTCTCTGACCACGGAGGACTACTCACTCAGGGGATGGAACTCATTGAGGAGCTTGGTCTGACTGCTCTTTTTGCAGAATTGCATGAAACCTTCCAGAAAGAGCTTCGAACTTACATTAATCTCGCAGAGCCATGGAATATTAGTATTAAAGTTGTCCAAGTGGCTGAGGCTGTAAGCTTTAGAAAGCTTCTATGGTCATACACTTATGACAATAGAAGTACATCATCGCTACTCCCTGAGTCAATTTATGACGATTTCACTTCTGTTTACCGGAGACTGTATGGCCCTATTTTCCCCGAAGATAAAACTCGGGATGCTCCTCTTAAATCTCATGCGTTCAGATTTGGCTCTGATTAATGAGCAAATGGTTAAATGTGTATTTCCTGAATGTAGACTGATTGCTCTTTTGCAAAATGAGCTAATTCTTGAAAGTAAGGTAGGATTGTAGATAAATCCTTTCATGATAGAAGACAAATGGTTACCAATGAAAACCCGCGTTCAGCGGCAAGACACGTTTTTGCCTTACAATATCTTAAAGCATTGCTGAGTGGAGATGTTGAAGGAGCCCATCAGATAGCAGAGCGGCTAACTGATGAAGGGCTGATTGAAGGGCTTACCTCCTCTGCAATAGTCATGGCGTTCACTATCTCTTCGGTCTCTGAGATATCCGCTATGGAAGCTATAGATGAGTTGCTTGAGGCTGCGGTTGAGAATGCAGATGCTGATTTCTGATCCTTTTCTTAGTGACCTTAGCATGCAGCAAGTGATCGACCGACTTCAATTAAGTTTATCTTCTTCTGAGATGAAAGCTATTTTGGATGTCCCCCTTGTCTACCTCAAAGAGATGTATGGACCTCAGATAATTTTTGGTCCCGAAGGGGATGCTGTTGCTGAGGTAAAAGCCAGATTATATAAAGCGGTAACAGAAAAAACAGTGGAGTTAGATTTTCTGACCCAGGCTTTTGAAACTTTGCGACCAAAGGAGAAATCGCAGTTCATATCAAGCGAAAAAAAGATGAAATTCTTATTCCAAGAAGGTGATTTACGCCAGGACATGCTCGAATACATAAAACATGATGAAATTACAGACCTCATGTTGACCCTTGTTGCTACTTCTAGCCTTAAGAGCATTCCATTAAGAATGGCAACAGTAACTCTGATGGCAGTTTCTGTGAGGGATCAAATAAGAACCAAGAATGCACATGGGGGTATCTTCAGCGAAGAAGATTACAAGCGGTTAACTCAGCCTTACGGTGTAGCGTTTAAAACTCCAGCCCATCCGAGCGATGAATTTTTCTGGAGAAAGAATCATGCTAAGCATCGCTCAATGGGGAGAATCTCATTATTCGCACCCAACCGATATTTTTGAAGAGATAATAATGAAACGTATAGCTAACTTTAAATTTTTACCTGCATCAGATAAGTTCGCAGTGATACTAATGCTTTGCCTAACACTTGTGTTCTTGGTCATCAGCATTGGTCTGACTACCACCACTGGTTTGGCGATAGCTCATATTGATGTATTTCAATGGTATGTTCTGCTTTCCATCGTAGTTACCTTGCTGTCAATCGGGTTAACTGTTTTCTTTGCTATTACAGGCTGGTCCTTTATGAAGCTTACTGGTGAAGATTTCACAGATGACCTCTGGGATATTGCTCTTGCTAAAGCTGGGGTGAAAAAATCAACCAAAGATAATGAGGAAGATACTAGTTTGAACGACATCATCGTTGAAGAAAAAGATAAAGAATAGGGACGGATAAATCAATTATGAACTTTTTACTGATCGCAGGCGGGATGCTAGTTCCGCTAATAATTTTTGCAGCGTTAGCTTTTGCTAATCGTAAGGACTTACATCGTGGTCCGTTAGAGCGTGGAATAAAAGACCCAGAGACGGTTGTTGAATGGGGTAGGTTAGAAAATTAACTCTAACCTAAGGTTAGCCCTTGTACTTTTTGCCACTCCTCAGGGCTTAGTACAAGGGCTTTCTTGTTGAGACTATGCCTACAAAAACTCTTTTAAATACGTTTATCCATCGATAAGCGTATTTAAATGCATATTGAGAACCCAGGGAAGCTCATTACTCCTAAGATAGGCAGCTTAAAGGGGACCCAGGAAAGAATATCCTGGGTCCCCTTTAAATTATTTACTATTTGGTGTTAATGGTGATTTTTGCGATACCTACAAGCATACCGGCTTTAATAGCTGTCACTCCGAAGGTCTCGTTTAGCAATGGTGCAGCATCTTTAGAAATAAGGACTCTTGTTCCTTCAAGGACTGCAGTTCCATCTTCGTTCACCTGAAGTGGCTTCAGAGTAGTTCCATCAAGGTTGAATAGGAAAGCATCCTCAGCGGCAACTTCTCCGTTGACAGAAACTGTTCCAGTTAGTCGTGATGTTCCTGGGTCAATAACAAAGTCAGTGAGCTCAACTTTTTTATCTCCTGCAGTCAAAGATAGCCCAGAGCCGTCGTGATCAATCTCTCCCTGAACATAAGGACGATACTTTTCTGCGGGATCAAAGTATTTAACATGTCCACCTGTAATGGGGAAAGATAGGACTCCTGCTTCAGAAAGTGTAGCTGTTCCAACAACCCCTGGAGCTACTCCTAGACTGGTCAGAGCGGACAGGAAGCCAGGATCAACAGCTACCTGGGTGTCAACACCTGTTAGCGTCTTAACATCAGCAACTGGTTTCGGGGTTACAGTAGCTGAAGATGTTGGAGTTTTGTCCTTATCTGGAGCGGGGGTCGCTGGAGAAGAACAGGCGGCAAGGGTTATTGTTAGGAGCCCTGCCCCTATTACTCCTAAGATAGTTTGTTTGCGATTAAACATGTTATTTCTTCCTTCCACTTCTACGTTTTTGGTTCACTTAGGGTGAGTTCGGAGCAATCCAAAGAATAAATTGGTTTAAACCTGATCTAACAGGCGGTGCCCAGGGAGTTTCAGACTGAATCCTGGTTAGAACACTTGACTTAAATCCTTTGATAAAGTAGGATGGTAATCCACTATGTTAAAGGATTGGTTGAATTTAATGGTTTCTGTTTTCCCTATTCGCCTTTCCCCTGCGCGATCCATCAGAGAGAAGCTACAGGATACTCTAAAGCCTATTATCTCCGAGGAAGAATTTGAAGCCATCAACTTCCTACCCACTGATTGGGTTCAAAAGGTTTATCATGATCAACTTACTTATGGTCCAAATTTTGAACTGATTCTAAATTTTGCTTCCAGGCTGAAGACTTGGAGTGAAGACCTTAATAGTCTTGCCGAATTTCATCAGTTTCTCGCTAACTTCGAAAACCGTAAGTATCTAAATTGTCTTGATGATTATGATTTAGAGAGGATAACCTCAGAAGCCATTTGGCTGCCAGAGGCGAAATGGCTTAATCCTATCAAAGAAGAGCTAATACCTAAATATTCTGGGAGTACTTATTGGAAAACCAAAGCTTATGATGAGATTTTCAATATGGCACATTATGCATATCTTGGGATATTAGTTCGTAGTTATGTCACTTTCAGCGACAGCAACTCTCCCTCTTCAAACGGTTTTACGTTTTCTAAGAAAGAGTACCTTAAGTTTACTGCCCTAGGTCGGAAGTTCATAGGTAAACTTCACCCAGAGGATGATGAGTATGAAGAGTTTGACTAAAAGTTCTCTGGTGCGCGAAAATAACTCCATCATATTGCTGTTGACTCGGCTTTCTAATTGAGGTAGGATAAACTTATGTTTATTTCAGGGGAAGACACCACGCATACTTATGTGGCAATGGAGCCTGAAGATTATCCTGAGTGGAATCTGATTTCACATCTTTTTCTAAATAAACCAGTATCCTATTTTGGCACCTCTACTGATGTCAACTTGGTTACGTTCTATGAGGAACGCTATCCTTCCTATGGAAACCCAAGTTCACTTGATGGGCATCATGCAGATATTTTTGCTGAGCGTTTTGCCATCGCGAAGTCAGATATCAAAGTTTGGGAAGATAGCTGGCAACCACTTGTTCTCCTACATAGGATGATGAGTTCCAAGGGCATGGATGACATGGGTATGGTTTCATATAACGGGGTTGACTACCCCGTTATAGAGTATGGTAAAGCCGTTCTTGCTGACTTTCATTCTTTCTACCTTTCTTGGGGCTTCGCCGCAGCACGGGTAGACTTTCCTGATCAGTTCTCTGTGACCTTCTTCGAATACTTCGAGGATGTGACTGCTGCTAACAATTTTCTTATGGCAGCCTTCTGCCTCTTTTCTTTTAGAAGCAATATGAGTCGGAATACATTTGGGATGTATATGACTCCTCATTACCCATCGTTGGCAACTTTGAAGAAAATAATAGACTCAGAAAAGACTTCATTTTCTGAAACCGCAACCGTATTACAGCGTTTTTTCACTTTGTATGATACGGATGATTATCAATACTTTGTTGATAAGAACATTGATATGACTACTGTCATCGCTACCAACGTTCTTTTCCAGGCGGACACGAGAGAAAAAGTATTACAAGCACTCATTGATTTGCCAGTAAGCTATATCAAATCGATGGGCGACCCGCTTAAAAACTTCTAAGTAAAATTAGAGCAATAAAATATCCGATAGAAATTAAGTAATCAACTTCAATGACGAAATGAGAACAAAATGGTTAAGACAACTCCCAACCCCGAGCTGGAAAAAGTTGCGAAAATAATCTCCGATTCTTACGGTTGGGTTAACCGTACTCTATTGGATGATTTAGATGTCCTACTCCACCTGGATGATAAGGATAAGACTGTAGGCGCTGATGACACTCTAGCTATTATCAGCAGTAAGCTTTGGATTCATTATCCAATGCGCGGTCGCTGTGATGAGGTGGCTCAGAAGATTGTTGACTATGTTTCTTCTGTAATGGTCACTTCTGTTTCAGGTAAACTCGCGGTTAACTAAATCTGAACGTTAGTCATACATCATGCAAGAAATTAATTCCTTTAACTCCTCTGATGCCAACTGGATAGTCTCCAATGGAAGCAACGAAGCTTCTGCTTGTGAGAGAATCCTTGGTGGTAATCAGTAACTTAAAAATAAAAGTTTCTAACTTAGTTGCTTTTATGAAAACCTTTCTGTAGTATTAGGGTAACGAACCTAAACCAACACATTAAGGAATTTCATCATGGCTCTGAATCAAATTGACTTCAAGTTCAACGGTGTTGACCTCCATGCTGCTCTCATCCCCAACCGCCGCGTTATGGGTGATAGCGTCTACCAGATTTCCTGGAAGGATGGTCGCCTTATGACTACCACTCTTGCTTCCCCTCAGACCCCCATCGAGAAGGTTATCGAAGACTGGAAAGAGAACGGCTTCTAAAGCTTCTTAAAGGGGAGGGTGCCCTAACTAGGTCACCCTCCCCTTTTTGTATTTACATGTGGAGCAGTACAGATTCACGATGTTTAAAGAATATCCAGAACTCGATTAACTATAGCTCAGTTCCTCGTGGCTACAGTATTGCTGATCTAAAAACAACAGGTTTCTAGATCATAATTTCAACGAAATATGTCTTTAAATGCGACAGATCGCAAAATTCTGCTAGAGTGATAGCATGAAGACTCTCAAGGAAGTGCTGAAGACAACCCTGGCTTTTATTGGGCTGCCTGTACTTACCGCTGTCGGTATCCTATTCGTAGTTGCCGGTTTGGGAGTCGCAGGAGTTAGTGCTTACTATGTGTTTCATTTGGACACAACCATTCCAACGTTAATTAGAGAAGGGCTTTCAGGAAATTGAAAACCAAAGAGTTCATTCGTACAATGGCTGTTGCGGGGGTTCTAGCCACGACAGCCATTGTACTCACTGGATGCGGTATCCCTAATTTACCAGGTCCTACTCCCACCGTTCCAGATCGCTCAGAACAGGATGCAGTGAACGCTATAAATGAGGTCCCTGGGGTGGCTGGATCAAATCTTAATGGTGGGTCAACTGGTTTGCCCTGGCTAAACGATATTGGTATTGACATGGCTTTAGAGAAGGATTACCCAGGAGACAAAGCAAAGCTGCTTAATTATGTCCTAGCGCAACTTTGGTCGCAGAACGAAGTTGAACCAACAACTGGCGTTAGAGTGCATATGTCTGTCCTCAATGGAACAACTGTCAATACTCCCGTCTTTCTTTACCCTATAGGGAAGAGTATTGGTTTCACTCACACAGATGCCCCTTTCACTGTTGGAGAGGCGGAGATGATTGAACACTTCGGTAAATGGCCAGGCAAGGTTCCAACCCTACCTGTGGAGCTTGCCAAGCTACCTACTTCGCCGCCTTTAGTCCAACCATAAGAACTCAGTGAGTTCCACCTAACCAGGTTGCTTGACAATTAGGTGGAACTCATAGTATTCTTTAGTTAACGGAGAAAAAAGACCTCCGCTTAGTTAAAGGATGTTAAATGTCATACTATCGCACTAGTAAGAAGTCCTCAGTTGGGAAAATTGTTGGGCTTTCTGTGTTGGCAGGATTGCTCATCGGTTTCTTCATCTGGCTGTCCTGGTTCAACGGAGCGGTTATCTTCCGTGGACTATTCACTGCTGGTCGAGGCGGGTGGATTTTCTTTATCGGGATTGTTCTTACCTTAATCGCAGTCACTGTTTCTGCTATTTCTTTCACTCGAAAGCATTTTCTGCTAGCAGCCCTTACCTTCCTCACAGGTGTCACTATCTTGATCCTGCTTATCATGGGCTGGGTAAGAATCGGCTATGATACGGATAAGCAGTATGTTGCTGACCTCGAAGTAACTAAAAATCAGGTCGATTCATATGAACCCCGCGCTCCATATGATGTTGCAGTTGCCTCGGCAAGTCGGAATCTACAGGATACTCGTGGTGATGTTCAGGCTACCAAGTCTCTAGCGGACCAGTCCACCAATGGAACTTGGAACACTCTTGTAGTGCGCCGTGGGTTTGCCCAGGGATATGAGAGTCTTCAAACTCTTGATCTTCCGCTCTATGGTAGTCCGTCTAACTCTCAGGTTGACCTCTGTAAATTTGATAAGCGATCTGAGCTTCGTTTGGGTGGTGGCTTCCCCCACAACAACCTTGACCGCGCTATCCTCAATATTGCCCCCCTTGATGTTACATTCGAGAATGATGATGTTTATGGTTATTGTGTTGACAAGACTCCTTACGTTGTCGTTCCCCTCAAAAAGGTTGAAGGGTTTTATGCTCCGACCTGGAACGTTTACGGGGTGGCTTTGTATAACGGAAAGTCAGGTGCGCTGAAGGTTTATACTCAGGCAAAGGATATCCGTAAGATTCCTGGTCCGACATACCCGATCAGTCTTGCAGCACAGCAGAGCGGCGCGCTGGGGGCAACTGGGGACCTTTGGGATTACAACTACGGTCGGGTTGGTTATGATGCTTCGCAGAACAACACCGAAGTTCAACTACGCAAGGCGAAGGACGGACGAAATACTACCTATGTAACCGCTCTTTGCCCTAAGGGTGCCTCAAGTAGCATTGTTGGATTCGTTGGAGTTGACGCTCACTTCCAGGGTCAGCATAGGAACAAGCTTGTTCTCAATAAGCTGAGTGGTTCGCATACCTATGATGCAATTTCTACTCAGGAAGATAACATCAAGACTTCTTATGCAAACCTGACTGGTTGGGCTACGGGATTGGAGATTTTTGAAGTGACTCCTGGTATTGATGGCTCTTGGGTTGCTTCAATTGGAAAGTCTCAGTCCGTCCTTTACCGTGCTGTAATTTCTGAGGTAAAGGGTCACACCGTTTACAAGCTGTATGACAAGGATGGGAATCTGATTCCTGATGCAACTAGTGGGGATGCTCCTACAGAGGGAACGCCAGTTCAGCTTCCCGCAGGAACTGAACTACCTACGCTTTCAGACGAGCAGCTACAGCAGCTTGGGCAGGAAATTCTGAAAGAACTTGGAGCGCGAGCAAGCAAATAAGCAAAATAAAAGCTGGGTCAAAACTATACTCATGTTGGTATAGTTTTGACCCAGCTTTGTGGTTTAACTTCTAAAGTCTAAAATTGGGGCAGTTTGTTTTCTGCCCTCGTAATCTAGCTCAACGGTAGATACATTTTTGGGAAACTTCTTCCCAAATCTTTCCCAAAGCGCTTGCGCATCTTCAGATTGAACCCCAGAACCTCGGAGCACTTGTCCGTTTTGGGCTAATCTCTTAGAAGCATAGACATAGAGAGCGGTTCCGTACCCTTTTCCCTTGAGGGGTTCCTCCAAGTCTGCATAGTCAACATATGGGGTTGAGAAGTACTGCATATGGTTGTTCATCTTCTTCTTAAGTTCAACTGAAAGACCCTTTAAGTCTTTCATCACAGTTGCATCATCAGGAGCATGATCTAAAGTTACATTGTAGTGAGCAATGTTTTCCCCTGAAGAATCAGTTGCATCTAATCTAAAAGCGTTTCTAGAGGAAACCCATACTTGTTTTCTTCGCAGACTCAGGTCTTGGTTTTGATAAGAAGGGTCGGAGTTTTCCTCTTGGATGCTTGATTCAATCCCAGCGTAATGATTTCCGCTGAACCGATTATGCCAGCGGAATGGGGTAAATTCATCTTCCCCAAAGGCAGCGGCGGATGACTCCTGGTCAACGCTTGTAAGTTTGACATAACCTAATGTGTCACCTGTTTTAACTGATTTGAAGTAGATGACATTGATATTCATACCGCTGGTGTATGCCGATGAATCATTTTCCTCTTGGGATTTTGGTTGCCAGACGACAGCTAGCTGACCAATTGGTGAGTTAATGACATCTAATAGTTCTGGTTTAGAACTTACCTCAGGATGATTGATTGATTGTTCCGTGAATTTGTTCCACCATTTTGGTTTCTCCCCAGAATATGAGAGCTCGGATTTTAAAGCAGAACCCACGACTTCTGTAGAACTTGGGAGCAGGTTAGCTTGCTTAGATGCTAAATAACTTTGATACCAGCTTTCAGCCGTAACCTCTTGCTGACCATGAAATGGGCAAGTAGCAGGGTTTTTAGCGCGACACTTAGTTGGAAGCAAATTCATGCTTTATACCTAACGCTGTAGCTAGTTTAAATTTTCTTCCCCGTTGGAAGGCGTGTATAGAAGTTCGCAAACAAATCTCTCCAGCTTGGATTTATTGCATTCTGTGAGGCAGTGAGTTTTCCTAAAGCCTCATTTACTTCTTCGCTTGGGTAACCGCTTAGATCATAAGTTTTAGCTGACTCAGAGGGCATTATGGAGAACTCTGTGATGAGAATAGTTACCTGGTCATCCTCAATGGAAATTGTGATCTGGTGACCCTTTACCCTCCAGGATAAAATTGACTCTCCATCAATAAGAGAAAGGTGGGGGAAAAAGAACTCATCATCCATCGTGTTGACAATGGCTTCAGTTTGATCTATCAATTTCAGGCGGATATCTTCGCCTTCAACATCTTTCAACTGACTACGGTGATGGCTTGCTAAGCGATGGTTAACGTATTCCCGCAGATTTACATGCTCTATATCACTCATTCGTAAAAGTATCCAAACAAGTTACGCCAATAAGGGTACTTTTCATTGGCTTCGACAGTAAACCGAGTTATGGAACTCTTCGCAAGCTCCAAAGGAAAATCTTTAAAATCTCCGGCAGTATAGATCGCTTCATCCCCATGGAATTCCACAAAGACCGAAAATTTGTTATCATAAAGCATGATAACAATTCTATCTTCATGCTGCGAACTATTCTTAAGTCCAGTCCAACTGATGGAAAAGGTTTCATCAATCATTTCAATTTCTGGGTAAAACAGTTCGTCATCCATTGACTGGAATAGAGAGGCGGCATTATCTAGGGGGATAGACATATCACTCATCCATTCGATGCTGCCCAGCCGACCATTTTTGTAGTCGTCCAGATAAGACAGAGTATGGTTTGAGAATTTTGCGTGTTCCATGATCTATTCCTCTCCTCCTATATGAATTAAGTTTACCACATAGGACTGACTTTAGGAAGAACAAGGTTAGTGACCGCTATACCTGTCATTACACCGCTTAATGACAGGTATAGCGGTCACTAAATTAGTAATTGCATTTTCTATGAACCTGTGCGATAATTAAAGCATGAGAAAAATTATCGCAACCACAGCCCTTGTTCTTGCCTCTGTTTTCATGGTGGCTCTTCCCGCCCATGCTGAAACTTCGATTCCGGAGCCAACTGGTTCAGTTGTCGACTCCGCCCATATCCTTAAAGCCAATCAGGTAACCAGCATTGAAGACCAGATTGCTGAGATTAAAAAGACCACCACTCATGCTGTGGCTGTCCTCACAGTCGATTCCCTTAAAGGCGAAAGCATCGAGTCTTACTCTCTGAAGGTCGCTAACTCCTGGGGAGTAGGCTCTGCGGAACGTAACGACGGCGTTCTGCTTGTTCTTGCGATGAAAGAACATAAGATTCGTATTGAAGTCGGCTCTGGAATTCACGATCTGGTTTCTGATTCAACTGCTTCAAACATCATTGATACAAAGATCAGCCCTAACATGAAGTCTGGCGATTACAATGCAGCTATTTCCTCGGGGGTAAGTGCAATCGGGGATTCCCTTTCCGAGAAAGCCCCTGTTACCCCAGCTGAGTCTGTTGAGCCGCCTCTTGACTGGGGTTTCATCTTCCTCTGCCTCGTTATCATCATGGCAGGTGCAGGAATTGTGGGTGCGCCTTTCGTCATTTGGAACAGCGTGAAAGCAAACCGTAGGCATAAGTTGGAAGTTGAGCGAGCAGCAGAATACCACCGCGAAGAGGTCCGACTTCGGGAGGTTTATAGGGAGGAACGCCGAAAAGCACAGGAAGAGCATGAAGCTTTC
>Ga0247742_10002546_pt1 | contig 11870 bp, 11 predicted proteins | sample UWRJL208509C2_FD_180944 | JGI IMG/M metagenome (GOLD analysis project Ga0247742, IMG submission 180944) | Plant litter microbial communities from Arlington Agricultural Research Station in Wisconsin, United States - UWRJ-L208-509C-2 | ecosystem: Environmental > Terrestrial > Plant litter >... | reverse complement strand
CTGATCGCACCGGCCCTCACGGTCTTCATCGCCACCAATTACAAGGACCAACAACAAGCCAAAGCCATCGGGCTCCTGGCCGCGGCCATCCCGGCAGCGGGTGTTTTGGCGCTGCTCATTGCCGGCTGGTTCGCAACCACCATCGGCTGGCGTTACTCGTTCGGACTCATGGTGGTCCTTGGTGCCATCAACCTGCTGCTGAGTTTCAGGCTCAAGACTGTCCCGGCGCAACCGAACCTGAAGATCGACTGGACGGGGTCGATCATCGCCGCGGTGGCCGTCATCCTGCTGAGCTTCGGTTTCAGCGGCCTGTCCTCCTGGGGTACGTGGTTCGCCACCAGCCAGGCACCCTTCGAGATCCTCGGCCTCTCACCCGCGCCACTCCTGATCATCCTGGGGCTCATCATGGGCCAGGTGTTCTTCACGTGGATCAGGAAGCGCCAGGATGCCAAGCTTCCGCGGATCTTCGACCTCAGGGTGCTCGCTTCCAGTTCCGAGCTCGCAGTCACGGCGTGCATGGCCATCATGCTGTTTGTTGGTACGGCCGCAAACTTCCTGATCCCCCTGTATATACAGATCGTTCAGGGCCGTTCCAGCATTGAGACCTCGTTTTCGATCATCCCTTACACCCTGTCGATCTTCCTCGCGAGCACCTTTGTGGCTTTCCTGTACGACAAATTCCCGCCACGTGTCATCGCCCAGGGCGGCTTCGTGGTGGTGGCCGGCGCACTCATCCTGCTCGCCTTCACCATCCGCAATGACTGGGGTCAGATCTTCGTAGTGCTGGGGCTGATCCTGCTGGGACTTGGCCAAGGCGCAATCGTCGCCTTGGTGTTCAACACGCTGCTCAGCGCGGTTCCCCGCGAGTTGGCCGGCGACGTCGGAGCTTGGCGCGGGCTGGTCCATAACCTCTCCGGCAGTGTGGGCATCGCGGTGGCGAGCGCGTTCGCCGTCGGAATGTTGTCCAGCCTGATAGCCAGCGGCGCCGCCGCGCATCCGGAGGTGTCCCAGGAGTTGATCTACAAGGTGAACATCAACGAGGCCGACTTCATGACCAACGCCCAAGTTGAAGGCGTCATCGGCGACCGGGTCAGCAGTCCCGCCGAGTTGGAGGCCGCGATCGAAGTCAATGAGGAAGCTCGCCTTCGGGCCCTGCAGATCTCCCTCCTCGGGTTGTCCGGGCTTGCCTTGCTGGCGATTGTCCCGGCAGGCCGCATGCCCGGACGCATGAAGGGTGACCTCCCTGAGCAACTCGAACCGGACGATCCGGATGCCATCCCGGAACCCGGCCTCCCGGCGGACCAAGCGGTTACGGCGCATCCCACCACTACAGCGTCGCAAGCCACCACGGCGGCCCAAACCACTACAGCGGCTCAAACCACTACAGAACAGGCGAAACGGTGAATCACGAACCCTACAAACTCATCCCTGAAGGTTTCACGGCTGTCCCGTCCCTTGAGGCCGACGAACCGGAGCTGCACTTCGTGGACGGCTTTGGCCAGCTGGATGCCCTTGGCGTGGTTGTCCCCTCCGAGGGGGAGGTTCCGGCGTCGGTCGGACTGCACCGGGAAACCTTGGAAAGTGCGGGCTTCGACGGCAAACCCGGAACCACGCTGCAGTTGGCAAACGCCTCGGGCACGCTGGTGGTTGCGGTCGGCGGCGGCAAACCCGGCTCATTGGACGCTGACGGCTGGCGGAAGGCCGCAGCGGCCTTGGTTCGCGCCACGCAGCGCCACGCGCGGATTGGATTTGAGCTTTCCGATACTGCGGGAATCGACGCCGAGCACCTGGGGCAGGTTTTGGCCGAGGGCGTGCTGCTGGCCCGCTACCGCTACGACACACTAAAGAGCAAGGCCAAGCCAACGGCTCTGAGCGAGGTGCAGTTCCTCGCCCCGGGCGTAGACACAGCGGCTGCGGAACGGGGGCTGACCACGGGTCGGGTGAAGGTCCGCGCCACCAACATAGCCCGCGATTTGTGCAATGCACCGCCGAGCCACCTCACGGCTGCAGGGTTAGGCGAGGTGTCGCAGGAGCTAGCCAATCGGTTCGGTTTCACGGTGGAGGAGTTCAACAAGCAACAACTCATCGACCTCAGGTGCGGCGGCCTGCTCGGCGTCAATGCCGGCAGCGCCCAAGAGCCCCGCATGATCAAGCTCAGCTACCGACCGGAGGGATCGCCAACAGGACACCTCGGATTGGTGGGCAAGGGCATCATGTACGACTCCGGCGGCGTCAGCCTGAAACCGAGCGACCCCATGCACCTGCTCATGAAAATGGACATGGGCGGGGCGGCAGCGGTCTTGGCCGTTTTCACCGCTCTCCGTGACCTCGGCTGCAAGGCCGCCGTTACCGGGTTTCTGATGTGCACGGACAATATGCCCTCCGGTTCGGCGTACAAGTTAGGAGATGTCCTCACCACCCGCAGCGGCCTCACCATCGAGGTGAAGAATACCGACGCCGAAGGTCGCCTGGTGATGTGCGATGCCATGACGCTGGCGGTGGAGGACCACGTGGACGGCATTGTGGATATAGCCACCCTCACCGGCGCGGCGCTGATGTCCCTGGGGCAGCTCACCGCTCCGGTGTTCGGGAACGATCAACGCCTGGTGGACCTGGTGCTTGAGTCCGGGAGCCGTGCTGACGAGCAGGTGTGGCAGCTTCCCCTGGAGCGGGCCTACCGTCCCCAGCTGGATTCCGACGTTGCTGATATCTCCAATCTGGGCGGACCCTACGCGGGGTCCACCACAGCTGCACTGTTCTTGGCCGAGTTCGTTGGGGAGACCCCCTGGGCGCACATCGACATTGCCGGCACCATGCAGTCGGACAAGGACGACTTGTGGAGAAGCAAAGGTGCCACTGGCTTCGGCGCCCGCCTCTTGATCGACCTGGCCCTCGGCTACTCCGCCGGTTAGCCACTACTTCCAGCGAAGGGATCCCGCGATGGGCCTTTTCAGAACCGCCGGCGTGCTCACAAACAAGGAGTTCAAGGTTCAGAAGGCCAGGATCCTGGGGCGCTGACTCGTCGAAGTGCCGGCCTCATGGACAGCAAAGAGGCCCCCCACTGCAGAACGTGCAGCGGCGGGGCCTCTTGGGCTTGGGCAGTTACGCCTTCTTGCGCGTGAACAGTCCCCAGATGATGAGGACCAGCAGTGCGCCACCGATTGCCAGCAGCCACGTGGAAAGCGACCAGAACTCGTTGATGCCCACCTTGAAGAGTGCGCTGCCGATCCAACCACCCAGCACGGCGCCAACGACGCCAAGGAGGATGGTGGTGATCCAGCCGCCGCCCTGCTTACCGGGCATGATGGCCTTTGCGATGGCGCCGGCAATCAAACCCAAGACGATCCAACCAATGATTCCCATTTTTCATTCTCTCTTTCCTGAAGGAGGCCCCAGTTCGGCACGGGGACGTGTGCCGCTATCTGCCTGATTGTTTGGCTACCAGCTGAGGCGTCGGAGCATGCCGACGGTTTGGCTGGCAGACGGTCTGCCGGCAGGGCGGGGATCAGTCATGGCGTGAAGCACCATGGACCAGCGCCGCCGCACCGTGCCGGGAATTCGGGGTTCCCCAAGAGTCCTTGCCACCATGGACTCCAAGGGTGTGCCTGGGAACGCTTTGGTCCCGGTCAGGCATTCGAGCGCAACCAAACCCAGTGAGTAGATGTCGCTGGCGGTGGTGGATGCTTCGCCGCACACCTCCTCGGGGCTGAGGTAGTGAGGTGTGCCCGAAGAAGAGTTGGGCGCCGCGTGGCGTCCGTTGAGCGCGATTCCGAAGTCGGTCAGTTTCGCAATTCCCGGCCCTTGCGGGTCGGAAGCGAAGTCCACCAGGATATTGCCGGGTTTGATGTCATTGTGGACGATTCCCCTGCGATGAACGTGGGCCAAGGCACGGGCAATGTCCGTCATCCAGGCAGCCGTTTGTTCAGGGGAAGCCGGGTTATGGTGCATGATCCCGCGCAAATCCTTGCCGCCCACCAGCTCCAGCACCACGTAACTGCGGCTTTCCTGATGGTGGATTCCTGCGTCGCGGGAGTCTCCCGAGTCCAGGACCCTGACAATGTTTTTGTGCCGCAGGCGTCCGTGGATTTCCAGCTCTCGCCGGAAAGGGGCGTTATCCGCTGAATCCGTGGACCTGAAAATCTTGACCGCAACCGCTTTGCCGGTAGCCAGGTCCCAGGCCTCGTTGACGTAAGCCTCCGAGCCTCCGCCCAGTTGGGTGCCGAGCCGGTAGCGGCCTCCAAGGACCACGTCCGGTTGGCTGTCACTTGAGGCTACGGCGATTGCGGCGGGAGTCCCGGCGACGATGCTCGTGGACGTTGCTGTTGCGACTGCCGTGGTTGATGTTTCCCTCTTAGCGGCGCGTTCGGTACAGACGGCCCCGCGATCAGCGCGGACGGCCGCCCGTTCAAGGAGCGTCACTTGAGGAGGAGGTCGACTTCGGTGACCGGGACTCCGGTCACCTCGGCCAGAGCGCGAGGGTCGACACCGGCGTCGACCGCTTTTTTGAACGCCAGCTCCAGCGTGTTCTGCGCAATTGCCAGTTCATGCTGCAGGCTCTGGCGGCGGAGAGCCGCGATCCAGACACCACTCACGGGGTCCAAGGCGTCGATGTCCATGCGGAAGCCGCACCCGCAGGCCCATTCGGGCCAGATCGGCTCCACTGCGACCCACTGCATGGAGTCGTAGGATGGTCCGGCGGAGATTGCCATATGCGAACCGCAGTGCACGGGTCCACTGGGAATTGTCTGTTCCGTGACGGTATCCACGGTGTTTTCAGCCACTGGTTTAGAACTTGGTTCACGCAGCGCGACTGTCATCGTTCTCTCCCACACATTCCCTAGTAAGTAGCTTGGCTATCTAGTTATATGTGTACTTACTACTTAATGTCCAGTCCGGATTATTTGGCCACGCTGTCTATGGCTCCGCGCATTCGCCGCAGGAAGTCCACCACTACTGCCGATTCCTCGGGATCCAGGGTCTCGGCGACCTCCATCATCCGGGCATGCATGTCACCCAGGGTGCTACGAACTTCCTGATCGGACCCGGGTGTGGGCTTGAGAATAAGGGCGCGCCGATCAGTTGGATGCGGCTCACGGGTGACGTAGCCGGAACGGACCAAGCGGTCCACCAGGGACGTCATGGAGGCAGACGTCATCCCCAAACGCACCGTCAGCTCCTTGGGGCCCACGTCCCTTCCAGCGCGCTCGGCCTCCAGCAGATACCTCAATGCCATGAGGTCCGTCTCACCCATGCCCATGGCCGCCTGGGTTCGACGACGCATGTCAGCCTCGGCCGTGCGATAGTCCCTCAGTGCATTCAACACGTCAACAGCACCCATCCGCTTGCGGCTTTCCAGCCCGTACCAATAGCCCTGACGTTCACTTTTGTCGCTCATCACCGGTCCTTTGGTAGACATGTATCTAGATTGTCTAAGCAATTGATACTAAGTGATTTGCCAGGGCGGCGCTGACCGCATCCGTTTTTCCTGAGGCTAAGCGCCCGAATTTGCCGCCCGTAAACGCCGCCAAACAGCCGGCGCCACCACCACGGCAACACCGACGGCGGCGCCAATGACGGTCTCGATGATGCGGTCCCGCAGCAGCAAAGCAGGATCCACCGGCGCGGCCAGCAGAGTAGCAATCAACGCCAACGGCGTCACGAAGACCTGGGCCACCAGATACTGGCGTGCAATGAACATCTCCGCCCCGAACTGGCACGCTGCAATGACCAAAACCATGACCCACGGCGCAGGATTCAGCCAGAGAATGCCAGCGAGCAAGACCAGCCCAATCACCGTTCCTGCGATCCTTTGAATGCCACGGCTCACCCTGTGCCGTGTGGAGTGACCCACCAACGGAACAACAGCTGCCACCATGGCCCAGTACGTATGCCCGAACCCCAGCCGTTCCCCCACCAACGTAGCGATGGTTCCCGCCAGCCCTGCGGCCACCAGGTAGCCGGCACCCTCAAGCCAGATGGCACGCTTTTCGGCCGCAGTGTGACGAATGGGCGGGGGCCGCTTCCACGGAGTCCGGTGGCTTTTGAGGATCCGCGATGACATACCGATCAGCAGGCACAACACGGTAGTGGCCACCGCCACCAGCATGGCTTCCCAGAGGGGAGGCTGAGCCGTGATCGAGGCAATGGCAGCGAAGGCGAAGATGTGAAACAAGGAGCCACCGGGCCGGAGCCGCCACGCTGCAACCACCACGGAGCAGGCGCCGGCAACCAGTGTGGTCGCTGCCGTGAGTAGCCAGGAGTAGGCTGCACCATCCATGCCCCCAGCTTGCGCCAAGCGGGCAACCATCGTGGCCAGAAGAATAATGAGAAGCATGAAGCCGCCGGCGCGCAACTGGCTGCGGAAGCGCACGCTGTGAGGTTCGTTCCTGCCATAAATACCGGTGAACGCCCCGAACGAAGCAAACACGGCCAGATCCAGCCGGCCCAGCAACGTCAACGTAATCAACGGAACAAACACACCTACAGCGCAGCGGAGTGCGGGATGGTGGTCCTTGTTTCCAGGACCCATCGTGAACATTTCCGCTACAGCCTTCAAGGGGCGGCTCGCCTTTCGTCGCAGGACCAAACGTACGACGGCGGCGCTGGCGTCCGCTTCAAGGTTACGCCCGGCATTTAGGGCTACCCGGGTATTGGGCGCAGATAGTGCCCCTCATCACGTGTACGAGGGGCACTATCTTTGAAACATGGCCGGGGCCCTGGGACTAGAAGTTTGACGCTGCTCCAGCCATCGGGGTTGTCGCCAGTAGGTTGCCGGCCAAGTCCGTGATTCCAGATGCGGGCGTGTACGTCGCCGCTAGCGCGCTTCGATTTGCGTTGCTTGGGGTGCCCGAAACAGTTGCACCCAAGGTGATGGTGAGTGTTTTTGCCGTGGCATCCCAAACCAGGGTTGACCCGGAGTACGTCAGGACTCCTGGTGACGGCCCGTAGATGGCTCCCAGATCCACGCTGCCCACCGTAAGTGTCGGCGAGCTGCCGGCGCTGACCGTGAGCACGTTGCCTGAGTTGATACTGACCGTCACATTTTGGGTAGGTGATCCACCCGGCGAATCAGTCCATGCGGTGTTGACTGTACTGACTTTAAGAACCTCGGAGTACGTCAGCGTCACGGTATCGCCCGGGTCGATCTTCCCATCCCTGCTCCCACCGTTGTTCAGTCTGACGCCCGTAACCTTGGGCGCTGTTGCGTCCTTTGTTGAGGTCGCAGACCCTGCGAGGCTGACGTTTCCTGCTGCGTCCGTTGCCCTCGCAGAATAGGTGATGGTTCCGTCACCGAAGCCACGGAGATCAACCACTGCAGCCGTCCACTTGCCAGAACTGTCGGTGCCTATTTGTTGGATTTTGGGCTGCGCTCCTGCGCCGGAGATGGTCAGGGTGATCGTCGAGTTCGGTTCGCCTGCGCCCTTGACCAGAACTTCCGCAGCAGTTGTCCCGTTAAGGGCGGCGGGTGCGTTCACACTTGGCGCGTCCGGCGCAGTGGTGTCCGTAACCGGAGTGGTTGCGTTGCTTCGCAGGCTTTCGGCTCCTTGCCAGAGGGACAGCAGGGGAGTCACCGCGTAGTACCAGGTCCCGGCCGGGACGCCGGCTTCAACGCAGCTCAGTGCTGCAACGGTTGCGCTGCAGCTGCCCGTTGCCGGAACCTTTGTACCTCCCGTTGCGGAACCGTAGCGCGCGATGCTGTAGCCGGTTACGGACCGTCCTGCCGCCGTCGTACTAGCGGTCCAGGCGACCGTCACGCTGGTGCCGGAAACGGTAGTAGTTGGCCTCGCGCCTTGGCTAAGGGCATCAGCTTGTGCCACTCCGGAGCCGGCACTGACCGAACCCCAGAAAGCAACGGCAGCGGGCCCTCCCCAGGAGACGAAGAGGATTCCCGCCACGATTAAGGCAATGCGATTCCACCGGCCAAAGGTGCCGATGTTGGTGGTCTGACGATGCCGGCTCACTTCCGCACCTCCATGGTTACGGGAACAGTGAACTGGGCGCCCTGGCAAGCGGACGGCGAAGCAGCGCTCATGCTTGCCGCCCCCTGAAGCGTCAGCGGGATGGAGCTGTTTGCCTGGATAGTTATCGGCGGTGACAAAGGAATGGGTGGCGGCGTGAAGGTGACGCCTGTGGTGGCACAACCGGGGTGGGCTGCGTCGGCGGTGACGGCACCATTGCCCGCGATGCCATAAATGGTCACCGCGTGGGAATTGGGGTTTGTGGCTCGCAAGATGACGTCGGCGGTCCCACCGGGTGCAAGGCTGGTTTGCAGGGTATCGCCCGGGATGAGGGCGTCCACCGTGACGGTCTGCATGGTGCCATTCGTTGCTGATCCACTGCCAGTTCCGCTGGTAGCCCAGTAGGCGTACGCGGTCCCTGCGCCGCCCAGGATGCAGAGGGCCACGGTGGCAGCGGCTGTTCGTGCCAGGCGGCCCGTGTTTGGAGTGCGCGGAGTTCGGGCTGTCGCAGTCATGTCAGTTCGCCTGTCCCGTACCGGAGTACGTGAGCTTGAGGGTCGCGCCTTTGCAACCATCCTGAAGCTGGGCGGTGTCCAGCATTTTGAGCTGCGGCCACTTCCCTGGCGGCACGTTCAAGCGTGAAAGTGAACTGGTGCCCGGCTCAACGGTGAGTGGGTATGACCCTGTGTATTGGGCGATGTGGTAGTCCGCGGCCGTGCACGGTAGGTTAGCGGCCACAGCGGCGGGCGTCCTGACCACTTGGCTGATCTGCACGCTCAAGTTCGTCACCGCGATGCTCTTGTTGTTGGTGTTGTTGATCTGCAGGTCCACTCCGCGGGAGACCCCCGGGGCCAGGAGCCCGACGACGGAACCGGAAACTCCGAAGTTCCGTTTGACCTCCAAAACCTGCAGCTGTCCCGGTGCCGTGTTGGACATGGTTGTCCCGCTGCTGGCCTTGATGGTGAAGTCGGTCTTCGTGGCCGGCGTCGTGGTTGCCGTGGCAACGGTCAGCGTCACCTGTGCGGTGCTACCGGACGTGAGGTTGACCAACGACGGCGACTGGCTGGCAGTCGCTCCTGCCGGCAGTCCCGCGACCGCGAAGGTCACCGGGCCGGCGAAGCCCCCGGTGGATGTCGCAGCCACAGTGAACGTGACGGACTGCCCCTGGTCCACGGTGCGGCTGGAGGGTGACAGGGTCACGGTCATTCCCTTGCTGTCCTTCGCCTGGTTCCCTTGCGAGGTCCCCTGCCCGCTGCTTGCCGCGAGGGCCGCCACCGGGACGAAAGCAACTACGAGCGCAAGTATCAGCGCGCGGAGAGGCACTCGTGTTCGGTGGAACGGCGTTGTTCGCGTTGGCCGGTGGTCCATGGAAGCTCTTTTCGGACGTAATCGGTGCTGCGGGCAGAAATGCGTAGGCCGGGGACCACTGGCAAAGTGGCCCCCGGCGCGCGACCTTAGACGCTGCCGACGGTGATCGTTACCACTGCACCCTTGCAGGCGTCCTGGTTCACCGTTTCGTCCTTGAATTTCAGGACGCCGGCGCCCACGGATGTTCCTGTGGTGTTGGCCGCGACCGGGCTGTTGCTGGTGACGGCCGTGACCTGGAACCACTCCGGAAGACAGCCAGCCACGTTTGTGGTCACGCTGGCGGTGAGGGCGCCCACCACGGTGCTGGAAGTGGTCGAATTGTCGGCCGTGTAGGCAACATCAACCTGGTTGCCCGGCGCGAGTCCTCCTGCGAAGTTAGCGTGAAGGGTGACCGTTCCGCCGCCGGCCGAGTTGGTTGCCGTGCCGTTGCCTGAACCGGTGGTGGTCCAGTAGGCGTAGGCGGCTCCGCCACCCACTGCTACCAATGCCACACCTGCGACGGCTGCGGTGACCCGGCTCTTCTTGGAAAGCTTGCGCATGATAAGACTCCTTGGTTGATCTACGTCCCGGGGAGCCGCGTCGCAACCCCCAAGCATCCGATCGTTCTTGTCGGATGAAGCGATGTCCCCAATGGTTCAGTCAGCGCAAGTGCCGTGCCTAGGTTTCCGGGTACCCCTCTTTTCATTCGAACAGGGAGTCGAAAGATACCCACCTGCGCGATGCCGGTACTTAGTTTTTCCGCCTCACTACTTGGCGCCCCGCAGGTATACCCAGCTTTGGCGGGGCGTCGAGTACTCAGCTTCCCCGGGCTCTGTCCAAAATATGGACACAGCCGTCGCCGCCGCCAACGCCCGAACCGTGGCGCGAGTGCGCGAATATTGTGCTCGTCTTGAGCAAAAACTGCGCTGGTGTTCGATTGTGTCGGCTCCTTGACACACAGTCTTACTAGTGTCTAGGACTCACGCCCGACGGCGGCCGGTCGCCCCGGAGAGGCAACCGACCGCCGTCGTACTTCTGCTGTTGTGATGGCCAGCAACGTGGTGGCCAGCGAAATGCTTGTGCAGGTGTTTAGCCGTGGGCGGCGAGGATGGTGGAGGCTTCCTGGCGGGTGGTGCCGGAGTCCTGGATGCCCTCGGCGATGTGGGCGAGCTCGTCGGGGATGTCCCGGCCTTTCTTCCGCATCGCGGTTGCCCAGAGGCGCCCGGCCCGGTACGAGGACCGCACTAAGGGTCCGGACATGACGCCGAGGAACCCGATTTCTTCGGCCTCGTGCTGGAGGTCCACGAACTCCTGCGGCTTGACCCACCGGTCCACCGGCAAGTGACGCTCGGACGGGCGCAGGTACTGGGTGATCGTGATCAGGTCACAGCCGGCCGCGTGCAAGTCCCTCAGGGCTTCGGAGATTTCCTCGCGGGTCTCACCCATGCCCAGGATCAGGTTGGACTTGGTCACCATGCCCAAATCCCGGCCCTGCGTGATCACATCCAGGGACCTCTCGTACCGGAACGCCGGACGGATGCGCTTGAAAATCCTCGGCACCGTCTCCACATTATGGGCGAACACCTCGGGCCTGGAATCACAGATCGCCGCGATGTGCTCGGGCTTGCCGGAGAAATCAGGGATCAGCAACTCCACCCCCGTACCCGGGTTCAGCTCATGGATCTTCCGGACCGTTTCGGCGTACAACCACACACCTTCATCGGCCAGGTCATCACGGGCCACCCCGGTCACCGTGGCGTACCGCAACTGCATCGCCTGCACCGAGCGGGCCACCTTGGTGGGTTCGAACATGTCCACCGGGGAGGGCTTGCCGGTATCGATCTGGCAGAAATCACAGCGCCGCGTGCACTCGGACCCGCCGATCAGGAACGTCGCTTCCTTGTCTTCCCAGCACTCAAAAATGTTCGGGCACCCGGCCTCTTCACACACCGTGTGCAGGCCTTCCTTCTTCACCAGGTTCTTGAGCTGGACAAACTCCGGACCCATCTGGACCTTGGCCTTGATCCACTCAGGCTTACGTTCAACCGGGACCGCCGAGTTACGCTGCTCAACGCGCAGCAACTTACGGCCTTCAGGTGCGAGTGTCATGACGTTCCTTTGTGTTGATTTCCAAGTTGTGAGGCCTGCTCTGCACGTTCAGCGGGCGTTTTAGGGCGCAGAGCGGGCCTCGCAATGCATGGTGGTGTGCCACTTAGCATTCGACGACGTTGACGGCCAGGCCGCCCATCGCGGTTTCCTTGTACTTATGGGACATGTCCTTGCCCGTCTCCCGCATGGTCACGATTACCTCGTCCAACGACACCCGATGCGTCCCATCCCCCCACAACGCCATCTTCGCCGCGTTGATGGCCTTCGCCGCCGCGATCGCGTTCCGCTCAATACACGGAATCTGCACCAACCCCCCGATCGGATCACACGTCAGCCCCAAATTATGCTCCATGGCGATCTCCGCCGCGTTCTCCACCTGACCCGGCGTACCGCCCATCACCTCCGCCAACCCGGCAGCAGCCATCGACGACGCCGACCCCACCTCACCCTGACACC